>Ga0315556_1000118_pt1 | contig 42686 bp, 38 predicted proteins | sample SalMarSW160310MG_FD_202112 | JGI IMG/M metagenome (GOLD analysis project Ga0315556, IMG submission 202112) | Salt marsh sediment microbial communities from the Plum Island Ecosystem LTER, Massachusetts, United States - Salt Marsh Sediment SW1603-10 ...
TCGGCCAGCAGCTCGGGCAGGCGCTCGGGCGACAGGACGCGGTCGAGCATCAGCGAGCCCAGGAATGGCTCGTCGGCAGCGGCGTCAGGCCCCCCGATGGTCGCGGCGGTGCCGGCCTCGGGACGGCGGCGAGTGGCCATGACCCGACACCCGAACGCCGTGGCCAGGGCGCCCACGGCGCGCCCCATCGAACCCAGGCCAACGATGCCCACGGTGACGTCGCGCAGCTCGCGCGATTCCAGCGGCTGCCACGTTCGCTCCGCCTGGAGCTCGAGCAGCTCAGGCAGGCGCCGCGCGATCGCGAGGATCATGAGCATCACGTACTCGGCGATCGGCCGCGAGAAGACGCCGCGGGCGTTGGTGATCACGAGGCCGCGGGCCCGACTGGCGGGCGTGAGGACGCGCTCCACGCCGGCGGTCGCGGAGTGGACCCAGCGGAGGTCGGGTGCACGCAGCAGGATCCGGTCGAAGGTGTCCGCCGGCAGCCGCCCGCGGAGCATGACCTCGACCTCCTCGAGCGGGCCGTCGGGATGGCCGTCGAAACCGATCGTCACGATCCGCGACCCCGGCGCCGCTGCCCGGATCGCATCCAGGTCGCGAGTGCGGTAGCGGGCGGCAAGGATCGGCGTCAGCGCGATCGCCGCCGGCACCCCGTCCGGTCCCGAGCCGGGGCCGGGTGCCCGCGATGCCGCGTCCGTCACGACTCCCCTCCTCCGCCACTGCCGAGGCCCATCCGTCCGACCCAGGTCTCGGGCGCCTCGATCTCCCCGGGCGTCGGCAGCGTCTCGGGTCCATCCCACAGCCGGCGCAGCGCCGGCGGCCCGGCCAGGCGGTCGATCGCGGCCACGAACGCCTCGCCCTTACGGTACTGCTCCATCTTGAGGTCCATGCCGGTGATCCGCAGCATCGCGCGCTCGAACGGCGTCCGCTGCTCGCGGCGTCCGTGGAACCGCGCCGAGATCTGCTCGACGCCCGGGACGAGATCGCGTCCGACCGCATCCATCACGTGATCGCCGAACCCCTCGAGCAGGCTCATCACCGCCTGGGTCTCGCGGAACAGCCGACGCTGCTCGTCGGACATCAGGCGCTCCATCCAGTGCTGATCGTCCCCCCGTCCCTCACCGCGGAGCGCCGCACCGAGGCTGCGGACCGCACCCCGGCCCAGCGATGACGTGTCGTCGGAGAACATCGACAGCTGCCGCTCCAGGCGATCCGCGAGATAGGGCCGGAGCCAGGGATGCGCCTCGAACTCGAACGCGTGGGTGCTCTCGTGGAGCGCGATCCAGGTCCGAAACGGCCCCAGCGGCACGCCCATGGAAGCCGCGGTCCAGCGGATGTTCTCCTCGACGAACAGCAGCCGGCCCGGGGTGGTCTCGGCGCTGAGCAGCGCGAGGTCGTACTGGCCCAGCACCCGCTGGCCCATGAACCCCAGCAGCAGGCCGAGCTGGCGGGTTGTGATCCACCGGTTGGCGAGCGTGACGGTCGCCTTGGTCAGGCCGCTCCCGGGCGGCAGCATCTGCTCCAGCAGCTGGCCTTCGAGCTTGCCGATCAGGGTGGCGAAGGCGGTCGTGTTGGCGCGGACCCAGGCAGCGCGGTCGACGACGGACACGCGGTCGACCACGCCGGGCAGGTCCGTCTCGAGGTGCGATGCCAGCGCCGGCACGACGCGGGCCATCGCGTCCGCGTAGGCGCCTTCGGTCGCCCGCAGCATGGTGGCATCGAGGGCGCCCGGGGCCCGCCGGAGGCGTCCGATGGCGATGTCCTCGACACGGCCCCAATCGACCAGACCAGCCTGCCGCGCGGTGCGCTCGATCCGACGGCCGGCAACGGTGACCGCGGCCCCCAGCACCGATCCGACCAGGAACCCGACCTGCCACAGCCGCTCCTCGCGGATCGCCCGGGTGCGAGCCGCGTCATGCCGATCGCCTCCGGAGCCCCGATCCCCACCGGCCGGTTGGTCGGTCGAAGGCATCAGCCAGCTCCCTTCAGCCCGGCCGGCGCTTTCGGCGGATCGCCGTCGTGTGGATCGCTGTCCCGCGGATCGCCGCCGCGGTGGGTCCTGAGCTCGACCGACTGCACCTCGGGCCAGGCGTCTCCGAACATTCGGGACGCGATCGATCGAAAGCGATCCACATCGCCCGTCGTCAGCTGGATGTGCGTCGCCGGGGCACCGTAGCGCTCGGCGGGCCGCGAGTGGCCGGCCGCCCCGGGATCCGCCGCGGTGCCCCGGGTCGTCCCCGGTACCTCGAGCCCATTGACCGACAGCAGCTCCGCCAGGGACGACGCCGTGGCGGTCGCCGAGTCCACGATCGCGACTCGGTCTCCGACGGCGTCCGCGAGCACTCCTCGCAGGAGCGGGTAGTGGGTGCAGCCCAGCAGCAGCGTGTCGATCTTGGCTGATGGGGGTCGCGGAAACACGAACTCCCCCGCGCCGTCCCGCTCGCCCAGCAGCGGAGCGAGCCCGTCCGCAACCGCGGCGCGCACCTCCGGACCGCTCAGCAGGCCCGCCTCGACCATGGGCACGAAGCGGGGCGTCGCGTGCTCGTACACCTCGACCGCCGGGTTCTCGTCCTTGATCGCGTTGAAGTAGGCGTGCGAGCGGACGGTCGCCGGTGTGGCGATCACGCCGACCCGGCGGTTGCGCGTGGCGAGGGCAGCCGCCGCCGCACCGGGACGGACGACGCCAAGCACCGGCAGGTCGTACCGGGCCCGAAGGTCGCCGAGCGCGACCGCCGTCGAGGTGTTGCAGGCCACGACCAGCGCCTTGACGGCGCGAGCGGCCAGCTCGTCGAGCGCCTCGGCCGAGAAGCGGCGCACCTCGTCGTCGATCCTCGTCCCGTACGGGGCGCGCGCGTTGTCGCCCAGGTAGATCGTCGACTCGTGGGGCAACCGCCGCAGGATCTCGCGCAGGACCGTCAGGCCGCCGACGCCGGAATCGAAGATGCCGATCGGTCGAGGGTCGGACACGTGCCCTGGCTACCGCCGGCCCGCGACGGCCACGCCGGCGCCGATCAGCTCCGACGCAACCCGCATGATGTCCTGGCTGATGGTCGCCGTGGGATCCGCGAGAACGAACGGGATCCCCTCGTTGTTGGTTCGTACCACCAGGGCGCCACCCGAGCTAACGGCGTGCTCCGGCTCGCGCCCCAGCGCCCGGTTGAGGACCTGGGGGTCGAAGCCACCGGTGGAGTCGGCGCGGTTGACCAGGTAGCGGACCTTGGTGGGCGAATAGCCGATCATCCGGAACGCGTCGGCCATGACCATCGTGCTGTGGATGGTGGTGGAATCGTAGGTCACGACCTCGAGGATCGTGTCCGCCGCATCGAGGAACGCGAGGTTGATGTCATTCACGACCGCCGGTGTGTCGACGATCACGACCTCGTACACCCGCCGCAGCAGCGACAGCGTCTTCTCGAGGTCGCGAGCCGTGACCATCTCAGCCATCTCGACCCGCGGCGGGGCGAGCAGGATGTCGATCCCCGACGGGTCTCGCCACAGGACATCCTGGAGGTCCGACTCCTGGATCCGATCCGTGGGAAGGTCGAGCAGCGACGGCGCGTCGATCGGCACCTTGAGCAGGGCCCGCAGGTCGCCGAACTGCAGGCTGCCGTCGATGAGCACCGTCTTCGGGCCCAGCTGACCGGCCGCGACGGCCAGGTTGAACGCGATCGTGGTCTTGCCCACGCCGCCTTTGGGCGCGAACACGGTGATCATCCGCGCGGTGCCCACGTTCTCGGCGATGGACGCCGCCTGGTGGGTCTGCTGCAGGCGGGTCACCAGCTCGTAGCCCGTGAACGGCATCGACAGCACGCCGTCGATCCCCTTGGCGGGGTCGACGGCGACGGGCTGCTGGGGCACCGTCAGCACGATGACCGGCACCCGCGCCGTGGATTCGTGGATCCGCCCGACCAGCGCCAGGCCCTTGACCCGTCCCTGAAGCAGGGCGTCGACCAGGACGACATCGGGGCGCAGCTCGGAGAGCAGGCTCACGACGCGCGAGCCGTCGCTCACCACGTCGAGCAGCTTGATCGTCGACTGCGAGTTCAACAGCCCACGGATGTACTGGGCGACCTGGGGAACGTCCTCGACGACGAGGAGGCGGAGCTGGTCAGGCATCGTCGCGACTCTACCACGCGGTATGACGGGTGGCGCCGCACCCGCTGGTCCCATCCGCGGCCCTGCTCGTGGGGTGCCCGCGCTGGTCAGGGTCGCCGGGCGACCAGGATCGCGCGCTCGGCGCCCGGTGTCAGAGGCGTCAGGTCGTAGTCGCCGGTCAGCGTCTCGACCTCGAGACCCGCGGCCTGGGCAAGCCCCACCAGCTCGTCCGGCCCGGCCAGCCGTAGCCGGTCGACCCGAACCCAGCGGACGGGAGCCTCCCCCGGGCGACCCTCCTCGAACACCGTCGTCAGCCTGACGATGCCCGGGGCCGCCTCGTAGATCGCGCTGCCCGTCTTGGTCACGATCCGGCCGGTCGCGGGATCCTCGCGCACCCACTCGAGCACCAACCGGCCGTCGTAGCGTGCCAGATCCTCAGCGTCGGGCAGCCACGCATCGATCACCGCGACACCGCCGGGTGCGAGGTGCGCGGCGAGCGTCGCGACGGCTGCCGCCTGGTCGGGGCGGGTGGTCATGAGGAACAGCGAGTTGAGCGGGATCGCGGCCAGCCGGAAGGCACCCGCCCCGGCCAGCCGGATCGAGCGAGCATCGCCCTCGATGAGGTGGACCCGGCTCGCAACCGCGGGGCCGGCCGCCTCGGCCGCGGACCGCGCCCGGGCGAGCATGGCGGGCTCCAGGTCCACGCCGGTCACGTCGTGGCCCGCCGCCGCGAGCGGGACGGTGATCCGGCCGCTGCCCGAGGCCAGCTCCAGGATCGGGCCGCCGGTGCGCGCGGCGAGCGCGAGGTACAGGTCGATGTCTCCCGGGTCCTCGGCCAGATCGAGGTCGTACAGACGGGCGAGCGCCTGCGCTGCGGACTCGTGGGTCACGGTCGCGTGCCGCCCGCGCCGCCGCTCTCGAAGCGCACCGGATGTCCCGCCTGCCGCTTGACAGCGAGCGCACAGATGACCTCCAGCGCGACGCGGTTGGCGGCCATGGCCGTCACCTCGGCGTGGTCGTAGGGTGGCGACACCTCGACGACATCCATCCCCGCGATGTCCACCGCCGACGCGATCCGGCGCACGGCACGCAGCAGCTCCCTGGGCAGCAACCCGCCCGGCTCGGGCGTGCCCGTCCCGGGCGCGATGCCCGGGTCGATCACGTCGATGTCCACCGAGAGGTAGATGGCGTCCGGTCCGTCGAGCGCCTCGGCGATCGCATCGTCGATCACGGCTTCGGCACCCCGCTCCTCGATCTCCCGCATGAGGTGCCAGCGGAGCCCCTGCCGCTTCATCCACTCGAAGGTCTCGACCGGCGGCCAGTAGCCACGCAGACCAACCTGCACGAAGTTGCGACCGCTGACCGCGCCCGACTCGATCAGCCGCCGCATCGGCGTCCCGTGCCCGGCGAGCACGCCCCAGTCGTCGTTGGCGGTGTCGGCGTGGGCGTCGAAGTGCACGATCCCGATGCTCGACGGTCGCCGGATCGCCGCCACGGCCGTTGCCGAGGGCCAGGTGATCGAGTGATCGCCGCCAAGCACGATCGGGATGGCGCCGGTCCCGGCGACCTCGTGGACCTTGCGGTAGATGAGCGCATGCGCCCGATCGATCCAGGCCGGGACGATATTCGCGTCGCCCGCATCCACGACGTCGAGGACCTCGAACGGCTCGACGCCCAGCTGGAGCGAATTGATCGACCCCGACGTGTACTGAGCCTCGCGGATGGCCCGCGGTCCGAACCTGGCGCCGGAGCGGTGGCTCACGGCATCGTCGAACGGGGCGCCGACCACCGCGATGTCCGCCCTGCGCGCCCGAAGCTGGGCAAGATCGGGCACCCAGGGCAGCTTCTGGAAGGTCGGCATGCCGACGTAGGTGGGCAGGTCGAAGTCGTCGTATGTCTCGTAGTCGCGGTCCCAGCCGTTGTCGGCCGCGAAATCCACCTCGCCCGGTGGGTGGGGACGCTCAGCCACGATGCTCCTTCGGCGGTGACGGGCATCGTCGCCAGGCGACGGGCGACTCGTCGAACCGCGTGCGCGTGGGCGCCGCCGGTTCGGGGTCTGCCGTCCAGCGGGGCGCGCCGCCGTGAATCGTACCCGCTCCGTGGGGCGTTCGTGCCAGGTCCGGGAGGACCGTCAGACCGGCAGGCCCCCCTCGCCCAGCTCGCATCGCATCACGGTCCTCTCGCCGCCGCCGCCTTCGTGGTCCGGATAAGCCGAGGTTCCGTCGAAGGGCCGGGGACACGGCCCTTCGACCGGGCGGCCGTCGTTGGTCACGGCGCAGCGACACCGTGCGCGCCGCGGAACTCCTGCCAGGCGGCCTTGACCAGGTCGGGGTCGGACAGCAGATCGATCGCGGTCTGGGCCACCAGCGTCGCCGCCAGGAGCACCGTTTGGTCGGCGCGAGGCCTGGCGGCAGCGTCCCGGAACTCGATCGAGTGGCCGGGGGTGGGCACGTCCGTCATCGCGAGCTCCGGGTGGATGGCGGGCACCACCCACGACACGTTGGCCATGTCGGTCGAGCCCGAGTTCGGGTCCATGCCTTCGTCCGCGACCCCGTACGCCTCTCCGTTCGCGACCCAGCGCCCGGCCAGCGTCCGGTTGTGGTTCATGGTCGATGCGCCGCCCGAGAACTCGATCGCGACCTCGACGTCGGCCGCCTCGGCCGCCGCTTCGCACAGCCGCCGGAAGCGGGCCTTCATGACCTCGTAGTACGCCTGGTCGGCGCTGCGGAGCATGAACCACGCGCGAGTCCGGTCCGGGATGATGTTCGCGGCCGTCCCGCCCTCCTGGATGATCCCGTGCACCCGGCAGTGAGGGGGCAGCTGCTGGCGCCACAGACCGACCGACACGAACAGCGCGATCATCGCGTCGAGCGCGTTCCGGCCCGACCACGGCTCTGCCGATGCATGCGACTGGAGCCCGTTGAACACGACCGAGACGTCCTCCGACGCGAGCGGCGCGATCTCGACGTGGTTCCGGTCGCAGGGGTGGAAGAGCAGCGCCGCATCGACGCCCTCGAACAGGCCGTCCTCGATCATGATCGCCTTGCCGCTGCCGCGCTCCTCGGCGGGCGTGCCCAGGAACACGACCTCCCCCGCCCAGGCGTCGCGCACCGCGGCCAGCCCGATCGCCGCCCCCACCCCCGACGAGGCCATCGTGTTGTGGCCGCAGCCGTGGCCGAGCCCCGGCAGGGCGTCATACTCGGCGAGGACCGCGATCCGGGGTCCGTCCGACCCCAGGCCCCCGGTGAGCCGGCCGCGGACGGCCGTGGCCAGGCTGCCAGCCGGGTGCTCCACCGCGTACCCGTGGCGGGCCACCATCTCCGCCACCCACGTCGCGGCCTGATGCTCCTCGAAGGCCGGCTCGGGGTTGGCGTGGATGCGGTGCGACAGATCGAGGATCTCGTCCCGGGCCGCCTCGATGGCCTCGGCGACGCGGGACTTGAGTTCGGCGAATGGCTCGGCGGGACGGGTTGCGACCAGCGACTCGATCACGGATTCCTCCTAGCGCTCCTCCGAGAGCGTGATCTCGGCGATGACGAAGATGGCCGCAAGGAACAGCACGATCGCGAACTGGAACGCGTCGACGAGGCGAAGGACGACGATCACGGCCACGAACAGGCCGACCCAGCCGCCGCGGCGTGCGGCGCGAAACCAGTCGCCCTGGTAGGCGATGCGCCGGTGCCGGGCGAACACGACGAGCCAGCACAGCGGGATGGCGCTGATGCCGACGGCCAGCCCGATCAGCAGGCTGCCGACATATCCGGCCATCGGGTCCTGATACGGGTCGCGAGTCGTGACCAGCACGGCCACCAGGATCCACGCGACTGCCGCAGCCGCGAGCAGGCCAAGGTTGGCGGCGCGGTCGCGGAGCTCCATCAGCACCTGAGTCTACCCAGCGGGGCGCCGGTCGGAAGGCGCCGTCCCGGATGTCGGGGGTGGGGACGAAGCGGTTGGGTCGGACGCGCTCGGCGGCTCCAGGCTGGCCAGACCGGGCTCGAGGTCCGCGAGCGCCGCGAGCTCCAGGTCAGGGTCCACGCTCGTGTCGCGTTCGCTTCGCGGCAGCGGCGAGTCCCCGGGCAGCGCATGGAGGTACGCGGCCCGCCATCCCGCGCGCCGGGCCCCGGCCACGTCGGCCACCCAGTCGTCGCCTACGTGGAGGATCGCGTCGGGGTCCGGGTCACCGAGCGCGCTCCGTGCCGCCGCGAAGATCGCGGGGTGAGGCTTGACCACGCCCACCCGCTGCGAGACGACGATCGCGGCCAGATGCGGGGACCAGCCGGCCGCGACGGCATAGCGGTCGATGGTCGCGGCCAGCGGCCAGTTGGACAGGATCGCGACCCGGTACCGGGCGGCCAGCCGCTCGATGAGCCTCCCGGTATCCGGCGCTGGCGGCAGGACGTCGACGAACGCCTGCGAATAGACCTCCACGGCCCACCTGATCTCGTCTGACGTGCTGTAGGCGGCGACGTCCGCATCGTCCCATCGGACGTCCGGCGGCGGTGGCGACATCCCCCGCAGCCGGGCGAGGATCCGCGCCAGCCGCTGGCCGAGATCCGCCTCGCGAAACTGCGGCACGTCCTCCCGGAACTGCCGCTCGCGCTCCTCGTCCCAGGCCCGCAGCACCTCATCCCCGCGGAATGGGCCGAGGCGCTCGGCGATCGCACCCGTGGTCGCCTCGACGACCCGCCGCAGCCCGATCGCCGGGACCGGCACCAGGGTGTTGCCGAAGTCCAGGGTCACGGCGACGATCCTGGATCTCGCGGGTGATCCGCCCATCGCCGGGCGACGCGTCATCGGACACCCTCATCCGCCAGCCGGGAGCTCGAGATCTCGACGGCTTCCGGGTTGCGGTCGATCAGCAGCCATCGCCGCCCCGATCGGGCTGCCGCGACGCCCGTCGTCCCGCTCCCGGCATACGGGTCCAGGACGAGGTCGCCAGGCCGGCTGGACGCGGCCACGATGCGCTCCAGCAGCCGCAGCGGCTTCTGTGTCGGGTAGCCGGTGCGCTCGGCCGAGCCCGGGGGCACGATCGTCATCCACCACACGTCGGTCGGCAGCTTGCCGCGAGCCGCCTTGTCCGGCCCGACCAGCCCGGGCGCCATGTATGGGATCCGGTCGACGGCGTCGCGGTCGAACAGCCAGCGATCGCCCTTCGCGTACCACAGGATCGTGTCGTGCTTGCGCGGCCACCGATCGCGAGCGCGCCCACCGTAGTCGTACGCCCACACGATCTCGTTCAGAAACCGCTCGGCACCGAACACCGCGTCGAGCAGCAACCGGACGTGGTGGACGGTGCGCCAGTCGACGTGCAGATAGACCGACCCGTGCGGGGCGAGCACCCGATGGATCTCCTCCAGCCGGCGCTGCAGGGCCTCGAGGTGACGATCCAGCGGCAGGTCGTCGAACCAGGCCACGTCGGACACGACCCGATAGCGGTAGGTCCTGCCTCCGAAGCCGCGGCGAGTGCGGTCACCGTCGCCGGTCCGGATCGCCGACAGCCGCCGCCGAGCCCCGGTCGCGAACGGCGGGTCCGCGTAGGCCAGGTCGACGGCGCCGTCCGGGATCGCGCGCAGCGCATCGAGGTTGTCGGCGTTGACGACCGCACCCGTTTGCTGCCCGGCGACCACGGCCCGGATGGCAGCCCGGTCCGCCCCGCTGAGCACCGGGCCCGACGTGGCGCCCACGCTCAGCGGGCGACGCTCGCCGGGCAGATCTCCCGGAACGCGCACCAGGTGCAGGCGAGATAGTCGGGACGGGGCTCGAACTCCCGCGCCCTGATCCCCCGCGCCGCCGCGCGGATCGACGCGCGGGCCTTGTCGATCCGGCGCCGGTCGACCGGCGTGGTGCCGACCAGGCCCGACTCGAGAAAGTGCAGCGCGACGGCATCGGGCAGCCGGCCGGTCATCGCCTCGTAGCCCATGGCGTAGATCGAGAGCTGGAGCGAGTCCCTGGCCCGCTCCCGCGCCTTGGCCGGGTCACGCACGTCCGAGGACTTGTAGTCGGTGATCACCACCCGCTCGGGCGACAGCTCGAGCATGGGCTCGATGATGTCGGCACCCGATCCCGGCCCGTCCTCCATGACCGGCACCGGATCGTCCGGAGCGCGCGGGACGATGTCGACCCGATCGAACCGGCCCCGGACGCGGTCGCCGTCGAGCAGGAACGAGAACTCGCGCTCGACATAGGCGGGAGCCACCGCACCCGGTGCGAGCTGCTCATCGCGGAAGCGCCGGAGCGCCTCCCGCCCGGCCGCCAGTCTCGCCTCCTCATGCTCTCGCGACAGGAACCCCTCGTTCGACCAGGCGCTCTCGAACGAGGCCCACAGCTGTTCCAGCGTCATCACGTCGCCGCGCGCGTGGCGCTTGTGGAACTCGGCCACTGCCGCGTGCAGCGCGGCCCCGTAGATGATCGAGTGATGCGGTGCCAGCGGCACCCGCAGCAGATGCGCGTACTTGTACTTGAGCGGGCAGGTCAGGTAGTCGTCGATGGCGTAGAACGAGAGCATCAGCGGCTCGTCACCACGACGCGCGCGCGCCGGCGCCGCCGCCTCGGTCCGCTCGAGACCCCGGAGCCGCTCGATCGGGGTCGACGCCCGCGCACCTGCGCCCGCCGCACCGGCCGCGACCGGCAGGTCCAGCGCCTCGAGCACGAACGGTGAGACACGCCGCGCGCGCTGGCCGCCGTAGTCAGCGGCGTGCGACATCACCAGCTCATCCCGTGCACGGGTCATCCCCACGTAGAACAGGCGGCGCTCCTCCTGGAGCTGGTAGTCGCCCTCGGGCAGCGTCTCGTGGACGAGCTCCAGGGGCAGGGCCAGCGGCTCGCGCCGGCCGATCGCCGGGAAGCGCCCCGCCACGAGGCCGGGCAGATACACGATCGGGAACTCGAGGCCCTTGGCCTTGTGGACGGTCATGACGGCAACCGCGTCGACGTCGGGGTCGATGTCCGCGGTGGGCGGATCGTCGCCCGCCCGGATCAGCGTCTGGAGGTGCTGGGCGACGAACACCGCCCGATCGTCGGCCAGCAGCGCCGACTGGGCCCGGATGATGTCGAAGAACCGCGCGATGTTGGACAGGGCCTCCTCGGCCGCGACGGATGCCGTTCCGGCCAGCCGCTTCAGCCAGCCCGTGCCCCGAAGGAACGCGTAGAGGACCTCGCCGGCCGGCCGTTCGTGGGCGAGCGCGATGTACGTCCGCAGGTCCTCGACCAGCCGGTTTGCGGCGGTCCGGGTCTCGGGCGTGACCCGCAGGATCCCCGGCTGTCGCCCGAGCTCCTCCAGCACCTCCCACACGGACCGGTTTCGCCGTCGCGCCATGTTCACGATCGCAACCAGGTCCGCGCCGCCCAGACCGTACAGTTCCGAGGCCGCGAGGGCGTACACATCCACCGACGACGATGGATCGGCGACCGCTCGGAGGAAGGCAAGGAGCAGCCGGACCTCGGGGCGCGCGTAGAGGCCGCTGGTGCCCGAGAACCGCCACGGGATCCCCTCGAGGTTCAGGGACCGGAGGATCGGGTCCGCCGCGGCGTTGGCCCGGACCAGGATGGCGACGTCCCGCGGCCGGACGCCGTCGCGGATCCGGCGGGCGACGTCGGCAGCGATCCAGTCGGCCTCCTCGGCACCGCTGGCGAACGCCTCGTGGCGAACGGCCGGCGCTGCTCCGGCGCGCTCGGCCACCAGCCGCTTGACGATCCCGGCCCGGACCTCGAGCCGGTCAGGATCGTTGTGCCTGACGAGGCGATAGGCGGACTCGAGGATCGGCTCGCGCGAGCGGTAGTTGCGGCGCAGCACGACAACCTTCGCGTGCTGGTACCGCTCGCGGAACTCGAGAATGTTGCTGATCGCCGCGCCGCGGAACTTGTAGATCGACTGATCGTCGTCACCCACCACTGTCACGTTGCGATGCCGCTGGGCGAGCAGGGCGACCAGCTCCGCCTGGGCCCGGTTCGTGTCCTGGAACTCGTCGACCAGGATGTAGCGGAACCGGCGCTGCGCCGTCTCGCGCGCCGCCGGCGACTCCCGCAGCAACCGCAGCGCGAGCGAGACCTGGTCGCCGAAGTCGATGGCCCCGTTGGCCGCAAGCAGCGCCTGGTAGCGCGCGTAGGCGGCGGCGAGCTCCCCCTGCCGGCGGGCTTCCTCCGCCATCGCCGCGCTCCCCGCATCATCGCCGTCCGCGGTCCCTTCCCCGGGCGCGGCCGCTGCCACCCGCTCCGCCTCGACACGCAGTCGCCCCGCGTACGCGAGATACGCCTCCGGTGACACGTCCTCGTCCTTCGCGCGCGAGAACAGCGTCGCCAGCGCATCGAGGAACCGGGTCGGATCGCCCAGCGGACGGTACAGGTCCAGCTGGAACTCGAACAGGTGCTCGCGGAGGAAGACGACGGTCTCGGGCCGCGACAGGACCCGCACGTCCGACGGCAGCCCCACCTCCAGCGCGAACTCCCGGATCAGCCGGTCACCGAAGGCATGGAACGTCGAGATCGCCGTGTCCGTGTAGCCGTACGGGACGAGCTGGTCGACGCGAACCTGCATCTCGTCCGCCGCGTGATCGGTGAACGTGAGGGCCAGGATCTCGGACGGCTTTGCGCGCCGGGTGGCGATGAGCCACGCGATCCGCCGGGTGATCACCTGGGTCTTGCCGGTGCCCGCTCCGGCGACGACCAGCAGCGGCCCATCGCCGTGTGCGACGGCACGACGCTGCTCGGGGTTCAGACCTTGGAGCAGCGATTCGAGGCCCTGGTCGGGCGACCCGTCCGGCTCACCGGGATCGGCCTCGATCCGGTCCCAGACGGGGATCTGGACGAGCGGGTGCGGATCCCGACGCGCGCTCGAACGTCTCACTCGACGGTCCGAGCGTGCCAGCGGGGCTGTGGCGGGCGGGCGATCGGTCGACCGATGCGTCCGGGGGCGTCGAGCGGCGGGCATGCGCCCACCATCCCGCAGGTCCGTGCCAGCTCACATGTCACGGCCCGCACCACGATCAGGTGCGTTGGGCGGATACCGGGCGAGACGCCAACGCGATCTTGACCGCCTCCGCCTCCTCCGCGGACAGCGTGGATTCCGAAGCGCCGCGCGCCACCACCTTGCCGTACACGCGCGTCCCCGATCGGGCGTGCAGGCTGCTGATCACGAACCCGTCACCCCGGGCATCGAGCAGCGCGATGGCGAAGCTCTGGTTGCCGCCGGTGTCCTCGAACGGATTGAAGCGCACCAGCCCGATCCGCTGGTACGCGAGCGGTTGCGCAGCCTCCACGACCGCCGTTCTCGACGCGAGCTCATCGAGATCGTGCGCCACCGAGTACACCTTGTCGAGGTGGGCATCGAGGATGGACTCGAGGCTCCTGCCGTCCGCGCCGCGGGTGATGGACGCCAGGCGTCGGTCGAGACGCGACGCACGTCGCGCGACCAGGGCCAGGGCCACGACGAGGGCGATGCCGACGACGCCGAACACGGCCGCCATGAGACCGATATTCGACGTGACGAACGAGTTGAGATCGCCCAAGGTCTCCTCCGGGTCGGGCCGCTGCGAGTCTAGCAGTCGGCCATGGCCAGCCACTCACCTGCCGGCCACTCTTCTGCGGCCCCCGTGGCCACGGCCACGAGCTCCGCGGCCCGCCGGATGAGCGGGTGAACCAGCGGCGAGGTGTATCCTCTGCCGCCGACGGCGCCGTCAGCCCGCGGCGCCGGCCCGCATGCAGGAGGCCCGATCACGCCATGGCGAAACGTGTCCGCGGCAGCAGCCGGCCCGGCAAGCGCCGGCCGATCGATCGCCGCTCCGCGTCCGCCGGTTCACGTTCGTCAACCTCACCGACCCCCTCGACTCCGTCGACTCCCGCGGTACCGGCAGCCCCCGAGCGCCGCTCGGTCGCGCCCCGGCCCAGCGGCCTGACCGAAGCCGAGGTCGCGCGTGCTGCGGAGATCGAAGCTGCCCTGCTGGCCGATGAGCGGGCCGCAGAGGCGACGCGCCGTCGCTCGCAGCAGCGGATCAGCACGGTCCGCGAGAACGCCGGGGCCCGATCCCTCAAGCCCGAGCAGGAATACGCCTACGTCGCCCGGGACGTCCGGGACATCGTGCGCATCGCGACGCTGCTGCTGGTGGTCCTGTTCAGCCTGTGGATCGCTATCGACGTCGTGAGGGTCGTCAAGATCGTCTGATCCACGGCTATCGGGCGGTCCCTCCGCACCGGCGCGGGCTTACCATCGGCTCATGCCCACCCGGCGCGATCCCGCGGGCGCCCGTCCCGAGTCCCTGTTCCGGCCACCGCCCGAGCGCCAGCCGCTCGCGGCGCGGATGCGGCCCCGAGACCTCGACGAGTTCGTCGGCCAGGCCCACCTGGTCGGTGAGCGCGGGCCCCTGCGCCGCAGCGTCGCCCGCGGACATCTGGGCAGCCTCCTGCTGTGGGGTCCGCCCGGCACCGGCAAGACCTCGCTCGCCCGGCTCCTCGCGAACGCCGTCGGCGCCGAGCTCCGGAGCGTGTCCGCGGTGATGTCCGGAGTCGCCGAGGTCCGGGCCACGATCGCCGCCGCCCAGGAGCTGCTCAGCCTGCACGGCCGGCGCAGCGTCCTGTTCATCGACGAGATCCACCGCTTCAACAAGGCCCAGCAGGACGCGCTGCTGCCCCACGTCGAGGACGGGACGATCACCCTGGTCGGCGCGACCACCGAGAACCCGTACTTCGAGGTGAACTCGGCGCTGCTGTCGCGGATGCGAGTGTGGCGTCTGGAACCCCTGTCCGACGACGACGTCGCGCTCATCGTGCGCCGGGCACTGGCCGACCCCGATCGCGGCCTGGCCGGTCCGCTCGGACCCGTCGGTGGCGTCGCGCTGGCCGAGGACGCGTTCGAGCATCTCGTGGACCTCTCCGGTGGCGATGCCCGCCAGGCGCTCAACGTGCTCGAGGGTGCGGTCGCGCTGGCCGAGGACGAGGAGCATCGGTCGTCCGAGGGCGCGGTCTCCCCCACCCTGGCCGACATCGAGGCTGCCGCCCAGCAGCGGGTTCTCGCGTACGACCGCGCGGGCGACGGCCACTACGACACGGTGTCCGCATTCATCAAGAGCCTGCGCGGCAACGATCCCGATGCCGCGCTGTACTGGCTGGCCGCGATGATCTCCGCCGGCGAGGATCCACGGTTCATCGTCCGCCGCCTGATCATCAGCGCGTCGGAGGACGTGGGCAACGCGGACCCTCGCGCGCTCCAGGTCGCCGTGGCTGCCGCCCAGGCGCTCGACCACGTCGGCCTTCCCGAAGCCCAGTACGCGCTCGCGCAGGCGGCTGTGTTCATCGCCGTGGCGCCCAAGTCCAACCGGACCGGCACCGCGTACGGCGCCGCCATGGACGACGTCATCCGGCACGGCTCGCAGCCGGTGCCGCGGCACCTGCGAAGCGCCACCGGGCGCCAGCGCCACGACACGGGTGACGGCGCCGGCTATCGCTACCCGCACGAATTCGCGGGTGCCGACATCGAGCAACAGTACCTGCCGGACCTGCTGCATGCGCAGGGCCGGCGCTACTACGTCCCTTCGGACCAGGGTGCCGAGCGGCGGATCGCGGAGCTCATGGACGAGCGCCGGTCACGGCGCGCCGGGCGCCCGCAGCGAGTGCCCCAGCCGGGCGGCAACGGGATGTCGGGGATCGGCGAGGGCATGAAAGCTCATAGCGCGGCCCGAAAGCGCCTCGCCGACACGCAGAAGCGCGACGCCGGCGGAGGGTAGGCTGTGGCCGCGATCGGATTGATCGCCAGCCAGACAACAGAGGAGCGCCGCCGTCGCATGGACCCCGTGGTCGAAGGTCTCGTTGAGCAGCTGGCCGACATCGGCCGCAACGCGGTCGGGCGCGGCCTCGTGCTCGCTTCTGGTGGCAACCTGTCGGCGAGGATCCCCGACCGCGCCGCGTTCGTGGTCACGGCTGCGGGGACCTGGCTCGACCGGCTCGTGTCGGCCGACTTCACCGTGATCGATCTCAGCGGGCGCGTCGTGGACGGCAACCCGGTTCCGTCGAGCGAATGGAAGCTCCACCAGCGGACGTATCGCGTCCGGCCCGACGTCAACGCGGTGATCCACCTCCATCCACAGATGGCCGTGGTGCTCGACGCGCTCGGCCACCCGATCCGGCTCCTGACCCTCGACCACGCGTTCTACGTCCGGAAGGTCAACCGGATCCCGTTCCTGCCCAACGGATCGGACGAGCTGGCCGATGCCGCGGCCGAGGCGTCCCGGGACTGCGATGCGATCATCCTGGCCCACCATGGTTGCTCGACACTCGGCGACACGATCGCGATGGCCTACCGGCGGGCGCTCAATCTCGAGGAGGCCGCGCAGAACACGTTCCGCTGCCTCCAGCTCGGCGACACCGAGACGACCTTCCCCCGCGACGCGCGCGCCGACCTCTACCACGCACCGTAGCGCCTGCACCACGCACCGTTGCGTCCTGCGCCGACCGCCGACCGGGCCATGACCATCGGCCCAGCCACGGGGATGACCGGTCGGGCGTACACTCATGAGTGGCCGAACCTCAGGTGACTGAGGACGGGGGACCCGATCCCCACGGGGCGAATCGCGGAGCGTCCGCGAGGGCCGAACCAAGGCCGGCCCAGCCCGACAGCTCACCTCGTAGGCCTCGCCGTGTACGAGCGAGGTCAACGTGGTCGCCATTCGGCAACCCTCCATCACCGGGCCCGGCGGTCTGCGCCGCAACGTGGCTCTCGACTCCGCGCTCGCCGTCGGTGGCGGGGCGACGCTGGCGGTCGTTGGCGGCCTCCTGCCGTCGATCGCGCGCCAGGCAGGGCTCATCCCACTGGGTATCGCCCTGCTGGCAGCCGCCCCCTACCTTGGCAACCTCCTGAGCGCCTTCTCGGGTCGCGTGGGTCCGCAGGGCGTCCGCGGCTTCGCGGGCCTTCGGATGACCGGCGCGCTGCTCCTCGTTGCGGTGGCCCTGGCACCGAACCCGGCCCTGATCGTGCTCGCGGTCGGCCTGTTCTGGCTGGCCTGGGCGTTCGGCGTGCCGTTCCAGACGCGCCTGTGGGGAGCGATGTACCCGGCCGACATCCGGGGCCGCGTGATCGGCACGCTGGGCATGGCCAAGGCGGCCGGCGCCGGTGTCGCCGCGCTGGGCGTCGGCGTCGTCGCCGACAGGCTCGGCGCCCCCATCGCGCTGTCAGCCGCCGGGATGGTCGGGGCCGCGTGTGCGCTGGCGGCCCTCTGGCTTCGGGCCTCCGCCCCGCTGGCCCGTCGCAGCTTCTCGGCCCGCGAGGCCGTCACAGCCCTCGTCTCGCGCCCCAGTCTCAGCCATGTCGTCCTCGCCCAGGCATTCTTCGGCGGTGGTCAGATCGCCGCCGCGCCGCTGTTCGCGCTGGTGTATGTGGACCGCCTCCACTTGTCGCTGGCCGACGTGGGCCTGGTTGCCGTGCTGGCGGCCGTCGCCACCACGTCGTCCTACGTCGCGTGGGGCGCCCTCGTCGATCGCCGGGGCTACACGCTCGGGCTTCGGTCGGGCGCCCTGTTCGGGGTGGTGGGTCTGGCGCTGTACGCGGTCGCGCCCGACGTCCGACTGCTGTGGATGGCGGCGATCGCCAACGGTCTCTCGAACGCCGCGATCGATGTCGGCATCCAGGGCGCACTCGCCGCCCACACGCCACTCGAGGACCGGGCGGCCGCGATGGCCGGCTGGAACGGCCTGACCGGCGCTCGGGGCGTCGCGATGCCCCTGATCGCCACCGGCCTCATCCAGGCGCATGTGGTGGATCTCACCACGGCACTGCTCCTGTGCCTCGTGCCCGCCGTCGTGGGTCTTGCGATGTACCTCGACCCCCCGCTCCCGAGCGGGCTTGGGAGCCTCAGAACCCGCTCCAGGCCGTCGTGGCTTCGGTGGCCCGGGATTCGGCCGGGCGCGGAGGCGGTGAAGGCGTCGCTGCCGGAGCAGCCGGCGGCCTGACAGGTGATCGGGCCTGCTCGCCAACCCCTGGTACGGGCGGCCCTGTCGCCGTGACGTGCACGTTCGCGGCGGTTCCCCTACCGTCCCACCATCGGGCGTCGGGCGTCACACGACCGGCGCGAGGTTCGCGTCGGGACGAGGGAGGCTCCGTTGCTCGACAGGATCCGCGGCCTGTTCGCGCGCTTTCTGCCGCAGGGCGCGATCCTGCTTGCGGTTCTGACCTTCGCCAGCTACCTGGCGGGTCTGGCGCGCGATCGGATCTTCGCTCAGACCTTCGGGGTGGGCCCCGAGCTCGATGCCTACAACGCGGCGTTCCAGCTACCCGAGCTCGCGCTCGATGTCCTGGTCGCCGCCGGACTGACGGCGCCATTCGTGCCCGTGTTCACGACGCTGCGCCGCGCCGACGCCGAGGCCGCCACGCGGTTCGCCCAGACGGTGCTCACGCTCGCGGTCCTGGTGATGTCCGCCGTGTGCCTGCTGCTGCTCGTGCTGGCACCGGCGACCATTCAGATCATCGCACCCGGGTTCGACGAGGCCAATCAGGCGCGCTACCTGGAGCTGTACCGGATCATGCTCGTGACGCCGGTCCTGTTCGCCGCGTCGATCGCCCTGGGCGAGATGCTGGTGGCCGAGCGACGGTTCCTCACATACGCCCTGGCGCCCATCCTCTACAACGTCGGCATCGCCGGCGGAACGCTGCTGCTCCATGGCCAGCTGGGGATCCGGGCGGCCGCGATCGGCGCCGTGGTCGGCGCCCTGCTCCACCTGGGCATACGAGTACTCGGCATCGCGCGCAGCCCGATGCGCCTCAGACCGCGGCTCGAGCTGAGGATGCCCGCCCTGCACGAGTTCCTGCGGTTGATGGCGCCCAAGATGGCCAGCCAACCCGTCGAGCCGCTGACGTTTCTGTTCTTCAACAGGGTCGCGAGCACCATGGCGGCAGGCAGCGTCACCGCGCTCAGCTTCGCGCGCAACTTCCAGAGTGTCCCGGTGTCGATGATCGGCATCGCGATCGCCCTCGCCGCGTTCCCCGGCCTGTCGGCATCGTGGGCCGCCGGCGACCTGGGCGGGTTCCGGCGCCAGGTTCGGACCGGCGCCCTGAGCATCACCGCGCTCACTGTGGCGGCTGCGATCGCACTCGCGGTGGTTGGTCCGCTGGCCATCGAGGTCCTGCTGGGCGGCGGAGCGTTCGACGCCGAGGCCGTCCGCCGGACGTCGGTGGTGCTGGCGGCGCTCGCGCTGGCGACGCCGTTCGAGTCCCTCGGTCACCTGCTTGCGCGCGGACTGTACGCGACGCACAACACGCTGTTGCCGGTGCTCGCCTCGCTGGTCGGGCTGGGCGTCACGGCCGGCGTGACCACGGCCCTGGTCGGCTCGCTTGGCATCATCGCCATCGGACTCGGGTTCACCGCCGGAGCCGCCGTCAGGGCCGGGCTGCAGGGTGCGGCCCTCATCTGGCGCATGCGCATCGGCCCGCATGGGAGCATCAGCGAGCGAGTTCGGCCACCCGCGGAAGCCGCACCATCGGGTTGAGAGCCCTACCGAGTCAGGGGCTTGGTGGGAACGACGGCGATGAACAGGCCGTCACGACCCGGGTAGTGACCCTCCGGCCGCTTCCAACGGAGGTAGTTGTCGCGCATGCTCTGAAGGTTCTCGAAGCTGCCCGGCGGATCGGAGGCCCCCCAGATCGAGGAGATGAGCGGGTACCACGGATCGAGGATGTAGGTGCCTGTCACCTTCGCATCATCGAACACGAGCGGGTCGGCGTCGGCGCGGAAGCCGCTCATCACCCACGTGTGGGCGCCGCGCCAGGCCATGAGCAGCACCGGCGCATGCTCGGTCTCGATCGCTTTCGCGGCGTCAAACAGCGCATCGGCCCGGGTCTGGTACGCGCGGACCTGGTACCCGGGAACCCCGTAGGCGCCGAGCGCAGTCGCAATTGCGGACGGTCCCCAGCCACCGTTGAGGCTGTCGCGGCGACTCTCCCACTCTCGGATGCGCGACGCCAGCTCCTTCTCGAACGCGAGCGTCGTCGGTGCCTTGCCCCAGATGTTGAGCACCATCTGCGTGCCCGCGACCGCGCACCAGGTGTCGTTCGCCTGCTCGCTCACAAAATGCGCAGCCGGGTTCTTGAGCAGATTGACGTCGACCGCGACCCGCTGCGGCATCGGCGTGGGGGTTGGGCTCGGGGTGGCGGGCGGCGCGGATCCGCCCGCGGCCACCGGGGCGACCCCCGCGGCCGACGCCGTCGGTGCCGGAGTGAGCAAGGGGCGCGGGGTGATCAGCACCGTGTCCGCGATCGGGCGGTCGGGGGGCGGGTCGACGAGCAGCATCACTTGAGTGTGAAGCCGCGTCCGGATCCCATCCGGGTTGACGACAGCGACGAACCCGGCGAGCGCCAGCAGCGCAGCGAGGACAGCAACCGCGACGAAGCGCCGGCGAACCCTGCGACGTCGAATGGTGATCATCAGGCCACTCCGGGGAGACGGACTGCCGGAGAAGACGCGCGGCCGGATGCCGGTGCGACGCGCGGGCCCGATGCCTCAGGCTGCCTTGGGACGCCGCCCTCGCCCGCCCGGCAGCTTCCCAATCGACAGGTAGATCGTGTGCCCCCGGATCGCCATGTTGGTGCCCGGCTTGTGGGCGGCGATCGCCTTCTTGACGGCGGCGCGCATGGTCGGGATCTTCTCCGCCGAATCGAGCTCGACGGCAATCAGATCCTCGTCGGACTTGAGCCTGCTCAGCGCCCGCCGGATTTCCTCTTCGCGCTGCAGCGCTGCAAGCTGTCGCGGGGACAGGGCGCGCTCCTTGGGCTTGGGCGCGAGCTCTTCGAACTTTGCTGCGCGGATTCGCATGTTGCTCTCCACTCCTGACACGGGGTGCGGCGGTGGGCGCCGTGAATGATGACACGAATCGGTCGCTGAGCCAAACGATCGACCGAAGACCACGGCATCGATTTGCAGCATCCACAGCCTTGCGAGCTGACGCCTCGTGATTCACCTTGAACCGGCCTTCACTGCACATGAATGCTGAACACCGACCCTTGCCCGATAGGGAACGGTACGGGGGTTCCCCGTCGCGCCCGAGCGCCGTATGCTGTACAGGGAGCTGGCGCGCCCGCGCCGCCGAGGGAGAGGTGTTTGATGACAGAACCCACCGGGGGCGCACCCACACCGCCGCCGCCGCAGGATCCAGGGAGCTGGCAGGCGCCGCCGCCGACCCCGCAGCCTCAGTTCCAGCAGGCGCCCGTCGCCGCGGGCCCCGCCCCCGGCGTGGCGTACTCGGACCTCGTGACCCGCATCATCGCCTACATCATCGATGCCGTTCTGCTGTCGATCGTGTTCTGGGTGGTCGGGATCGCGATCCTCGGCGGCCTGCTCCTGACCGGGGGCGTCGCCGGCGCCATCATCGGGTTCCTCGTCCTGGGGGTCCTGTATTTGGTCGGCAGCGCCATCTACTTCATCTACACGTGGACGACGATGCGGGCTTCGCCCGGGCAGAAGGTCCTGAACCTCGAGACGGTCAACGCTGCCGACGGCGCGACGCTCACTCGAGACCAGGCGATCCGCCGCTGGGCGTTCCTGTTCGGGCCGTCTGCGCTCGGCACTGTCGCCAACTTCGCGCTGGGCGGAACCAGCATCGCGATCCTCGGCACACTGGTGTCGCTCGCAGCGCTCATCTACACGATCTACCTCCTGTACTCGGCGTCACAGAGCCCGAAGCGGCAAGGGTTCCACGACGTCCAGGCTGGGACCGTGGTGATCAAGCGGATGGCCTGACCCATCCCCACCCAGTGCGAGAAACGGGGCCGGTAACACCGGTCCCGTTTTGATTCCTCGATCTCAGGGCTCGAAGTCGAGTCCCCGGACGTGCCGCGGGTGGAACACCGCCAGCGGCCGGCGGTCGAACGCTGCAACACGCCTGACCCCAAGGCGCTCCGCCGTCGCGACCAGCAGCGCATCCACGAGGCGTGGGCGATGCTCGGCTGCGTCGGCCATCAGCATCGCGGCGCGCGCGAGATCGTCCGGCGTGGGCGCAACGAGCCGGATCGACCCGGCCACCAGCGAGTCCACCACGGCCAAGGTGGCTGTGGGCCCCAGCTCGCGCTGGAGCAGCAGGTCGAGCTCGGCGAGCCCGAGCGCGCCCAGCAGCAGCGGCTCGTCCACACGCTCGAACCAGGTCACCGCCGCGCGATGGTTCAGGTCGGCGGCATCGGCCGCGGCGACGACGGCCGACGGATCGAGCAGGATCGCCACCGCCGAGCCTAGCGGCGGATCTCGCGCCGACCGGCCTCGCGCCGCGCGATGGACCGCCCGTCGAGCGACAGCCGGCCGTGCGAGCTGCGACCGATCCCCAGGAACGGGAACTCCGGCGTCGCCTCGTGGCCGTCGAGCCACGCCTCGAGCGCCGCCGAGATGACCGACGTCTTGGTCGTGCGCTGACGGCGAACGTGGCGGTCGAGACGGTCGAGCAGGTCCGCATCGAGCAGGATGGTGGTTCGGACGGTTGCCATATGACGTCATATCTACCACGGTAGACAGATCGTTGTCACGTCCATCACCATCAAGGGGCACCATTCGCGATCCCAGGAGGGCCCCGTGAGCCGATTCGAGCCCAACCTACGAATTCCCGGGCCTACGGCCCTTCCCCCTTCCGTCCGCGAGGCCGGCGGCCGCCAGATGGTCAACCACCGCGGCGACGAGTTCCGGGCCATGCTGCGGCGCGTGGAGGCGGGCATGAAGCCGTACTTCGGAACGGAGCACGAGGTCATCCTGCTCACCTGCGCGGGGACCGGCGCGCTCGAGGCGGCGGTCGTCAACGTGCTCTCGCCCGGCGACCCGGTGCTCTCAGTGTCGATGGGCGCGTTCGGCGACCGGTTCGCCAAGGTGGCCGAGGTCTACGGGGCAGCCGTGACCCGGCTCGAGGTCGAATGGGGCGAGGCGGCCGTCGCGTCGGACGTCCGGGTGGCCGCCGCGGCGATCCCGGGGCTCAGGGCCGTCCTGCTCACCCACAACGAGACCTCCACCGGGGTGACCAACCGGATCGGCGAGCTCGCAGCGGCGATCAGGGAGGTGGCGCCCGACGCGCTGCTCCTGGTCGACGCCATCTCGGCATTGGGCGCCGTGCCGTTCGCGATGGACGAGTGGGGGCTCGACCTCGTGGTCACCGGGTCGCAGAAGGCGTGGATGGCGGCGCCCGGCATGGCCATGGCTGCCGTCGGGCCGAGGGCGTGGGCCGCGGCCGAGAGCGCGCGCATGCCGCGCTTCTACCTCGACCTGAAGCGCCACCGCGACTCGGCTGTGAACGGCGAGACGCCGTGGACCCCAGCTGTCGCCGTGCTGTACCAGATCGATGAGGGCCTGCGACTCATGCAGGCGGAGGGCGATGGCGTGTTCGCCCGCCACGAGGCATGCGCGAACATGGTTCGGGCGGGACTGCGTGCGCTGGGCTTCGCGCTCCTTGCCGGCGACAGCGTCGCCTCCCGGACGGTCACGGCCGCCCGCGTCCCGGAAGGGCTCGACTGGAAGTCGTTCAACGCCGAGGTGAAGGCACGCGGGCTCGTCCTCGCCGGTGGCCAGGGCAAGCTCAAGGGCAAGATCTTCCGGGTCGGTCACCTGGGATCCGTGACCACCGATGACGTGCTGGCCGCGATCGGCGTGCTCGAGGAGGTCGCGATCCTCCAGGGGCTCGAGGTGCAGCCTGGCGTCGCGGTCACGGCGGCGCAGCGGGCGCTCGTCGCCACCCGCACCCGGCAGGCGGTGCCGGCATGAGGATCCTTGTGGTCGAAGCCCTGGCGGCGCAGGGTGTGGAGCTGCTCCAGGCCCACCACGAGGTCGATGTCAAGCTCGGGCTGCCGAAGGAGGAGATCGCCTCGATCCTGCCCGGCTACGACGCCCTGGTCGTGCGCAGCCAGGTCAAGGTCGACGCCGACATGATCGCCGCCGGCACCCGGCTGGTCGTGATCGGGCGTGCGGGCGTCGGCGTGGACAACGTCGATCTCGACGCCGCCACGCGGGCCGGGATCACCGTGGTCAACGCGCCCACCGGAAACACGATCGCGGCCGCCGAGCACACCCTCGCCCTGCTCTACGGTCTGGCCCGGAAGACCGCGGCCGCCGATGCCTCGCTGCGCCGCGGCGAGTGGAAGCGGTCGCAGTTCACGGGCGTCGAGCTGCGGGGCAAGACGCTGGGGATCGTGGGTCTGGGCAAGATCGGCCAGGCGATCGCGGTCCGTGCCCGGGCGATGGAGATGACTGTCCTCGGGTCCGACCCGTTCGTCACCCCCGAGCAGGCGTCCAACCTGGGGGTCGAGCTGGTGTCGTTCGAGGACCTGATCGCCCGTGCTGACGTGATCACCGTCCATGTGCCGATGAGCCGGGCGACTCGCGGGCTCATCGACGCAGCCGCCATCGAGCGCATGAAGCCCGGTGTGATGCTGCTCAACGTGGCCCGTGGCGGGATCCTCGACGAGGCGGCGGTCGCCGAGGCGCTGACCGCCGGCCGGATCGCAGGTGCCGCCATCGACGTGTACCAGAAGGAGCCACCCGTCGATTCGCCGCTGCTGTCCGCGCCCAACACGCTGCTGACCCCGCATCTCGGGGCCTCCACGGCCGAGGCCCAGATCGCGGTCGCGGAGGAGGTCGCCGAGCAGATCCTCGAGGTGCTCGACGGCAGGCCGGCGCGGTACGCGGTCAACGCGCCGCTGCTGACGCCCGAGACGGCGCAGGCGATCGCGCCCTATCTACCCCTGGCCGAGATGCTGGGCCGGTTCCTGGCCCAGCTCACCCGGACGGCCCCCCGGACGCTGACCCTGGAGATCGCCGGTGAGCCGGCAGCCTACGACGCCTCGTCGCTGGTGGCCGCCGCCCTGCGGGGGCTGCTCGAGACGGCCACCACGGACCGGGTGAACCTGGTCAACGCCGCCACCATGGCCAAGGCCCGGGGCATCGCCGTGGTGGAGCGCAAGACGTCCACGCCTGGCACGTTCGCGTCGCTGCTCACGCTGACCGCCGAGGTGGACGGCCGGACCGCCACGGTGGCCGGGACCGTCGCCAACGGCGAGCCCCGTATCGTGCTGCTCGACGAGCACACGATGGATCTCGCGCCCGCGGACTCGATGCTCGTCACCCGCCACCAGGACCGCCCGGGGACCATGGGCCGGATCGGAATGCTGCTGGGTCAGGCGGACGTCAACATCAGCGCGATGACCCTGGCCCGCTCGGCGCCGCGCGAGGACGCGTTCATGGTCCTCGCCCTCGACGACGACGTGCCGCTGGCGGTGATCGCCGCCATCCGCGACGATCCGGCGGTGCTGGACGTATGGACGATCAGGCTGGGCGGTGATCGATGAGCGAAGGCTCGCCCGTCCGGGGCCCCCTCCCGGTGGCGACGCCGCCCATCCCCGACGGTCTCGACGCCACGCTCGTTCTGCTCCGTCACGGAGAGTCCGAGCTCATCCGCGAAGGCCGCTTCCAGGGCCAGGCTGAGACGCCCCTCTCGACGCTTGGCCGGCGTCAGGCGGCGCTGGCGGCGGAGCGCCTCGCCGCGCCCGACGCCCCCCCTCCCCTTCCAGTGCCTCACGGGCACCCGCTCGAGATCGTCCATTCGCCGCTTGCACGCACGGCCCAGACGGCAGCCGCGGTCGGCGCAGCCATCGACGCTGCGGACGGCGAGCCCGCCGGCGCGGTCGAGGTCAGGCCCGAACCGGGGATCCTGGAGATCGGCCAGGGCGAATGGGAAGGCCGCAAGCACGACGAGATCATGCAGCGCTGGTCGGGGGAGATCGCCGCCTGGCGCCGCCGGCCGGCCGAGGCCTGGGCCCCCGGTGGTGAGTCGCTGGCCCAGGTCCAGGCCCGGGTGGCGCCCGCGCTGCGCACCGTTCTCGAGCGGCTGGGCGACGGCCGTCCGCCGGGCAGCCTCGATCGTTCCCAGGTCGGCGGCTACCAGGGGGTCGGCGCGGGGCTCGGCCAGCCGTGGTCGATCCTGGTCGGCCACGACGGCGTGTTCAAGATCGTGCTGCTGACGCTGTTCGGGCTCCCGCTCGACCGGTTCTGGATGTTCACCTTCGCGCTGTGCGGGATCTCGGTGGTCGAGATCCGCGCCGGCCGGGCGGTGCTCCGAGCCCACAACCTCACCGAGCACCTCGCACCCTTGCTCGACGAGGCGGCGATGGCGACGGCCGAGCAGCGCGGGCGCTCCGGAGCGCTGTAGCCGCGGGGTTGGAGGGTCGAAACCGGGTCGAGCCGGTCAGCGGCGCCGACGGCGACGTCCGCGGCGCAGCGCGAGGCGGAGCATCGAGACCCGCAGCCGGCGGGTCGCGTCACGGACCTCACGCAAACGGTCGCCACCCAGACGAAGCTTCGCGTAGTCCGTCTCGACCTTCGCGTCGGCCACGATCTCGAGGTCCGGTCTCGCGACCGGCACCAGCTCGCCCAGCGATGCCGCGTACTCGTACACGGTCTGCGTCGGCCGCGGCGCGAAGCCGAGCCTCGCTGCGATCCGCGACAGCGTCCCCCAGGCCGCGTCCGGGCTGACCTCGCCGCGCGGGCCACGCAGCCAGGCAGCCAGGGCGAGGCCGCCGACGAGCAGTGCGAGCAGGACGGTGATCACGATGTAGGTGGTCCGGTCGGCTGTCAGGCTGGTCGAGGCCTGGCCGCCGCCCGTGCCGTTGTCCTCGGGGAGATTCGGCGGACGAGGCGTGATCACGGGAAGCACGCCGCCGCTGGCGCCCGACCCGGGGGTGGCGCTCGGCACGGGCGGGCCGGTCTGGATCACCGACGGAAGCCCGACCCCACCGCCGGTGGGATCGAACGGGATCCAGCCATAGCCCGGGAAGTAGACCTCGACCCAGGCATGGGCGTCGCGATTGGTCACGGTCTCGACGTTGCCGATCCGGGTTCCGGGCAGGAAGCCCTGGACCAGGCGGGTGGGGATCGGGTTGTCAGGCAACGCGGCCCGAAGCAGGATCGCCATCGTCGACGCATAGTGGAGACAGTAGCCGCGGCGCGAGCTGGCGAAGCACTCCACCGCGCTGGGTGACGAGCAGTCGACGTCACGGACGTCGGTCGTGTAGGTGAAGTTGGCGTTGTTCCGCAGGTAGAGTTCGAACGCCACCGCCAGGTCGTACGGGTTGTCCGTGCGCGCCTGGTTGAGGATCGTGTTGAGCAGCTTGGCTGCCTCCGGGCCGATGGCGTCCGGGGGCACCTGCGTGTAGCGATCGAGGATCTCCTGCGGATAGTCGCGCGACGCGGCCCGGAGACGGTTGGCGCTGATGACGTCCTGGTCGGACAACCGGAGCACCCGGGCTTCGACCGTGTACGGCACCCCGGAGCTGGGCAGGTCGACACCCTCGAACCAGCCAGCATCGCCCGTCAGCAGGACGTCGGTCGCGGTGTTCACCGCGACCGGGGTACCCGGGCTGAGCAGGGACCGGTCCACGAACGTGTCGGGCGTGACCGAGACCTTGACCGGTGTCGTCAGATCGGGGGAAGGGTCCTCGGCGGTGCCCGACAGCAATGGCGTCCCGGCGGCGACAGGCACGGTGGTGACGTCCGTCTGCTGCCAGCCGCTGAGCACGAAGGCGTCGTAGGTTGCCGCGCGCCAGTAGATCGGAACCTGGGCTGCCGGAACCGTGGCGGTGAAAGCGACCCCGTCGTCGCTGAACCAGCGATCCACGATCCGCGCGGACGACCCGAAGACCACGCTCCCACCGCTGCGCACGTTGGGACCCGAGGGGAACAGCCGGCTGAGCGTCTCGCCCCACTCGACCAGCTGGGGAGTGAAGCCGCGCCAGGCCGTGGCCAGCGGCGCCGAGGCCGCGCGCTGTGTCAGCGCGAGCGATCCGACCACCGCCAGCACGATGAACACGGCACCGCCGCGCAGGTACAGCCCCGAGATCGCCCCAGGGTCGCCGATCTGGCGCCGGATCCAGGTCGAGCGCTCCTCGAACACGTGCATCTCGATCAGCAGCAGCAGGGACGCGGCGGCGAACAGGACCAGGTACGGCAGCTCGTCCTTGTCCGTCAGCGCCATGTTGGCGAGCAGCACCAGCCCGGTGACGATCACCCCGCCCAGCGGGCGCCGATGCCCGAACACGGAATAGGCTGTGAACTGGGAGGTGGCCCACACCAGGATGCCCAGCACCAGGATGTAGTGCACCTCCTGGCTGGTGAACTGGCGGCCGCGCCAGGCGAGGTCGAGGTAGGCCTGGACGCTACCGCTGGCGGTGATCCGGAAGGCCTCGCCGATCGATGAGCCGGGCGCCTCGGCCCAGCCCGCGATGATCGGGATCAGCAGGGCGGCGAACACCGCGCCCACCAGATGCGTGGTCCAGCGGCCCCAGCCGCTCTTCGCGCCCACGAACGCGACCGCGACGGCCAGGACCGCGCACCACGCGAGGCCGTCGGTCAGCGCGGGGCGGCCGTTGACCCAGGCCGGGTCGTCAAGCGCCGAGGCGACCACCAGGGGGAGCAGGAGCACCAGCCCGAGCGTCAGCCAGCCTTCCTCGGGCCGCAGGGATCGGCGCGTGCTGACGGTCACGCGAGCGCCTCCTCCAGCGGTTGATCGGGTCCGATCATGTACGTCGGCAGCTCGAACTCGGCCAGCGTATAGCGGACCGCGCGCACCCGCTGTCGGCGGGTCTCGGCCGCGGCGGGATCGGTGTCGTCGGCGAAGGCCGACTGGTCGAGGAGCACGACGACACAGCCGATCCCCCGGCTCCGGAGCGTCGCCAGGGGGCGGATGAACGCCGGATCGTCGGTCGCCGTGACCACGATCGCCGTCATCCCCCGTCGCAAGCGGTTGAGACCGGTCAGCAGCGCCTCGGACAGCGGCACCGGCCCGTCGGCCTCGACGGCTGCCAGCAACTGCAGGATCTTGAGCCGTTGCCGCGCGCCCCGGTCGGCCGGCAGGACGGTCAGTCGATGGACGCTGGCGGTCAGCCCGACGGCCCGATTCTCGCCCAGCGCCTTGGCGGCGATCGACGCCGCCGCGCGGACGCCGACCTCGGTGGTCGAGCGATCACCTTCGCCCGTCTCGGCCGCGGCCTCAAGGTCGAGGAACAGCCACGCGTCGGCCGTCTGCTCAAGGTCGAACTCCTTGACCTGGATCTCGCCCAGCCTTGCCGTCGACCGCCAGTGGATCCGGTTCATGGCATCGCCCGGCGCGTAGGGCCGGACCGCGGTGGCGAGCGGCGTCGTCTGCAGGGTCCGCTCGGGCGACGCGTGGGCACCCTCGATGTTCGCCGGCGGCAGGCGCCACAGCGGCAGCGCGTCGATCCGCGGATAGACGACAAGGCTGATCCCCTGCCCCACGGCGGCCGTGGCCTCGAAGAAGCCGAACGGGTCGCCGGTCCGGATCATGAGCGGCTCGATGCGGAAGTGCCCCCGCCGAAGAAGCGGCGCCCGGACCAGCCAGGATCGCTCCTTCCGGCCACCGAGCGACAGGGCCCGGCCCGTCAGACCTCCCGGCAGCGTCGTCGGGTTGTGGACCTCGAGCCAGGGCTTGGGCATCCGACCCGTGTTGCGCAGCGTGTAGGTGACGCGCAGCCGGTCGCCCACGTGGCCGGTGAGCTGCGACACGGCATAGCCGGCCTCGAGGTCCGAGAGGCCGAGCCGGGTCAGCACGTACGAGCCGCCGCCCACCAGCAGCCCCACGTAGACCAGGAAGAACAGGAAGGGCAGGCCGGTCGAGAATGCGGCGACGACGAGGACGACGACGAGGACCAGGAGTTGGAGTCGACGCAACAAGGGGGTCGTTTCTCCGTGTGCGGTGGGACGCGGTGGCGTCAGCCGGCCGTCGGGCTCGGCTTGACCTCCCGTGGTCCGCCAGCCCGGGTGACGGCCTCGATGGGGATGGTGTCCAGCAGCTCATGAACGACGTGGGCGGCGCTCACGTCGTGGATCGACGAGCTGGTCTTGATGATCACGCGGTGCGCGAGAGCGGGCTCGGCGAGCGACTTCACGTCGTCCGGGATGACATAGTCGCGGCCCAGCAGGCCGGCCAGGGCCTGTGAGGCGCGATACATGCTGATCGAGCCGCGCGGGCTGGCGCCCAGGTAGACGTCAGGATGAGTGCGGGTCGACGAAACGAGACGGACGATGTACTCGCTGACGGCTGGGTCGACGTAGACCTCACGCACGCTCGCCTGCATCGCCCGCAGCTCGTCCACCGAGCACACTTCGCTCAGGTCCTCGAGCGGATGGGTGCGCTTCTGCTCGTCGAGGATCACGATCTCGTCGAGGAGCTGTGGGTAGCCGAGGCGGATCCGAAGCATGAACCGGTCGAGCTGCGCCTCGGGGAGCGCGAACGTGCCCTCGTACTCGATGGGGTTCTGGGTCGCGATCACGAGGAACGGGTCGGGCATCGGGTGAGTGATCCCATCGATCGTCGCCTGGCGCTCCTCCATGCACTCGAGCAGCGCGCTCTGCGTCTTGGGCGTAGCGCGGTTGATCTCGTCGGCGAGCACCACCTGGCTCATGATCGGGCCGGGCCGGAACTCGAACTCACGGGTCTTCTGGTTGTAGATCGACAGGCCCGTCACGTCCGACGGCAACAGGTCGGGCGTGAACTGGATCCGCCGGAAGGAGCAGCCCAGGCTGCGCGCGATCGCCTTGGCGAGCATGGTCTTGCCCGTCCCGGGCACGTCCTCGATCAGGAGATGGCCGCGACACAGGAGGGCCACCAGCGCCAGCCGCACCTCCTTGTGCTTGCCGACGATGACGCGCTCGACGTTTGCGAGGACCCTGTCGCCAACCTGCTGGATGTTGCTCATCGAACTCCCGTCGTCATGCGGCCGCCGACCGTGGCGGCTGTCCCGCCCGACGTCGGACGCCGGTTACGGACGCCGGTGACGTCGCACGACGGAGGTTGGGCGCGGCGACGTCGTGCCTCCTGCCGCAGTGTACGACCGGATGCTCGATTGGGTTCTTGACCCTTTCATGACAGAGGCGCGTCCATCCCGCGTCCGGCCCGGACGCACGACGTGCTCCGTGCACCAAGTCAGCCGCGAAACAGCGTCAGCGAACCGACCCACAGGACCATCAGGCAGCCGATCACGCCCATCACACCCAGGAACGGCTCACCGCCGAGGAACGACGCTATGCCGACGAACGCGAACATCGCCGCCAGCACCAGGGCCACGAGCGCCAGCCCGAGCCGTTCCAGCAACGGGCGGGGCCGGTGATCGCCATCGCGCGTGGGGGCCTCGGGCGAAGGGGTCGGCTCGGGCGAAGGGGTCATCAGGGCTGCCCGTAGAGCTGGAAGTATCGCTCGAGCAGGCTGCCGGCGAGCGGCGCCGCGCGGGCCCCGCCCCGGCCGCCCTGCTCGACCAGGACCGCGATCGCGACCTTCGGGTTTTCGACCGGGGCGAAGCCGATGAACCACGAATGTGGCTCGCCGGTGCCGCCAAGCTCGGCTGTCCCGGACTTGCCGGCCGTCGGGACCCCCGGGACCTTGGCACCGGAGGTGAACAGCCGGCCGAGGTCGCCCTCGACCGCCGCCTGCATCGCGGTCTGGATGGATCGCGCATCCGTGACCGAGATCGCCCGTCGCCACACCTGCGGGTCGATCGCCCGAGTCCCGGGCCCGTCACCGGTCAGCGCGCTGACCAGGTGTGGCCGCATCAGAACCCCGTCGTTGGCCACCGCGGATGCCACCAGCGCCATCTGCAGCGGCGTCACGAATGTCTGGCCCTGGCCGAATGCGGCCGAGGCGAGCTCGACGTCGTCCTGGAACCCGCCCGGCGCGCTCCCGGTGCCCGAGGTGACCTGGCTGACGGCCGTGGGCAGGTCGAACGGGATCGGCGCCCCGAACCCGAGCAGCGACGCCTGGTCGACCAGGTTCCCGCCCCCGATGGCGAGACCGGTCAGCGCGTACCAGATGTTGCAGCTGACCTCGGTCGCCCCGACCAGATCGAGCGGGGTGCTGCCGGTTTGCGGGTGGTGACCGTCCTTGATCCGGAACCCGTTCACCAGCAACCCGTTCTTCTCGGCGGCGGGCTGCTGCGGGTACCTGGTCTGGGGCGTGATTGCGCCCGTGTTCAGGCCCGCGATCGCGGTCAGGATCTTGAACACCGAGCCCGGCACGTAGCGCCCCAAGGTGGCTCGCGGAAGCAGGGGGTCGGACTTGTCGTTCCGGAGCGCCTCGAACGTGCCGGCAGCGGTCGTCGGGTTGGCGATCGCGGACGCGTCGTAGGTCGGTGTGGAGGCGAGGGCGAGGATCTCCCCGGTCGTCGGATCGAGCATCACCACCGCGCCGCGATCCTTGCCCAGACCGCTGACCGCGGCCCGCTGCAGCCGAAGGTCAAGCGTCAGGCGCAGCCCCAGCGGTGTCTGGGAGCCCTGGCCGAACTTGTCGAGCAGCCCGTCGAACGGGTCCGATCCGGCCAGCCCGAGCAGCTCGGCGTTGTAGGTGCGCTCGAGGCCCGCGGTGCCGAACTGGCGCGATGCGTAGCCGACGACCGGGCTGATCGTGTCGTCGCGGTACTCACGGACGGCCTCGCCGTTGCTGTCGCGCGAGCTGCGCGCCAGCCAGCGCCCGTCGCGGTCGACGATCGGTCCGCGCAATGCACGTCTCGCGACCGCGATCACCGCGGGGTTGTCCGCTGCGCGCGAAAGCCGTTGCGCGTCCACCACCTGCCACCAGGTCGCCCCGAGCGCCAGCACCGCGAACGCCGCGACCAGCGCGAGGCCCGTGCGAAGCACGTTGTCGCCGATCGGCGCGCGGGTCGTGTGGCCCATCATCGGCCGGCACCGGGGAGGACCGCGTCTCCGATCGCCGGCGCGTCCACGCCACCGGCACGTGCCGCTCGCCGGCCGGGACGTCGCAGCCAGCGACGCGCCGGCCGTGGCGGTGGAGGTGGCTCGACGCCGGGGTCCGAGAGGGCAAGCAGGAGCCCGATCACCAGCGCGTTGGCCAGCAGCGAGGAGCCTCCGTACGAGATCAGCGGCAGGGTGATCCCGGTCAACGGTATCAGCTTGAGGTTGCCCGCCGCGATGATGAACGCCTGGACGGCGACCACGAGGGCCAGCCCTGCGGCCAGGATGGCCCGGAAGTCATCGTGGGCCGCGGCGGCGATCCGGAGGCCACGCTCGACCACCACGAGATACAACCCAAGGATGGCCAGCAGGCCGATCAGGCCCAGCTCCTCCCCCAGGGCCGCCAGCGGATAGTCGGTGTGGACCGCCGGAACCGGCAACCGCCCGCCGATCGTCGGCAGCCCCGCTCCGAGACCCACGCCCAAGATCCCGCCGCGGGCGAAGGCATACAGCGCCTGGACGGTCTGGAAGCCCGAACCGAGGGGGTTCCGGAACGGGTCGAGCCAGTTGTCGACGCGTTGCTGGACGTGGCCGAACAGGTTGTACAGCACCCACGAGCCGACGACGAACAGGATCACGCCACCGACGGCGTACGAGGGCCGGCCCGTGGCGACGTAGAGCAGGGCCAGGAACACCGCGAAGAACAGCAGGGCAGCGCCCAGGTCACGCTGGACGACAACGATGCCGAGGGCGATGGCCCACATCGCGACCATCGGCGCGAGATACGGGATGGGCGGCAGCCGCAGCGGTCCGATCCGGGTGCTCTCGTCGGCCAGCAGCGACCGATTCTCGGACAGATAGCCCGCGAGGAACACCACCAGGATCACCTTGAGCAGCTCGGACGGCTGTCCGGAGAGCGGGCCGATCGAGAGCGTCAGGCGAGCGCCGTTGACGTCGCTGCCGAACACGAACGTCAACAGCAGGAGCGCGATACCGGCGGCCGCCCAGGTGTACTTGTAGGTGCGCAGCCAGGCGTCCGAGCGGACCGCCACGGCGAGCACCGCGATCACCGCGAGCGCGATCAGGAGCCAGGCCAGCTGGAGCTGGCCAAGACCCAGGACCGCGTCGCCGAACGACTGGCTGACCAGGCTCTGCGGCAGCCGCTGCATGAGGAGCAGCCCCAGCCCGCCCAGCATGCCCACCGCCGGCATCAGCACCTGGTCGATGCGCCGGCCGGCCAGCACGAAGGCGGCGTGGACCGCGAACAGCGCTCCGATGTAGATGGCGAGCGCGCGCGGGTCGGGCGGGAGGAGATCGAGGGTGCCCACGGTCTTGTCCGCCGCCAGGGCCGCCTGATAGCGAAGGGTGGCTCCCAGCGACGCCGCGCCGACGACGAGCGTGACCGATACCAGCACCAGCAGCTGCAGCTCGGTCCGGCGCGTGCGAGGCCGGATCCTCCACCACCGTCCCGACATGGGCCGTGCCTGCGCGATCACGCTCACGGATGGACCCTCATCCGCGGCCCCGGTCGAGCCGGAAGCGAACCTCGCCCACCTGCAGCTCGTCGCCGAACCCAAGCGGTGCCACCTGCTCGACGGGAACGCCGTTCACAAACGTGCCGTTGGTGCTGGCGAGGTCCTCGACGTACCAGGCGCGCCCCCGAAACGTGAGGACGGCGTGCTCGGACGATGCGAACGGGTCGTCGACGACGATCGCATTGTTCACGTCCCGCCCCAGGCTGGTGACCGCGTCGAGCGGGAAGGTGGAGCCGGGCGGCGGCTCGGCATGCGGCGAGGCGATGACTACCAGCCGTCCGAGCTCCACGGGGCCACGCGCAGCGACTCGGAGGTCGCGCAGGAGAACGCGCGCGACCGCGAACAGGAACAGGTACAGCAGCACCAGGAACAGGATCCGGACCAGCCACAACGTCAGGACGAACCCGTCCACGGTCAGTCCGGCAGCGACTCGACGACCAGCACGGTGTCGCCCAGCAGGATCCGGTCGCCGACGCCCAGCGCGATCTCGTCCACCTGGACGCCGTTCACGCGACTGCCGTTGGTGCTCGCAAGATCCGTATACACCAGCGCTCCTTGCCTGGCCTGGACGCGGCCATGATGACGCGACACGCGTGGATCGGACAGAACGAGCACATTGTCGCGGGCACGGCCCAGGGTCAGCGGACGGCCATCGACCTCGATGGCGGTCTCGCGCCCGTCCGGCGCGAGCACCCGGACGACCGCACGGGCCGCCTCCGGGAACGGACGTCTGAACACGAGCGTCTGGGTGCCGTCGCCGCGGATGCCACCGGGCGCAGGGTCGTAGGCGTCAGGTTCGTCGGGCCGGTCCGCGACATCGGACGGGGCCGATGGCCCAGACGGCGCCGGGACGTGGGCCGCCGCCCCCGTGTCGGGCGTCCACGTTCCGGGGACCGCGTCGGCGGCGGGCGCCGTGATCCTTGATGGCCCGGTCGGGGCGACCCGGGACACGGGAGGGGCCGCAGCCGCGTGGCTGACCGGCTCCACAGGGCTGGCCGCACCAGCTGCGGACGAACCGCCCAGCCCGGACGATCGCCTGGCGACGGCCTGCCGGTCGACCGAGGGGATCGCGCCGGTCGCGGCCAGATCCTCGCCCGTGTCGACCTCCACCCGGCCGCGCTGGAGCGACGGGTCCGCCAGCAGCGCGACGCTCGGGCGGCCGGGCAGGTGGTACGCATGCGCCCGTGCGAACGCGAGGGCGGCGTCGGCCAGCTGGGCGGCCAGCGCCTGGGCCGCCGACCGGTCGGGCGCAACATCCTCCATATCGACGGGGTGAAGCCTGACGCGGTAGCGCGCCGGAACCGTCGTCTGGGCGCCATGCCCGACCCTCGCCCGTTCCATCGCACGCTCGACGCGACGTTCGAGCTGCACCCCCTGGACGCGCGTCCGAAACAGCCGGGTCGTGGAGCGCTCGAAGACCTGCTCCAGGAACTGCTCGATATCCGCGATGGAAGCCATGGCGGAGCGAACCGTATCAGACAGCCGGACGAGGGCGGTCAGAGGACCAACGGCGCCGGGCGCGGGTACCACGGTGTGAGGGGGCGATCGCAAGGCGTGGGTATACTCTGGGCCCTGCCCGGCAGCGACGTCCGGGCGACTTGTCCTGCGTCCCCCCGGGGGTCCGATGACGGAGATCCTCACCGAGTCATTCTGCGAGCGGTGCGGCACCCGATACACCTTCGAATCGAGTGCGCCGCGGCGATCGCGCCTTGGCCGAATGCGGACGTTCTCGAAGGGTGTCCGCAACTTCGTCATGTCCGACGAGGCGTCGTTCTCCGAGGCGATGGCCGAGGCCCGGAGCGAGCAGGAGCTCAGCGCGACCACGCGGCAGCTCGACGCGTTCCACCAGACGTTCAACTTCTGCCTGACCTGCCGCCAGTACACCTGCGCCACGTGCTGGAATGCGTCGGAGGGAAGGTGTCTGACGTGCGCGCCGATCCCGGGGATGGAGGACGCGGCGGCCGCTCCGGCGGTGGCGGGTGCGCCCTCGGTCGACGGCAACGGCCACTCCCACGTCGGCGTCGACGACACCTGGCCCGAGGCTGACCTGGCCCGGATCGCCGAGGTGCTCGGGGAGCCCGCATCGCCGTTCGAGCCAGGCAGCGAGGACCAGGCACGCTTCGAGCTGCCGCTCGACGGCCCATTGGCCGACTCGGGTACCCACGAAACGACCGGTGTCGAAGGGCCGGTGGGCGGAGAGGTGGCGGCCTCGCCGGCCGGGGACCTGTCTACCCTGCCGCCCGGGTCCGCCGGCGAGGGCATTGCCGGGCTGCCGGCACCGCTGGCGGATCTCACAGCCTCGCCCGAGCCGATCGCTTCGCCAACCTCGGACGTCGACGCGACGGAATGGTCCGCGGCTGCGGCGGCCGCTGCCGCGGAACCCGTCGACAGCCACCTGATCGGCGTCGAGCCGGGTCAGAGCCTCGAGGATGCCGTCGCCGCCTACGAGACCAGGCTTGCGGCAGAAGAGGAGGCCGAGCAAGCTGTGGTCGGCCAGGCCGGGGCACCCGCTGCGGCCGGGTCGGTCACGGGCGCCGTCCCCGAGGCGGACATCGGGCAGGCCGCTGGGTTCCCGCAGGAGGCCGAGGCGTCACGGGAGGCCGAGGTGCCAGCGCCCCAACCGGCTGCGGCCCGGCCCGACGTTGCCGACGCCGCAGCAATGGCCGAGGCCGCCGGCACCGAGCCCGACCGGGTGGAACTTCCACCGGCCGCGGCGCCGGCCGAGGCTGCACCTGCCGCTGCGACACCGCCAACTGCCGCACCCGACGACGTCATCGAGCAGCCCACCTGGCCCGTGCGCCCGCTGGTTCAACCGGCGACCACCGATCGCGTCCCGGCCGCAGAGGGCGTCCCGCCCGCGCCGGCGCCTGCACCCTGGCTGCGGGTGGCGCCCGATGACGGCGGCGCGGCGCCCAGCCCGCAGTGGCCTGCAGCGCCCGCCTGGCGCGCCAGCGCGGACCGGGAGTACCCGACCACCCTTGCGGGACGACCGCTCCTCCCGCGCGACGACGCCTCCGCGCTATGGGCGGCGTCAGCGCGTGAGGTCCTCGGCCCGGCGCCCGCGAGCGGGCCGGTCGCACCCGCCACGCCGTCGCCGCAGCCGTGCGTGCAATGTGGCCTGTCGCTGTCGGCGAACGCGAGGTTCTGCCGGCGCTGCGGCACCCGCCAGGGCTGACGCCGCGGCGCGTCGCACCGCGGCCGACCTCAGCGGCCTCGAACCTGCTCCGTCTGCGAGCCCGGCTCGGCCAGCACCCTGACCCGCGTCCAGCACGCCCCCAGCAGCAGCACGTTGAAGCTGATCGAGAGCCAGCCAAGGACTGCGAACACGGCGACGAACGCGCCGAACAGCGCCGCCGTCCCGGCCAGCCGGGGTGCCAGGAAGGTGAACACCTGAGCGAACGCCGCGAGCACCAACCCGACCGCGGCGGCCGGTGTCATCAACGCCCGCATCGGAACCCGCCGGGCAGGCACGAACCGGTAGACGACGATCGTGCCGACCACGAACACCACGAACGACGTGAGCGGCGACACGATCTGGAGCGCGCCGCGGACGATCCCCCCGACCGCGACTCCCGCGGGCGCCAGATCGAGCAGCCACGAGAGCACCGAGCCTCCGATGAGTGCCGCGACCGGCGTCGCGACCAGCAGCCCCGACACGAGCAGCCCGCGAACGGTCTGCTCGATGAGGTTGCGCCTGGGGACCGACCGGAAGATCCGCGAGATCGCCGTGTCCAGGGCCGCATAGAACCGGCTCGACCCCCAGGCCAGGCCGACGAGCGCAACGATCCCGGTCGGAACCGCGCCCGCCGAGACCTGCTCGAGCGCCGTGCGAGACACGTCCGCCAGCGGCGGGACGGCCTGGGCGATCGCGTTCACGATCTCGTCGCGCACCGTCGGGTCGCCGATGACCCAGGCGGCCACGGAGAGGACAAGCAGGAGACCGGACAGCAGGGCGAGCAGGGCGCTGTAGGCGAGCCCGCCGGCAACCAGACCGCCGCCCGCCGCATCGAACTCGGCAAGGACGGAGCGCAGCGTCCGGACCGCCGGGGCTCCCCCCACCTGCCGCACGAGCTGCTCCGCAAGCACTCGAACCCGGTCGATCCGGCCGGTCCCGTCGGATTCGCTCATGCGGTCAGCGGCTCAGGTCCTCGAACAACCCTGGCTGGACGTCGTCGGCACGCACCCGACGAGGCCCGGCGACCAGGGCCCTGACCTCCCCCCGACGAACGAACCGCCGGCCGCCGAGCTTGATGCTCGACAGTCGCCCCGTCCGGGCCCAGCTGCCGATCGTGGACGGGCGGAACCGGATATTGCTTGCGGCCAGGATCTCGGATGCTTCCGCGAGCGTGATCCAGTCGGCGGCTGCGGGCACGGCGTCAGTCCTCCCGGCCGCTGCTCGACGTGTTCGACGATCGACCCGCACCCTCGCCGTTCGACGATCGACCCGCACCCTCGCCGTTCGACGCGGCTGCGCCGCCCTCACCCGTTGAGCCCGTGGAGCCGTCGCCCGATCCGTCGCCCTTCCGTGTGCTCGAGGATCCGCTCGCGGCCTTCGTGCCACTCGAGGAGCTGCCCCGGTCCTTCTTCGCCCAACCCGAACCCTTGAAGTGGATCGCCGGTGCCGCGAACTGCTTGCGCATCGTCCCCTCCCTGCCGCACGAGGGACAGAAGTGCGGCCCGGGGTCATTGATCCCGTGGAGGATGTCCGATCGGTGGTCGCAGGCGGTGCACATGTAGTCGTAGATGGGCATGTCGATGGTGGGTCCGTGGATCCGATCAACCGCGCAGCAGCCGCATGCCGCACTTGGGGCAGTAGAACGCGCGCTCGTGACCTGACGCAAAGCCACAATGCGCGCAGACCAGGCCGCCGCGCCCGGCTGCGGGCACCGGGCGGTCGACGGCGGTCAGACCGAGGGCGAACTGGCTGGCCAGGATGTTGGTCAGGATCCCGCCCAGGATGCGCTGCGCGATGCGGTCCGTGTCGCCGCGCACGCCTCGACCGCCCCAGCCGACCACCCCGCGCACGATCATGTCGCCGGTCGCCTCGTCCCAGTGCGACGCCAGGCCACCGATGATCGCGTTGTACTCGGGGTATCCGGAGGTGTCCGTCTCGCCGTCGAGCAGGGCACCGGCAAAGGTGTCGAACGCAAGGTCGATCGCATCGATCGACTCCAGGACCACCAGCGCGTGGCGCGTGATCGGGCTCAGCTGGTGGTGGGCGTTGAGCCACTGCATCGCCTCCGATGGTCGAGCGATCTGGGGCACCGCCTGGCTGTACTCGAGCGGCAGCGGCTCCACGACCTCCACGTCGCCCTGCGCGATGCCGGCGAGCATCGAAGGCAGCTCGGCCATCGCGTTCGGTCCCGCCTGCATGCGGACACCCTCGGTGCTCTTGCCGCCGTAGTAGAGCTTGAGCTGATAGTCCTGGGCAACGACCTCCTCGGGCAGGGCGATCGTCGCTTTCGGCTTCGCTGGCTGGGCGGACTTCTCGGGCTCGCCGCCGCGGCGCTTCAGAAAATCGAGGGGCACAGGGTCCTCCGGGGCACGGCCAACTCGCTGGCCGTCATGATCGTAGCAGCGGGGAGCGCACCGGTCACCGCGGCACCCGGCATCGGATCCTCGGCAAGCCGCGCACGACCGTCCGGCGCACGATGCTCAAGGCTGCTCGGCCACCAGCCAGCGTATGCCACGGGCGGGGATGGTGATCGGCGCGTCGGCGAGGTGCCGCGAGCCGTCAAGCAGGTCGACGAGGCGCCCGGTTGCCGACGCCGGTCCATGCTCGGGTTCAAGATCCATGGGATCGTCGGCCACGTTGCTGACAGAGACCAGGGTCCCCAGGGGGTGGTCCCTGCGGAAGGTGAGCATAGTGGCGTCTCCCGTGTCGACCACCTCGAGCGGCGAAGCCGCGTGGAGCTGCGGCGTCGAGCGGCGGACCGCGATCAGGTGAAGGAGGTCCCGGTAGACGCGACCCTCGACCGTCAATCGCCGGTGGCGCCGGCCGGCAACTGTCCAGTCCATCCTGGGGCGATGGAGCCAGCGGTTGTCGTGCGCATGGTCGGGATCACCGACGTAGCTCCGGTCGTTGAGCAGGCCCAGCTCGTCGCCCATGTACAGCAGCGGCAGCCCGTCCCAGGCCATGATCAGTGCGTGCCCGAGGCGGATGCGCTCGATCGCCGCGTCGACCAGCGCGGGATCTCGCGCTTCGAGTGCAGCCTCGAGGCCGGCGAGGCTCGCGAACGTGCCGCTGATCCGGCTGTCCCGGGTCGCGGGCTCGTACTGGAACACCTCACCCCGGGCGAAGCTGCCGGGAAACCGGCCGGAGAAGTACCGGGACAGGAACTCCCGATGCGCGGGGCCCTGCCAGCCGACCGCGGCAGCGGCCTCGTCGACCACCGCCCAGCCGATGTCGTCATGGCACCGGATATACGTTGCCCAGGCAGTCGTGGGTGGCTTCCGGGGCAGCGCGCCCAGGACCGTCGTGGCCAGGCGCGTGTCGCGCGTCGCGATCGCTGACCAGAACTGGACCATCAGGCTGTTGTGGTACGCCATGTCCGCGACGCGGCCATAGTGCCGTCCCACGCCCAGATACCGCACCAGGTCGTTGGGCCCAACGATCGCCTCCACCTTGAAGATGACGGCCGGTGCGGCGATCCTGGCCGCTGTCCGGAACGCCTGGAGCAGGTCGAACACCTCCGGCTGGTTCTGGCAGTTCGTCCCGAGCCGCTTCCACATGAACGCGACGGCATCCAGCCGAAGCACCTCGACGCCCCGCGCCGCAAGCGCGAGCACGATGTCGACCATCTCGACGAACACGGTGGGGTTCGACCAGTTCAGGTCCCACTGGTAGCTGTTGAACGTCGTCCACACCCAGCGCCCGTCGGGGAGCTGCGTGAAGTTGCCCGGAGCCGTCTCCGGGAACGCCTCAGGCAGCGTGCGCTCCCAGCGGTCCGGCTCGGTCCGGTCCGGGTAGATGTAGTACATCGCGGCCGCGTCAGCGTCGCCCGTCGCGGCCGCCCGCGCCCACGGGTGCTCGGCTGCGGTGTGGTTGAGAACCAGGTCGATGCACAGGCTCATGCCGAGCTCCCGGAGCCGGCCGCACAGCCGCTCCAGGTCGTCCATCGTGCCCAGTGAGCGGTCGACCTCCCGGTAGTCAGCGACCGCATAGCCGCCATCCGTCTCGCCCGGCCGGCTGCGAAGCAGCGGCATGAGGTGCAGGTAGCGGACCTTGAGCTCAGCCAGATAGTCGAGATGCTCGGCGACGCCCGCCAGCGTGCCGGCGAAACGGTCCGCATAGCACACGTACCCGATCATGTCGGGCTCCTGGAACCAGTCGGGCTGCAGGCATCGTCGCAGATCCAGCGACTTGAGCGGCGCCGGTCGATCCCGATAGCGGCTCGCCAGCAGCCGGATCAGCCGGACGAGCGCGTCACCACCGTTCGGATGCTGGCCATAGACGCCGGTCCAGGCGGTCTCGAGGTCCGGCCACCACCGCGCGAGCCGGATCTCGAACAGCTCCACATCACGGTCGGGCAGCCCGGCGAGCTCCGCGCGAGCGCCTGCGATGGCGGCCTCCAGGTTGGGCGGGGAGTTCGGCGGCCCGGAGGAAGATGTCCGGGCCGCCGGGCGGCTGGGCATAGGCTCGAATGGACGGGTCGCTCAGCCCTTGACGGACCCCGCCAACAGCCCCCGGATGAAGTAGCGCTGCAGGCCCAGGAACACCAGCACCGGCACGAGCATCGACACGAACGCACCCGACGTCAGCAGTTGCCAGTCCTGGCCGCGCGAGCCGGTGATCGACACCAGCCGCTGGGTCATGACCTGGACGTCCGCGTTGAGGCCCAGGAACGTCGTGGCCACCAGGTAATCGTTCCAGACCCACAGGAACTGGAAGATGGCGAACGCGGCGAGCGCCGGCACCGACAGCGGCAGGATCAGCCGGGTGAAGGTCGTGAAATGCGACGCTCCGTCGAGCGCTGCGGATTCGATCAAGTCCTTCGGGAGCTGGCTGATGTAGTTGTAGAGCAGGTAGGTCGCGAGCGCGAGCCCGAACCCGGCGTGGGCCAGCCAGATCGCCAGGAAGGTCCCGTTGAGGTCGATCGCGAGATACGCCGTGAGCACGGGGATCAGCGCGATCTGGAGCGGCACCACCAGCAGCCCGACGACGGTGATGAACATGAACCGCCGGCCGGGGAAGTCGAGCCAGGCGAACCCATACGCCGCGAACGCCGCGATCAGGATCGGGATGACCACGGCCGGCACGGTCACGGCGAGGGTGTTCAGGAAGGCAGTCGCCATGCCTTCGCCGCCGAACAGCACCTCGTTGTAGTTGTCGAGCGTGAAGCCGCCCTGCCCGAACGCCGCCCACCAA
>Ga0315556_1000121_pt1 | contig 42359 bp, 37 predicted proteins | sample SalMarSW160310MG_FD_202112 | JGI IMG/M metagenome (GOLD analysis project Ga0315556, IMG submission 202112) | Salt marsh sediment microbial communities from the Plum Island Ecosystem LTER, Massachusetts, United States - Salt Marsh Sediment SW1603-10 ...
TCCATTGAGCTATGGGGGCGATAAGGCATCCCGATTATAGCCGCTCGCGCCGCCGCCCCCAAGGCTCAACGCCCCATCTCCGCTCGATCCTAGGCCGATCCGGCCTCGGCTTGTGAAATCCCTCACAAACTTTTCTCAGGGCCATGCACATGCCCGACCAAGCGATTCTATGACGGGAATCAAAACCCCGGCCGGATGGCCGGGGTTTTCGGAGGAGAGAGACGCCTGAATGATCGAATATCAGGCAAAGGGATTGAGGGTCGCTACCTGATCGACGCAGCGGGAGCGGAAGACCTTGTCTTCAACACATCGCGTGAGCCACAGCCAGGCCGAGACGTTGGTCGGTTCTCGCTTCAGAACCCAGCGCAGGGCTGCCCGGCCGGTCTCCACGTCCGCCTTCTGGATCGAGCGGACGGCGAATTCAAGGGCTTGGTCGGTGGTGGGCATTGCGGCGGTCATTGCCATGAGTGCGTCTCCTCGTTTGATGTCTTTCACTCATGCTAGCATGCATTCCCCAGGCTGTGTTTTACAGACGCCTTACAGCGATTCAGCGCCAGAAAGGCGCGCGTAAGGTGTCGATCCTTCAGGGTCCGAAGTCCTGCGCTCCCGGTGGCCGGACGTCGGAGGATTCGGCTTCGGGTTCCAGAAGCCGAAAGCAATAATGTCTGCGTCGAGAGCCTCTCGCATGGCCTGGTACATGCGGTCATAGCGCAAGATTTCTTCTGTTTTCATGGCCACTATCCTAGCCTGCCGAGGCGAGCGCGTCTATCGCCCAAGAAGGTGAATTCCTCCTCCCGGTTGGGAGAGATGATCGGCCTGGTGAGGCGCCAGAGAAGTTGTACGGGGATGGCCCGAGGTTAGTCTTCGATGAAGGGCCGAATGCCCTTATAGACGCGCTGTCCTGAAAGCGTACGCAGGATCATGCCGGCGGAGCGATCGAGGCGCGCTCCCATTTCCTTGGCTGATAATGGCGTGTTGCCGTTGGCCATGAAGACGCGGAAGATGGCATTGATCAGGCTCATCTGGGGGGTCAAATATTCGGGCTGCTGTGAGCAGTGGGTGATGAGGATGTTCTGAATCGCCGGCGCACGCGTCACTTCTGCCGTTTGCGGATCGACGTGATCCACCATTGATGAGGCATCCATATCCCGGTAGGTTTCTTGATGCTCAGGGCATAGATGGCTTCGCATGTAGACGTCGAGATCCCGGCCAGCCCGCTCCCACCACTGATAGTCAATGTGGAATTTGGTGTCAACCGTCGGGCGAACTAGCCGCCGGGCAAGATCTGGGTCCATGCCGATCAGCCTCCACTCTGAATCTGGTCTTCCATGCGCCAGTAGAGATCCCCGACATGCTGATAGTAGGACCGGGTGGTCAGCTCGGCGAAGATGGGTGCCGGTGGCAATCGTCGCAGCACGTTCACGCCGGAGTACAGCGATTGCGCATGCACCGCACTTTGGGGATTGAGCTTCGCCAGTTCCTTGAAAACGAAGGCCACCAGTTCCTCATCGTTCATCCGACGCTGGCTGCCCTGCAGCCAGGCCTCATCCAAGGCGACGGGATCGACGAGGCCGACGACCATCAGGTCATCGTATGCCGTGCCCACCGGCTGCTTGAGCATGGTGAAGCCGACATGGCCATTATTAACGGAAATTGTCCGAATCCAATCGTTGCGACGCCGGCGTTCGAGCGCCTCGACAATGACCTCGCCGGCGGTTTCCCCTGGGCTGACTTTGATCAAGCCGCCGGCCGGAACCTCGTAGCGACGATACAAGTCGTCCAGGCCGAAGACATAGCGGTCGGCGCGTACCACCCAACCAGGGAATTTGTCGCCGCTGTGACCGTCGACCAACATGAAGCGGATGCGTGGCGCTTCGTATGCCGTGGGGAACATCGTCTGAAGCTGGCTTGAGAGAGGGAGCGTGCCGACTCTCCAGTGAGGAAACAGCAAAGGAATGGTCACGGACTCAACCGGCTCGCTCGGCATATCCAGCGGACTCAGTTCGTCGTCCAACTGCCGCTCAAGCTCCAGCAAGTCTTCAGTCAGCTGACGGCGATCGGTCCCCCGGCGTGTGTACTCCAGCCTCTGCGGGGGATAGAGCACCTCCGGCGGCTCCAGACGGCGCAGATACCAGAGCGTCTGGCCGGCTGGTCCGACCTCGTCAAAGCGCTCATCTTCTTGAAGCGCATAGTCGACCGAGAACGTTGCCAGTAAGGGATCGATTCCCTCGGGAAGCTCGATATGTTCCAGCAGGGCGGACGTCGGCAGTGGGCCGCCTCCACCAACATCAAGCACGGCCTCGGCCAGATTCAAGTGCCCGGAATGAATGTCGGCCAACAGGGCACGCGGAAACCACCGCCCAGCGATCTGAACGATATCTGGGGTACTGGCGAGGCTGGTGCGCAGCCTGTGTTCGAGTTCATTTCCGAAGCGCTCAAGGACTGCCTCGGCTGAGTCCAACGCTTCCGCATCTTCTTCGGGTTCTTCGGGCTGGTTCAGGACGTGATCAGCCAATTCGGCTGCAAAGCTGTGCGATTGACCGACAATGTCAACATCGATCACCTTGAAATCGCCGAGTTCCGGGTTATCCCCTGCCCGCACTTTGCGCACAACCCCGATGGCATTCTCCATCGCCGGAAAGGCGAGTTTCTCACCTACTTGAAACGTTTCGGCGGGAAGGTAGACCCGCTCATCGGACGCGGCAGCCTGCTGAGCCTTCTCCTCGAGCTGCTTGAGATGGAGCTCGATAAGCGGCCCAAGCATCTCTCGGGACGTGAGGGGATGCTCGCGCTCGAGCAATAGGTTCGTGATGAACTCTATGTCAGTTTCGGTAACCTGGAACTCTGTCCAGAAAGCGTCGCGGGAGAGTGAAAGGGTAGAAACCATGCGTCTTTTCGTCAATGTCTTCCCCGGGGGGCTGCCCCGGCATTATACACTATCGGCTCCCCCCCCCTCCAAGCTGGAACTTCGGAGCAAGAACGAGGCAGCTACGCGCGTTATCACGGATAAGTGTTTTTCACCCATTCCATCGGATCGACCGGCACGCCTCCGACCCGAACTTCCCAGTGCAGGTGAGGCCCAGTAACGCGACCCGTACCGCCCACCTTGCCGATCTCCTGGCCGGTCACGACCTCATCGCCGGTCTTGACTTCGAACTCGGATTGATGGAAATAGAGGGTGAACACGCCCCAACCATGATCGATGATGGTCGTGTTGCCCCGGACGGTAAGAGGTCCATTGAACACGACCTTGCCGGGCGCGGGCGCCAAGATCGGCGTACCCACGCCACCGAAGAAATCCAACCCGGTGTGGTAGCGCGTGTAACCCGTCCCGTTGTAGTTGCGGCGCGTTCCAAATACAGACGGAAAACTCTCCGTGTAGTAGTCAGATGGAAACTGGAAGGGTCCGGACCAGAGTTTTTCGGGCGTGACCTGGTCGACGATCTTCGAGATGAAGGAGTCTTCTGGCACCGTGTTGGCCGGGTCGAGGGTCTCAGGCGGCACATTTAGTATGGGGTCGTAGCCGTAGTCCCCAGCCCGGATGCGGACAGGTTGACTGAAGCTGTAGGAGGCCCCCTCTCCGGAGGCCGGATCTATCGTCAGAGTGAGATCATACAATCCTGGGTCAGTCAACGCGTCGACCCCTTGCAAGGCCACCTGCCCACCTGACTGGTCCACCTCAAAACTCAGCGGCCAGGGGCCGAGGCTCCCGCTGAGACTGGAATCCGTTGCCCCCTCGACATGTATTTCCTCAACCTGGCCCTGAACCGCGGCTGGCGGATCGGCAGTGACCGACGAAATCGGACTTGGCAGCGCGCTGGGGGACCGATCGCCACCAGGTACGCTGATGATCGAGTCGGGCAGCAGCCACGCCTGAGCGCCAAGATCGTTGGCAGTGTTCAGGGTCCACGGATCGAGATTCTCTTGCAGGGCAAGCTCAAGCCGCGTCTCACCAGGGCCCACCCAGCGGGAGTGGGCTTGCGGAAGCGCAGCCGGTCCATCATTTTGGGGGAGGATCACTTCCTGGCCCAGATAGACACTGTCCGGCCGGACGACATGGTTGAGGCGGACCATGGCATCCTGGCTAAGTCCATACTCTCGGCTGAGACTGGCCAGGTTCTCGCCAAAGGCCACTGAATGGGTTGCAAGAATGCCAGTGACACCCTCGAATCCAGGGATGACCAACTCGGTGCCGGGCTGGATCGAAGACGGGTCTGCGATCGCGTTGAGTTGAGAGAGCTCGTCGACGGTGGTACCGAAGGTGCGGGCGATCCCGCTCAGGGTGTCCCCTGATTGGACGAGATACGTGGGTCCCTTGTTCTGGGCACCGGCTGGCAGAGCTAGCCAAGAAAATCCGAGGCTGAAACTAAGGACCAGAGGCAAGAATCGTCGCCACATCCACGAACTCCAAACGGTCATTGATGGCGACGGATTCTAACATGCCAGGCGGGCCTTCCAAGATGAACTTGGCCGCCACTTTGGGGGCGTACATGCGCCAAGGCAGCGCCAGCTTTGTGTCCACAACTCGCCCATCGGCCGCCAACCAGGCCACACCGAGAGGCATGAAGACGAACCACATGTGGATGGCCGTCCCCGACCGAGACTCGCGCCCTTCAACCAGTAGGAGTCCATCCCCCGGATCAAGGCTTCGGCGAAAGGTAAGACCCCGCAGGCGACAGGAGAACGTGTCGCACCATCGGGCCCGGATGACCTCAGCCCCCGCTTGGGATGTGTTGAGAACATCAACCCAATGAGTCATCGGCCAACAAAAAAGGGCGACCGCTGTCGCCCTACCTCAACCACAAAACACCCTCTCTTACTCCAGGACGCCCAAGATCTTCTCAACGCTCTCAAGCAGTTCTTGGGGGCCGAAGGGTTTGGTGATGTAGTCGTCCACCTTGGCGATGTGCAACCCGAGCACCTTATCGATCGACTGAGCCTTGGCAGTCACTACGACCACCGGAATGCCTTTCAAATCGGGCTCGGCCTTCATCTGTTGGTAGACTTCCCAGCCGTCCATGTCAGGCATCATCAAATCGAGCAGGACCAGGTCGGGGTGTTCACGGCGGACCGTTTCCAGTCCCTCGACGCCGCCATTGGCGCCAATAACTATGAAACCCTTGCGGCCCAGGATCAAGCGCACGAGATCGATCATCTCGGGCTCGTCCTCAATGCAGACGACGCGTTTCGGATCATCCACCATGGAAGGAGGGCTCCTGGTTGCCTAGAAGGTTCTTTAGTCTACCATAGGGGCCCTTCCAGGCAAACTTGCCCATAAGTCCTACGCAGGACGTTCACTTTGGCCCAGCAGGTCAGCTTGTGTGCGGACCGGCAGATGGGTTCAAGATTTCCGGATGGTCGGCGGCAATGTGGTAGATCTCGTTGATGTCCTGCGCCGTAAGCAGCCCCAAGAACCTTCCACCATCGACCACAGGCAATGTGTCGGCGTGGGACTCAGCCATTCTCTGCTGAACCTTGAACAGCTCTTCCCCCGGTCGCACCGGTTCTATGTCGGTCATCATTACCTGGCGAACCGGAACCTCTCCTCCCTGTGACTGCATCGCCTCCACGAGCTTCTTATGGGGAAGCAGCCCCACGTATTGGCCCGAATCGCATACGGCGAAGGTAGATTGGAAGGTCGTAAGGGTGAGATGAACGGCCTCCCCAAGGCTGGCATCAGGCGAGAGAACATGTGACTGGCGCGTGTATGCCTGATCGACGCGCAGGCCGGAGAGCACTCGACGCACCTGTGACATCTGCCCCTCTTGGGAGGCGCCGAAGAAGATGAAGATCGCGATCAAGATGAGGAATAGGTTTCCTTGAAAAAACCCCCAGAACCCCATCAGAAATGCCAGGCCCTGTCCCACGATCACGGCCAGGGAAGTCGCGCGGCGGCTTCCCAGCCACGTCGCCATGAGTGCTCGAAGCACCCTGCCCCCGTCCATGGGAAAGGCTGGAAGCAGATTAAAGGCGGCAATGAAGATGTTGGTGGCAAAGATGTAGCTGAAGACAGCATTGAGATCCAGCTGACCCATCTGCTGGAGCCCAACCATCAGCCGCCGAAGGTTGAGCGACACGCCCAGTGGGATTGCCACGATGACCAGAATGATGCCCAGCACGAGATTAACAGCCGGGCCGGCGATGGCCACCGCCAATTCCTGACCAGGCTTGTCCGGCATCCGTCCCATCTGGGCCACGCCGCCGATGGGAAGCAGGACAATCTGCCGGATGGGAATGCCGTACCTGAGAGCGACGAAGCTGTGCCCCAATTCATGCAGAACAACGATAGCAAACAGGAGCAGGGTCACGATCACCCCGAACGCGGCGCCCTCCCAGCCCCGGCCACTCGCCAGACCGAACTGGAAGGCAGCCCAAATCAAGATGAGAGGGAACGTCACATGCATCTTGATGTCGATCCCACGCACACTGAAAAGTCGTATCGATCCACCCATGGCAGCTATCTCTCAGGTTGATGATTTGTGGTTTGAGTATACCGTCGTCAGATAAGAGGCTCACAAGAATGCCTCGCAGGAAGCCCCGGCTCGGGGCCGGAACGTGACACGTTTATCCAGGCGCGAGCCATCTTCGTGTGCAATGGCTCCCATCACGTGGGGGCGTGGCTACACGAAGCCGCCTTGCGTGCGATCATTGCTGGGCGTTGGGGCACAGGAGCGGGATCGCTTCTGATCTGGACCCAGGCAACCCGATTGACCGCCTCAACGCGGCGCCAGATATCGCCCCAATCCACACTCTGTTCTTTGCGCGGGAGAAGGCAGGCTTGGATGACCTGCAGATGGAAGGTGATGTACGCCACTTGGGCAGCCAGTGACGTACCCGCATCCAAGAAGATCCCATGGTGGGTCTCACAGACCTCTTCCAAGGCGTTGAACAGCTCAGCGGAAAGATGTCTTTCGTCAATCGATCTGGTCATGTTTCGACCTCGACCTATTGGCCCGCCAGCCAACCCGCTCCCTGACCGTTGAGCGTCAGGCGCCTATCTGGCTCCAAGAATCCTATTTGAGGTGTCCGCATCGCTACTAATCTTGTGGGGGCTGGAGGGTTGAACATGCGACAGATACGCAAAGACCCCTCTGTGCAGAAGGGCCTGGGAGCTCGGGCTGGGGGCACCGAGATACTGGATTGTGAGGTACACCCGGGGGGATTCGAACCCCCAACCGACTGATTAAGAGTCAGCTGCTCTGCCAATTGAGCTACGGGTGCGCTTCGGTATGGGGCCGACTGGCCCGACCGGTCACCATTCTACCGCGCACATTGGCCTCGGTCAACGCAGGCGCAAGCTTCGAACGCCGCCGCTCCGACCAGCTCGCGCCTTCAAATCCTGTTTGCGAACGACACCCACTTGGGTCATAATGGATTCTCGGGCGTCGGTCGGACCGCTATTCACATCAATCCCGCCTGTTTCTTCGCTCGACGCGCCGCCAACAGCTCACGCGACGCGCGCATCTTTGTCATATAATCGCTCATCCAACCACGTTGTCCGCGGGTGCCAAAGGCCGCAAGGCCCTCACGTTGGACGAGAGAGTGACCATGACCCTCAGAACCAAAATCCTCCCGGGTATTCTTTTCCTTATCCTGACCGCAGGCGTGCCGCTGGCCGCAGCCGCTCAAGCTCCCGGCGAAGCCCACGTCCACATCCACCAATCGCGCGAACCCCAGCAAGTCAATACCACGACCGGGGACGTTGGACTTCGGATCACCGAAGTCTTCTCCCTCCTCAAGGCTGACAACCAACTTATGACGACATCGGCGCCTGAGATCCAAGACGCCACTATTTCGGTCGATGGCGACAACTATAGGGCGGAAGTTCAAGAGCTTTCCGATAAATGGACGATCGTATTCCTGCTCGATGCCAGCAAGACCATTGCGAACTTCAACGCCGTCTCCGACTACAAGAACGCTCAAATGGCCCTGGTCGACGCCGTCACTGCTGTTCCCGATAGCACCAACATGGCCTTGCTCAGCTTCGCCAATGTATCGCAGCCTGTGGTTCCCTTCACAGAGAAGAAGGACACGGTTTCCACCGCCATTACCAAAATAAGAGCGCAAGGCTCCGGCAACTCGTGCCTCAATGACAGCGTGTACCGAGCCGTCAACATGCTGAGCGGTGCACCGGGCAGCAAGGCGGTCGTCGTCCTGACGGCCAGCCAAGACGACTGCGCGAACCGCAGCGCGGCCGACGTGGTCAGTTTAGCCCAAAAGAATGAGGTTCAGATCTACGGCGTCGGCATCAAGGGCTACACAGTGATCAAGCAGGACTTGACGGCGCTCACCGACCCGACCGGGGGGCTGGCCGAGATTCGCGATCAAAACAATCTGCGATTTGGCCTGGCAAACATTGTAGGCATCTTCAAGAATCAATGGACCGCCGAAGCGACCATCTATCCCACCGCCGGTGAGAAGACCGGCACCTTGACCGTCAACCTCAAGGATGGCACCTCCCTCAAGTCGCAAGATTTCACATTCACATCCACCCAGGACTACATTCCGCCGGCCGAGATTCACCTTAAGGGCAAGGTCCAGTCCACGGCCAGCGGCATTGTGTTCAATCTCGATATCGTTCAGGCGGAGAAAATCCGCCAGCTTAACGTGAGCGTGGTCAGCAAGGACACTGGCGAATCCGTCCTCGCTCAGGCGCTGACCACATTCTCTGATGTGAACACGCTACCGGCGGTAAGCTTGTCGCCCGGGCTCGACTACACCCTGAACGTGGCTGCCGTCGACACCGGCGGCAAGGTCCTCTCTCAGGACAGCGCTGATTTCAAGTATGAGCCGCCGCCGGCCGCCCTGAGTGTGAGCGACGTGCAACCTCCCGCCCCGGGGCAGGACAAGCTTCAGGTGACGGTTACGGCCACAAACTTGACCGGGACCGTCAAGTACAAGACCTGGTTGATCGATCCTCAGAGCAACAACAAGGTCAGCGGGACCGAGGTCACAGTGCCTTTGGGCGATCCCATCCTGATCCCCTCAAATGGGCTGAGGTCAGGCGCCTACGCTGTGGTGGTGCAGGCCCTCGATAGCAGCGATACCATTCTTGCAGAATCCAAGCCCTTCCAGACAACCTTCAAGCAGCCCACCATTTTCGAGAGGTTCCGGCTCTGGGTATCCAGCTCGCCGTTTGCCATCGCAGGACTCACTGGCGTGTGCTGTCTCGCTCTGTTGGGGGTCATCGGCCTGGTCTGGATCCTGGTTCCCAAGCAGCGCGAACAGGCCATCGCCGTTGATCTGGTAATGCCTGAAGGCGGTCATCGACAGGCTGCGCCCAGGCCGGGAATCCAGGTCCCGCCGCGAAACCTCGACGCCGGTCCACGGCAGGCGCCCCAAGCCCCACGCGCGCCTCAGGCTCCCGCCGCCCCTCCAGCAGCGGCGGGGCCAGCGGCTCGTCTGACCCTGCGCTTCCCAGCCGATCCGAGCTGGTCGATGGAGATTCGGCGCACGCCCTTCACTCTCGGACGCCGAAAAGACAACCATGCCGCCCTACCGGTCGATAGTTCGAGCGGTGTCTCGGGCTATCATTTGACGATCACCTACGAGCGGGGCGCCTATTTCGCCTTAGACGACAAGAGCAAGTTCGGCACAACCATCAATGGCACTGCGATCGTGAAAGGTGAGCCAACACAGCTCACAGACGGGGACCTGATCGGCTTGGGGCCGATTGTCAAGGTCGTCTTTAGCATCTTGTAGGCGCCCAGAGGGCACAGGGTACACACCGCACAGGCGGCAGGCTGAATCCCGCCCACACGGAGGGCAATATGGCTGGCTTCAAGATCAGGGCAGGCTTCGATGACTTGGCAAGGACGGCCAAGATCTTTTCGCAACAAGCACAGTCCACTCGGCAAACGCTGCAGAAAATCAACAGCGCCCTGTCTGCTCTGCAGGGCGGCGACTGGGTTGGCAAAGGCGCCAATCAGTTCTATGCTGAGATGGAGCGAGTTATCCTTCCGGCCATCAATCGCCTGATTGAGGCCCTTGAAGGCGCTGGCACCCTCTTAGGCAAGATCGACAAGCTTATGCATCAGGCTGAGGATGAAGCTTCTGCCTTGTTCAAGGCAATTGGTTTGAGCGGCATCCTGGGTGGTCTTGCCGGTGCCGTTGCGGGGGCGGCGGGTGCTGCTGCTGCAGGGCTCGCCGGCGCGGCCGGAGCCGCGGCGGGCACGGCTGGTGCCACAGGCGGAGCGGCAGCCTCATCCTTGGGTGGCGACCCAAGTCACATATTCGCCAGTGTCAATCTGCAAGCCTTGATCGGGGCGCAATTCCAAGGGACCGGACCGGAGTTGGGAAGGGTGATGGACGGCCTCGCCCAGAGTCCCGGCGGTGAGGGGGCGAACGATCTCCTGATCGAGCTCTCGGGTCTGCGTGGGAGGGGAACGATCGAGATCACGATTGAGTTCGGCAAGTTCCAGGATCTCCAGACCCAGCAAGCAGCCGCGGAGGCGGCGTCAGATTCAGGCCAGGCGGCACAACAGGCCGCTGAAGCCGCAGGCGGTGGAGGCGGCGGATCGCAAGGCTACCAAGGATCTTTGACCCAGATGCGCTACGGCAAAATCGTGGGAGATGCCCTGGGCGTCGACCCGGCCTTCGGCGCCATGCTCAATCCGAGCGGGGGGTTGTTGGGGCCCGGCCACTTCGCCATCGCCGGAGGAAGTTCGCCGGTCGGCTATCATGCCGTCGCCCACGCTGCTGCAGGCTATCTGCTGACCAATCACAATCTCGGACCTGGCATTAACTACATGGGAGTCGGGCAAGGAGCAAGCGCCAGTCACCGGGCGGGAATCGCGTACTGGAAGGCCGCCACCGGGGGTTCAAGTGCCCTGGGCAGCTCAGGAGACTGGGTCATGTCGAACGTCGCAGGCAGCATCGGTATGGCCGGGTCGGTGCTTCACGGCGTCCGTTCCCTTTTCTAGGAGGCACAAAGAATGAGTGGGGCCGAGCTAGGCACGCCCGAATTCGCATACCTCTTGGCTACCGTCGAGGCACAGGACGTTCTTGGCATCGACACTCGCGAGCTGTTTCCCAAAGCCGCCAAGAAGCGAGACAAACTGTACGCACAGGGTCGGAGCGACCTGGAGGCCAACGGGTGGCTTGAGCCAACGGATTCGACCACCGGCGAATACGATCTGAACGCCGAATTGTTTCACATTGTGGCCGCCATCGCCAGCCCTGATTTCGTCTTGGCCAGCTTGCGCGAGCACCCACCGGAGGCCAGCGGCCTCACGGTGTACTACTTTACCGAAGACGGCATCGCCGAACTTGCACCTATTGCCAACGGCCGCTTCCGGCTGGGCGTGGCGCCGGACCGGAAGGTCCTTGCCAGCCACATGGCGGAGCTCCTTGGGACTAAGAACGCCAAGCCGGCGATTCAGGGCTCATTGCCCCGAACCGATTTCAAGAAGGTGGTGTCAGCGGCCAAGAAGGGACAGACGGAAAAGGCCAATGAACTACTCAGTGAGGCCGGGGTCGGCGAGAAGAAGATCGATTCGCTCTTGGCGGCCGCCGGGGAACCCGCCAATGGCCAGATCGTGATGGTTCCAGGCAACGGCCAGACGGACGAGGGAAGACGAGCTACCGTACTGGGGCAAGGCAAGACTGCTTGGTTGCTCTTTCAGGACGAAACGGATCCGAGCAAGATCGTATTTGTAAACGGTTGTGAGGACAGTCTCGAGGCGATCGTCACCCAGTGGACGGAACAGCCCCCCGACTGACGGAGGTTATCAAACCTAACATGATCTACAAACGCATTCATGCTGGACTTCTGGTCGCGCTTTTGATCGCAATCATCACTGCTGCAGGGGTCGCTGCGCAGACCGGAACATCCTTCTTCGTGACCAACGTTGATGCGAGTGGGTTTCCGGACGTGCAGTTCAACATGCGTGCCGTCCAGATCGGGAACAAGGTAGACGGGAGCCTGAACGCAAACGACATCACGGTCTATGAGAACGGCCAAGAAGCGCAGAACGTCCAGGTGACTCCGAACGAAGATGGGGCCATCACCTACATCATTGTCATTGATCAGGGACGAGCAACCAACTTCAACTCGTTCGGTATCACCAACATGAAGCAGGCGATCTCGACTTTGGTGAACGGCGGCTATTTCAAGGACGGGGTGGACTCGGTCACGGTGATGACGCGTCAAAACATCGACTCCGACCAGACCGTGACCGTGCTCCCGACGACCCAGAGCAGCAGCGCCCTGACCACTTGGGCGGGGTCGTTCGGGTTCGACCGTAGTCGGGGCTCGACCAAGGGCCTTTCGGCGGTAGATGATGCAGTCTCGGCCTTGGGCGACCAGATCGTCGAACCTGGGAGCCAGACGGCGGTGATCCTGTTCTTCACACGTTACATCGAGGAGCCGAGCCGAACGGTTGCCGCTGCTACGGCCACCAATATTGCTAACAAAGCAAATCAACAGGTCGCATCGATCTATGTCTTCCAAACCGATCCCAGCCAGTACCAGCGCGATTCGCTGCAGTTGCTGGCCGCAGGAAGCGGCGGGATCTACACGCCGCTCAATCGAAACAGCGTGTTGAGCCAGGTTTCGTCTGTGTATCAGATTATCGATTCACAGCGAGCCTACTACTCTGTGTCCTTCCGCAGCGCCCTGGGGGATTCCGGTCAGCGCGAAATCACGATCAACAGCGCTACCCGCCCGTCAGGAGGCTCGGTAGGGACCTACCAGGTCTCACCTGCACCTCCGACGGTGCAGATCACGGACCCTACCGCCAACAGCACCATCCGCCGTGAAGCGTCGCTTCAGGGCGACAGCGCCACACCGGTCTACGACACAAATCGCAGGCAAGTTACGGCCACCGTCAGTTGGCCTGACGGCTTCCCGCGCAACCTGACCAGCGCTCAGTTGTTCGTCAACGGGGCTCTTGAGGACTCGGCGGATCTCACTTCCGGCTCATCGAGCCTCAACTTCAACTGGGATCTTTCAAGCATGACCGATGCCGGGATCACCCCGGTCACCCTGCGGGTCAGCGTGACGGACGAGCTGGGGCTGTCGGCCGAGGGCGACAGTTCGGTCGACGTAGCGGTGGCGCCGCCGCCGACTCCCGAGGGAGGGATTCTTACGTCCGTGCCAACTGCGGCCAAAATCGGCATCCCGCTACTATGTTTCCTGGGCCTGCTGGTGTTGGTGATCGCCGTAGCGGCATTCTTCCTGATCAGGGGCCGGTCGAAGGGCTCCGCCGATGACAGCGCCGAGCCTGAAGATCAAGCCATGCGCACGATGTTCCAGCCCGAGGTTCCCCAGCTGGCGTTGGCCACCCTGACTGTGCTGGAAGGGCCGAGCGGAATGATAGGGGAACGGCTCAAAATCACCACGCTCAAGGTGTCCATTGGACGCGATCCATCGCAATCAGACGTCTCGTTCTACAGCGATGCCGAGAGTTCGGTCAGCCGACTGCACTGCACCATCGAACTCAACGACGACAACGCCTTCCGGCTCACCGACAAGAGCTCCAGCGCTGGAACGCGCCTGAATGGGCGGCGGATCCAGGCTGAGTCACCGGTGGTGCTGGCGGACGCGGACGAGATTGTACTGGGAGATCTGGCCCAGCGCGGTGTCAAGCTGCAATTCAACTTCATACAAACCGATGAAGGCGCCAGTCCCTATTCAGGCACGGCAGATGACCGCACGCACTTGATCGATACCCCCGATCCGGACGACTGGGGGAACTAGGACCAAGGAGTTCTCCGCACTCCCGGGATCTGTCTTGGGTCCCACAAATGCAAAGGGGCGACCAAATGGTCGCCCCTTTTTGGTTTCTCGGAGGACGTGCACTTTCCGATGTCAGACAGCAGACGTTGTGAAATCCTTCACAATTAGCTGATGATGTAGAAGGCCAAAGACACAGTGCCTACTCGGATCCTGGCGCCTGCGGCCAACGGGTATTGGCGGCCAGGCTTCAGCGCCTTTCCGTCCAGGTAGGTCGGATTTCGGGCTGCCAGCTGCTCGATGAAGAACTTGCCCCCCTTCAACGTCAGGCAGGCATGATGGCGCGATACAGTCGGCAAATCCTCAATGCTCTCCAGGTCGACGGCCAAGAGCCGATTCTTGGAGGGGTCTCGATGATCCAAGCGGCCGATGATCGCCGGCTGCCAGCTGACATCGTATTCTGTCAGAGTGTGCTCCTCTTCGAAGTAGATGCGCTTGAACTTGCCTTCCTCGAAGGGAATGCGGACGCCTTGACGGATAGCATCGCGTGTTCCCGTATCCTCTTCCACCCGTTCGCAGATCAGCTTGGCTCCATCCTCCACGCCGGCCTGATCGAGGGGTTTGGCCAGCTCAAGGACTACGTCGCCCTGCTCAGGCTTGAGCTCAAGCGTGCCATCCAAGTTGAACTTGTCTTGAATCTCGGCCAGCAAATTGGCAACCACCAGGCTGCTTCGGACGTTGACCTCTTTGCTCCCGACTTCATTGACACGGATGTCGAGGGTGAGATTGAGCCTGTCCATCATCCCTCCCTACTTCTTCTTTGATCCGGAAGACTTCGACGAGCTGGCCTTGGATTTCGACTTCTTCTTAGCCGTCGAACTGGACTTGGTCTTGCCTTCGCCCTTGCTCACTTTTCCGTCATCGTCGATTTCGAGGGTGGCGAAGTTGGGCTCCTTGGGCGGTTCGCCCAATTCCATGCCCTTCAGCAAGGCCGCCTGCTCTGCCATGATCTTCTCCAGATCGGCGGCGGCCTGCTTCTCTTCTTCGGAGGCGATAGGGGCAGGTGTCTGATCCGGAACAAAGCCCTCTTCCGCCTCAACCGGTTCGGTGGCCTCGAGGCCCAAGGCCTCCTCAAGTGGGGCCAGGTCGCTGGCGTGATAGCTCCACTTGGCGGGTTGCGCGTACTTCTTCCTGATTTCGCCAATGATGCGGGAGAGCTGCGCATCTGGGCCGGCGCCGTTGGTCACTTCGATGAACGGCAGACAGATCTGGGTCATGGAAGCAGTCACGGCCTTTACCAGGTAGCCTCTGCCGGGCGGAAGCTCCTTGTCGGGCACCACCAGGCCACGCACGCCCATGTAGCGCACCGCCTCCACGTCGTTCAGAACCAACGTGTAGCGAACGGCCTCAGCTCGGCGGCGCAGTTTGTCGCCGGAGTCACGCGTGATATCCATGCTGCCGGCGATGACGAAGTGCAGATTCTTGCCTTTGCCGACCTCGGCCAGATCCAGTGTCCCCAAGCCCGATCCGTTGAGCAGATCGGCATCGTCATAGTGATCGAAGATCACAAAGATCGAACGTGCCGCATTGTCCACCGGATCAAACGACTTCTTCTGCTTCTTCATGGCGTCCTGGATCTTGTCGTCGTATTCAGCGGTCAGCCGCTTGACCACCCGATCCAGCTCATCTGCGGTTGTGACTGTCGCCAGAACATGAGGCAGGCTGTCCAGGGAATTGCCGTCCCCGGCGCCATAGTTGAAGAAACGTCGTGCAGGGTCGGAGGGGTCGACCAAGACCATTCCCACCCTTTCCGGCGAGTAGCTGTATGCCAGGGAGAGGACGAGCGAACGCAAGGTTGTCGTCTTGCCAGTCATCGGCGGCCCCATAACAAGCCAGTGGGGGCCGTTGGCGCCGAAGTCCACCTGGGTCGGCTCACGATCCAGGTCGTTGATCCCGATCGGCGCTGTGATCGACCGGGCGCCCTTGCCCATATCGGGCAGGACCATCTTCAGGTCAATCATTTCGGGCAGCACTTCGACGGGCTTGGCGGCCTTTGACGCCAGCTCAGGCTTCTCTTCTACAAGAGATTCCCAAACATCGGCGAAGCGATCGGAGAGATCCCGATAGAGCTCGCTGTCAGGTTCACCTCCGGGGATGGCGGTATGGAACTCAAGCGGCTGGGGTTTGCCTTCAACAGTAGCCACCGTCAGCCCTCGTCCGGGCACGTTGTTGGGGTGGATGCCCCCGCGCCCGACGATCATCATGTAGTCAGCAGGATCAAGCTGATTAAAGGACAGACGCTGGCCGAGCACATTGAAGAGCTTGTTGGGCACGTCACCGATCACCCCAGCCGTAACCACAAAGTACACACCGAACGATCTGCCGTTCTTGATCAGGTCGATAAGCCCCTCGAGGTAGACGTCGTACGTCTCCCTGAATTCGGAGACATTATCGATCACCACGAGCACAGGCGGCATGGCGTCATCCGGATTGGCGGTGTTGTAGTCCGCGATCGAGTCGTAGGCCGCCAGCTTGACTTGCCGCTGGTCGATAATGTGGCGCACCATCCGCAGCAAACGTTCGACGCGCTCATCCTCATTGGCATCGACGATGCCGCCGATGTGCGGCATGTTTCGCATGGATTTCAATCCGCCGCGCCCAAAGTCCAGCACGAAGATATGGAGTTGCTCCGGTGAGTGCGAAGCGCACAAGGAGAGGAGCAAGGACTTGATGAACGTGGTCTTACCCCGTCCGGCAGCACCAAAAGCGACGACCGGATCAGACTTCAAGTCAAGGTTGTAGACCGTCTGCTTGGACTGGAACGGGTTGTCAATCAACCCAATGGGCACAGTCACGGGAACAGGCTTCGACCAATCAGCATCTCCCCAGAGCTTCTTGGCTCGAGGGCTGCCAATCCAGTTGGCCAGGGGTTGATCGAGCACGATCTCGGTCCCTGGTTTGTTCCCCTCCAGGTAGCTGGCGTCGATGGGCAGGTCCTGAGGGAGACGTTCCGGCAAAGGATCCGGCCACGGCTTCAGCTGCTTGGGCACCTTTTGCCGTTTAGCCTCAGCCCCCAACGCAGCCACGAGCCAGTCGATGAGAATCCCCGGCTGGTTGTCTTCGGTCACGCCTAGCGCATCGAGCAGCTCTTGCTTCTTGTAGACAGGATCGTTGCCATCGTCCCGATAATCAAAGCCAGCCCAGGCGGCCTGCAGTTCGATCAGCGCGCCGCCACCAATCTGGATGTAGCCCCGACCACCCAATGCTGGCAGCGTGGCCGCGTCGGGCCGTTTGAGGAGTTCCTTGCTGTCGTCCGCCGTTTCCACGCGCAGGCAGATGCGGAACTTCATATTGGCGCGCATCTGATCCGTGACCATCCCGGCAGGCCGCTGGGTGGCCAAGATGAGCGTGGCGCCGAAGGCGCGACCGAGACGGGTGATGCTCTCGAACTGAGCCTTGTATTCAGGGTTCTGTGTGACCATCTCGGCGAACTCGTCGACGATGATGAACAGGTGCGGGAAAGTACTCGGGAGGTCATCCCCCTCCTTCAAGCGTGGAATAACCTTCTTGCGGTACTCAACCAGATCGCCCACGCGGCCGTCGGCCAGCAGTTTGGCCCTACGGTCCAATTCGGCCTTCATGGCAATGAAGATGCGTTCAACTGCGTTGCCTTGAAGGTTGGTAGCGATGTCGACGCAGTGCGGGAGCCGCTTGAACGGCTCGAAGGCAGCCCCGCCCTTGAAGTCGACCAGCACGAAGTTGATAATGCGCGGGTCGTACTTGACCGCCAGCGCCGCGATCAATGTTAGGATCAGCTCGGACTTGCCGGACCCGGTGGTACCGGCCACCATGCCATGAACGCCGTCACCATCGGCCTTGGCGGAGAAGATCATCTCACGGACTTCCCGGCTGCTGATGAGGCCCAGGGGCGCTCGGAGCCACTCCTGGTTTTCGGGCACCATGCTCTTCTTCCAGTTCTCGGCAATCGGCAAATCGCCGACCTGATCGACCTTCTTGCCAAGGAGCATGGAGTACATATCGAACAGCGAAACCGCGCGAGGTAGCTCTGCGGCGGGCCGCTTGCCGCCCTGGTCCAGCCATACCTTCTCCATCCGCTCCGACAGCAAGAGGTACGGATCCTTTTCACCCTCGATGACTGGCATCGCCACGTGAAATTCAAGCGGCTGTCCCTCAATATTGATCAGGCCGCGCCCAGGGACATCCACCAGCCCCAAAGCCCCGCGGCCCACGACGTCGATCAGGTTCTGCGGATCGGCCAAGGTGAACGTCAAGCGCTCAGAGAAGGCGTTGAACAGCTTGCTGGGGACCTCGCTTGTCTGAGTCGCGGTGATGATGTAGTAGATCCCCATCGACCGACCGTCTCGCACCATTGCCGTCAGCTCGGGGATCAGATGCTCGTAGCTCTCCTGGAATTCTGCAAAGTTGTCGATTACAACGACAACCATCGGGATCATCTGCTCCGGGAGGTCCTTCTTCTGGGAGTTGTAGTCTTCGATAGAGGCGTAGGAGGCCAGCCTTTCCTGGCGATCCTTCATCAGGCCGGCGATCAAGCGGAAGAGCTGCTCCACCCGCTCCGGTTGGGAGGCGTCAATTGTGGCACCGACGTGCGGCATGTCGGCGATGCTCTTCAGCCCGCCTCGTCCAAAGTCAAGCGCAAAGATGTTCAACTCTTGAGGGCTATGCGAAGCACCTAGGCTGAGGAGCAGCGATTTGACAAAGGTCGTCTTGCCTCGTCCAGCCGCGCCAAACACCGCCACCGGATCGGTCGCCAGATCAATCGACAGCAGCTGTTGCTCGGCGTTGAACGGATTGTCGACCAAGCCGAATTCGGCCTGCATCGGAAGTGGACCACTCCAATCCCAAGGCTCCCACAGCGATTCTCCCTTCTCGTTCTTGATCCATGCCTCCACTTTCGGGTCGATGACCACTGTCTTCGCCCTGCTGCTGCGATCGCTCGAGAGATAGGTGGCATCAATGCGTTCGTTGACCGGAAGCACCTCAGGCAGTGGGTCCGGCCAGGGCTTGGTCTGCTCGGGTACACCTTGGCGCTCAGCTTCGGCCGCCAGGGCGCCGACCACCCAGTCGATCAGAATGCCGGGCTTGGTACCTTCCGCCATCCCGAGCGCTTTGACGATCTCTTCTGTTGAATACACAGGGTCTGGCTGATCATCGGTGTAGTCCGAACCGGCCCAGGCCGCCTGAAGCTCGGTCAGACCACTGTAGCCCACCTGGATGTAGCCGCGGCCACCGATAGGTGGGAGCCGGGCCGCGTCGTCGCGCTTGATGAGTTCCTTACTGTCTTCAGGCGTCTCCACCCTCAGGCAGATGCGGAACTTCATGTTGGCCTTCATCTGATCGGTCACCATGCCGGCTGGCCGCTGGGTGGCCAGGATCAGGGTGGCGCCAAACGCACGGCCCAACCGTGTGATGCTCTCAAATTGTGACTTGTACTCGGGATTGGCCATGATCATCTCGGCGAACTCGTCGACGATGATGAACAAGTGCGGGAAGGTGCCGGGCAGCGAGTCGCCCTCCTTGAGGGTGGGAATCACCTTCCGGCGGTAGTCCACCAGGTCGTTGACGCGAGAGTCCGCCAGCAGTTTCGCGCGACGATCCAGCTCGGCCTTCATGGCCACGAAGATGCGCTCAACAGCATTGCCCTGGAGATTGGTGGCGATATCGACACAATGAGGCAGCTTCTTGAACGGCTCGAAGGCCGCTCCACCCTTGAAATCCACCAAGACAAAGTTGACAATCCGAGGGTCGTATCTGATCGCCATGGTGGTGATGAGCGTCAACAGGAGCTCGGATTTGCCCGAACCGGTCGTACCGGCAACCATGCCGTGTACGCCGTCGCCGTCGGACTTGGCCGAGAAGACAATGCTGCGCACTTCTCGGCTGCTGATCAGGCCCAGGGGTGCCCTAAGCCACTCCTGATTCTCGGGCACCATGCTCCACTTCCATTTTTCCGCGATCGGTATGTCGCCCACGCGGTTGACTTCTTTTTCTTCCAAGAGTGAGTACATGCCGAACAGGCCGATCGCCCTCGGTAGCTCAGCGGCCGGGCGCGTCCCGCCCAGGGCCAGCCACACACGTTCCATGCGCTGCGAGATCATTTGAAAACCGTCGACCTCGTCGGTGTCGTCGAGCGCATCGGGGCGGCCGGGTATGCCGACATGGAATTCGACCGGCTTCGGTTCGTCGTCCACTATGAGTGAAAGCAGGCCGCGCCCGGGCACGTTGTCGAACCGGCGCGCACCACGGCCGACTATATCCACATACTGGCTATCGTCGGCGAGCGTGAGTGTGAAACGCTGGGTGAAGAGATTGAGGAACTTGCCGCCAATGTCCGAGGTCGACCCGGCGGTGATCACGAAGCTAATACCGAAGGCTCGGCCATCGCGGACCAGGGTCATCAGCTCTGGGATCTGGTTTTCGAAGCTCTCCTGAAACTCGGCGAAATTGTCGATGACAACCACAACATCAGGAAACCGCTTGTCCGGGTTCTTGGAGTTGTAGTCCTCGAGAGACAGATAGCTTTCCAGAACTTCTTGGCGCTCGTTGACGATACTCCGGATCATGCGTATCAGCTGATCCACGCGGCTGACTTCCGAGACGTCAATGACGGCCCCAAGATGAGGCAGATCCTGGATCGGTTTCAGCCCGCCTCGCCCGAAATCAAGGGCATACATATGCAGGTCATCGGGCGTTTTTGTCGCGCCCAGGGCCACAAGTAAACTCTTCACAAAAGTTGTCTTGCCTCGGCCGGCGGCGCCAAACAGCACAACCGGGCCGTTGTCCAGGTCGATCGTAAGGAGTCTGTTTTCGGCACGATAGGGGTTGTCCACCAAGCCGATAGATGTGCTCAGATCGGGCGTCGCTTTGGGATCCACTTTGGGCCAGATCGGCTCTTCCTTGTCGTTGTTGAGCCAGGCATCCAACTGTTGGTTGATGACGATGGTCTTGTCGTCCGATATCAGCCGCTCGGTGTTCAGATAGCGAGCGTCGACTGGATCGGTCAGGGACAGATTCTCTGGCAGTGGGTCCGGCCACGGTTTGCGCTGAACCGGCACGCCGTCTTCCCTGGCCCGGATCACCGCACTTCCCACTATCCAATCCAGCATGGTGGTGGGCGACTCACCGGGATCCATGCCCAGGGCTTCCGCTATCTGAGTCTCGGAGTACAGCGGTTGATCTGCGCTGGTTTCACCGCTCGGTTTCTTTTCTTCGTCGAGCCAGACCACATCCTTGAGGACCACCGTACGATCGTCGCTGTAGTCGCCACCGACCCGGGCAACCTGCATCGGAACAAGCACATCATTGCCAACCTGGATGTAGCCACGTCCACCCATATTGGGGAGGAAGGCGGCATCGGGTCGGCCAAGCAGCTCCTTGCTGTCATCCGGCGTTTCCACACGCAAACAGATACGGAACTTCATGTTGGCCCGCATCTGATCGGTCACCACGCCGGCCGGCCTCTGTGTGGAGAGGATCAGCGTTACACCAAATGCCCGCCCCAAACGCGTGATGCTCTCAAATTTGTCCTTGTAATCGGGGTTGGCTGCGATCATTTCTGCGAATTCATCGACGATGATGAAGAGGTGCGGGAAGGTCCGCGGCAACGTGTCTTCAGGGCGCAAGCGCGGGACGACCTTCTTGCGGTAGTCCACCAGATCTTTGGCATTGCTGATGGCGAGAAGGCGGCTGCGATCGTCCATCACCGCCTGGATGGCCACAAACATCCGCTCGACTGCGTTGGCTTCGAGATTGGTCAGAATGTCAACACAGTGCGGAAGTTTTCTGAACGGTTCGAACGCCGCCCCGCCCTTGAAGTCAACAAGCACGAAGTTGACAAGACGGGGATCGTATCGGACGGCCATCGAGGCGATCAAGGTCAGAAGGAGTTCTGACTTACCCGAGCCGGTGGTGCCGGCGATCATGCCGTGAACGCCGTCGCCGCCTTCTTTGGCTGAGAAGACCAGTGTGCGAATATCTCGCATGCTGGTCATGCCGATCGGCGCCCGGAGCCACTCTGATCGCTCGGGGAGAATGCTGCTCTGCCATTTGGTCTCGACATTCAGTTTGTCGACCGTGCTGATACGTCGGGATTCCAGCCGCGATTGCATCTGCAGCAAATTGACGGACCGAGGAAGATCGGAACCGGCGGGACGGCGGACATCCAGGCGACGGATCTGGGCCGCCAATCTCTGCTTGGCGTCGCTGGCGCTGGCCAGATCAGCGTCGCCCAGATAGCGGGTCGAGTTGACGCCAACCTCAGCGTAGCGGAAGACAACCTTAGGGCCGACAGCCGCCACTTCGATCATCGCCAGGCAGTCACTCGGAACCTGGGACGCGTCATTGGCCAAGAAGATCACGGCCGCTCCCAATGTCGGGCCAGCTTTGGTGATGGTGGCGACGACGCTCTCCGAGGCAACTTCCGCCAGCGGAGAGTCTTCTGGCATTTCTCCGAGTAGATCGACGACGACCAGATTGAAAGGAAGGGAAACGTCGGTCCCACCCTTTTTGGCATCGTCCTCGGATTCTTGCAGGCGCAGCTGCCTTTGATCGAGCTCCCTCTTCAACCGATTCCAGAATTCGGAGATCTCATCCTTGTCGGAGGAGAAGCAGAGTTGGTCGAGCTTCTCCGGCTGCCGACTATCGGTGTCGTCAAAACCTATTTCACGCGGGTTGCAGTGGGGAAGCCATTCGGCCCACTCCCAGCTCTCCTTGTTCGCATCCAAGCCGATGACGTGAAGGCGAGTGTCGACCGCCGAGTGGAAGGTCACGAAATGGGCGATCATCGCCCGGCCGAAGTCGGCCGTGTTGGTGGGATTGGCTCCGAACACGCCCACTGCGTGCTTGGAGGCAATCGCCTTGGGTATGGGTGAGCTTTCTCTGGATTGGCTTGCTTGCTCGGCCTCAGACTCATCCTTGACGTAGGGTCTCAACGGGATAGTAATCGGCGCGTCCGTAAGCACAGCCGAATCCTGCGCTAATCGTTGGGCATCACTCAGCAAGGGGTCATGCTGTCCTTCCGTACCCGCCTGACTAAGCGTGTAGACGACCGTTGACGGATGAGCGCCGATACCCAGCCTGACGACGCCAAAGTCGCTGTCATCGGTTCTGCGCTCCCATAGCCTCGAACCAAAGCGGCTCTTCTCCTTTCGTGCGGCGATATCATAGAGCGTCCCGACGTCGGGATAGTTATGATGGTAGAAGAGCCGCTGGGCATTGTGCGAGCGCGCCATTTCCTGGCGCATCTGGGTGAGCCCTTCAGCGTACTCTTTGCGCTTCTGCTCCAGCTCTTTTCCACCGCCGGTTCCCCTGAAGACGGACATGCCAACCGACAGGAGCATAGCAATGGCCATCGGGAGGACGAACAGGATATTGCCGGAGCCCCCCGACATGAATACAAAACCCAGGACGGTGATCAGCGGAATGAGAAGGCTCGCCAGATCCTGACCCAACCCAGATTGAAGGCCCGGAGGCTGGGGAATCTGAATTTCGTCGACCGGGAGTTCGGGTTGAATTCGTGGCACTCGGTCAATATATTCAATCGCCATCTCGGGGCTCTCCCATTGTCCAGCTATGCGGATCAGAAACCAGGTACCTACAGATTGGGGCCGTTTGACAACCCCGCAGACGTTCGTCTAAAATGGGCGCGTTTCACTCAGGAACTGATGATCGTCGCTGTAGCCCTCAGATGATAAACCGGATTCTGTTTGGCCGCCAATAATGCGTGCGATCTCAGCCACTTTCCCTGAACCCGGAACGACCATTCGTGTTCGCCCGCAACCAGGGCGCCCCACCGAGGTTACAGACCATGTACCGATTCTGTGAGCGCTGCGAACGGGAAACGTTTGACGGTAACCTTTGGTGCCAGGATCCAGACTGCCCGGCCGAACAGGGCTATGACCTGATGGCCTACGGAGACATGCTGGGCGATCTAAAGGTGACCAAATTCCTGCGCGCTTGGCGGACGGCGGCGTTGTACGAAGCCGAGCGGGACGAGCAGCCGGTGTTGCTGAAGGTGGCCCATTCCGGCGAGGCACACGCCGACAGATTGCGACGTGAAGCCGGCGTCTTTGCGTCCATCTCGCCCAAATCGACGGGCATGGGCGCCAGCATCCGATCGTTTCTGCCAAGCTCACGACCTCTCTATCTCGTGCCCTTGCCGCCCTACCCCGGCGGAGCGAAACGTCCCTACGGTGAGATAACTTTTCGTGGTGAGCCAAGGGTCTACAGCGTCTACAAACATGTTGAGGGCAAGATCCTCAGCGACCTCCTTCTGGAAACACCGCAAGTTTGGCACACGCAGGCCGCCTGGCTGATGACTACTGTTGCCAAAGCGCTGCGCCCTTTGGCCAACAATCAGCGCTGTCACCTTTCTTTGACCCCCGACGTCCTTATGATTGAGACAGACAAGGACGGCAACCTTCGGCCAACTCTCCTGGATCTCGGTTTCTTGATCACCGCCGATGAAGCTGATGGGCGCTATGACTGGACCCACCTCTGCGAACCTGCCTACACGGCCCCGGAGGTTCTCGGCGCCCAATCTGGCGGCCCCTCCCCGGCAGCCGACGTATACTCGTTGGGGATGATTTTCTACGAGATGCTGGCTGGGAAACCCGGGTTCGAACACAAGCTACGACGAGACGAACAGCTCAAAGAAGCCGTGCTCCGGGTTCGCAATCCCCTTCCCGTCGGACGTCCCGAACTCGAGCAATCTGGAGTCGTCGGCGTGCTTGAAAAGGCCGTATCTCCCACTGGGCGCTACACAAATGTCCTCGAATTCTCCAAGGACCTTGGCAAGATTTACGCCTCGCCTCCACCCGAACGACGCAAAGTCCCCCGGCGCATGTACGTGCTCTTGGGCATCCTCGGCCTGGTTCTGTTGGCCGTAGGAATCTTTGCCGCCATCACGCTGCTTCAGATTCTGGCGGCCACTCCCTAACGACTGGCAGCGCTTCGACCAGGTATCTATTTCAAAGAGCGCGGCCCTGCGCCTGAACGACTGGCGTCGGGCCGCGCTCTCTTCCAATCCTTGCGAACTTAGACCAACCTAGAAGTTGAAGAAGCCTGTGGTCGTGGTGTCGCCTTCCTTGTGCGCCTTCTCAGCAGCCGTAAGGCCCTTGTTGAGCGCTTCGCAGACCGAGGCCACCTTTTCACAGGCCTTCTGAATGCCCTCAAGGTACTTGATCAGCTGAGCGAAGAAGATCGCCCCAAAGAAGCTCGCCCTTAGCCCTTGAACGACCGTCTGCAGTGCTTTGGCGACGGCCTTCAGCGTATCGGCCTGCGCTTGGTAGCTTTTGGCCGAGTTTTCAATCTGGGTGTAGTCCATCTGGACAACTGTTGCCATGTTTCAACCCTCCTGGTTGTCGACGGGCAGCGTGACTCGGCCGTTAGATCTTGATCTTGTCGACCAGACCGCCGAATTGGCCTGCCAGTTTCTTGATCTGCTTGTCCGCGTTGCTGACCACATCGATGCCGCTGTTAAGGTTGGTGCCGAAGCCGGCGATGGCTGCGGCTAACTGCATGTACGCCGGCAGCAGCTTGGTCTTCACAGCGTTGTCGAAGGCCTGCTCGTCGCCGCCGATCCAGGAGCCCATCACGGTTGCTTGGGCTTGCTTGGCCATGTCCGATGCGGATTGGACCACCTGGTGCTGGGCCTTGACCATCTGAATGGCGCTCTGGACGCCAGGAATATTCATCATGAAGAAGCTCATTGCTTAACCTCCTCCCGACCGTGGGGCCGGGTGTGCTAGAAACCCTTCTTGCCGGTCTCGACAGCCTTCTTATTCTCCTGAATAGCCTTGTTGATGTCAGACTCGGAGTCCTTCAACTTGTCGATGAGCTTTGAGAGCTTCTTGGCAAGTTTCTGGTCGATGACCTCTCGGAAAGCGTCTCCGCCGGTCCCTAGCAGGGCGCCCCCTTCCATCATCTTCGATGCATTCTTCATGGCGCTCAGAGTCTCTGCCAGCTGACTCTGTGCCGCCTTGAATTCCTTGGCCATCTTTTCCATGGCCTCATAATCCATTCTCTCGTCGACCACGATTCTCTCCTATCGCTGAAGTGTGCCTGTCAGAAAAGCCATCTAGAAGCTGAAAGAAATATCGACCTTGATGAAGATATTCTTGGCCTCGTCTTCGGCCTTCTGCATGGTCTGCGACGCCTTGGTGATCGTCGTGGCGCCGCCGTCCATGACCTGGTCAAGCGCCTTCATCGCCGGAAGGATCTTCTGGTCAAACTCAGAATAGAACGCCTTGGCGCCTTTGCCGATCCACTTGCCGCCGCTCAGTTCTTCCTTGGCCGACTTGAGCTTGTTCATCATCTGCGACACAGAGCTCTGTTGATTCTTGAAGATATTGACAACTTGGGTTGATTGGTCGTAGTGACACTGGATCTTGATGCTGGGCATGGCCGCTCCTTTCGATAGTTGAGGCCCATCTTGGCGGTGGAGTGGAGTGTTGCAGGCCCCATTCCCAAGAGATGAAACAACCGGGGCTAGACACCTCGCGGATGGGCTGGCTGAGGTGCGCCCATTCCAGCGCCCTGCGCTGGTCGATTAGATTTCATTGAGTGTGCTTCCTTACTGTGTCCGCTCTGTGGAGTTCTTAGCCAAGGCAATTAAAGACTCGTCTTTCAAATCGCGCAAGTCAATCCAAGAGATCTCTATTGGGACGAGAACTCGTCGGCTCGTCATCCCCATCTTCGTTTGGCTTGGTCAGATTCTCGACGAAGCTCTCGAATACCTTGAGGCGGCGGTCCATATCCCTGTCACTCGTAGAGTGCCCGGCAGGCTTGAGAGAACGTGTGATTCCCAGCCCCCCCTTTGCCCTGCGCTGGCCCAGATCGTCCAGAACACCAGTGAAGTGCAGGACCAGAAAGCCACACACAGCGACCACCGCCACGATCGGCAGCATTCCCACATCCCATCCTCCGCCATTGAAAGGCGGACGTCTCGGAACTTGCCACGCATCTATCCTACAGGAGATTCGCGTTCTGCCAAAGCCCCAATTATTGGTTGAACATATCTTTCAACACCGGATTGATGCGGGGCCAATCTGGCGCCAGCACCTGGGCCCCGGCGTCCGTGGTGAATCCATGGGCCATATCGCGAGTGATCACCCGCCCGTCGATGCCATCCGGTCCCGCCCGGATCAGGGCGAACACCAACCGCGGCCATTGCCAGACGGGGACATCGCTGTCGATCGATTGGAGCAGGGCTAGGGATGCCACGGGGAGATGTGGCCAGGTGGCGGGGGATGCCATCTCCTTCAGAACGGCCCTGAGGAAGAGCTGGCCTCTGCCCATGCGAGCGAAGTCGTCGCTCCCGGCGCGGTCGCGCACGAAGGCCAGGGCCTGCTCACCGTCGAGCTGATGTCTGCCCGGGGAATAGCCGGACATGGCCTGAGGAAGGTCGATTTGCACCCCACCCAACGTGTCAACGAAATCTCGTAGGCCCGCGAAATTCAGCCGCAGATAGTTATCGACGGTGACGCCAAAGTTCTGAGCCACGACCTGCTTGGCAGCTTCCGGCCCCGACCCCGGGGAGGCAGCCTCGGCGAAGAAATGGGCCGTGTTGATGCGGTTCTGCGACCCGTCGGGCAGGGTCACCCACAAATCCCGCGGGATTGAGAGCATGCCGACGTAGGGCTGGAGGGGTTCGACCGTGGTCAGGATCATCGTGTCCGTCCGGCTGGCGTTCGTTTCGCCTGGCCGGCGATCGATTCCGAGCAGAAGGATATTGGTGCGTATCGGTGCCAGCAGGTACAGACCTACGCTCAGACCGAGGATCAAACCCACCATGGCGACCGAAAGCCACCAGCCAGCAGGACGGCGCGGTCGGCGCATTTTTGCCCCGACCCAATCGGGATTTTGAATCTGAAGGGCCTGGACGGTTTGATGAGGGGATGTGGGATCGTTTTCCTGGAGCATAGCCCGAGATTCTACCACCTGTAATGTGCTTCGGCCGTTCACTGCTACAATGGGGTTTGATGGCTCTGGACTCTCCCTTGGTGCACGCCCCCGACCTCCAATCTGGGATTTGGATCAACACGCCGTCCTGGCCTGCATGGCGGGACTCAAACGCCCAAGCCTTAGTAGTGAGCTTCTCCGATTTCACATGCATCAACTGCCTGCGCACGCTTCCCTATCTGCGGGCCTGGCACCGGATGTACGCCCCGCATCTCGTTCTAATCACCGTCCACGCGCCAGAGTTTTCCTTCGCTCATGACCCGCGTTGGGTGGCTCAATCCTCTCGTCGATTGGGGATCCGTTGGCCGATTTTGATGGACAATCAGCAGATCCATTGGACAGCTTGGGCTGTCGACGCCTGGCCGACGCTCTTCGTTGTTGACAGATCTGGGTTCATCCGTATGAATCATGTCGGCGATCGAGGCTATGCCAGCGTTGAATCCGCCCTGCGAACGTTGCTCGGCACATCATCATCGGACATCAGCCTGCCGGAGCCTCTCGGCTCTGTGCGGCCGGAGGACGAGCATGGCGCTGTTTGTCTGCCGATCACGCCGGAACTACAGGCCGATGAAGTCAACCGATTTTTTTCAACCCAAGGGACGAACCCAGATCAGGAATATGCATCGGATGATAGCTATCAGCTCGTCGGCGACTGGGCGAGGAACGCCGATGGATGGCAGCTGATCCAGGCCCCCGGCGCAATCAGTCTCACCTACCATGCTGCCGAAGTGCACGCTCTGTTGGCGCCTGCCCCGGAGGAAGATCTGGTTGACGGTGACCATGCATGTGACCCTGTCATCCGCCTCGAACTCGACGGGCAGCCTCCCACGCGCGGTTTGCTGGGAGCTGATGTCTTTCAAGCGTCTTCAGGCGCGGGCTTGCGGTTGGACGTCCCTCGACTCTACAATCTGGTCAGGGATTCTAAGGTCGATCAACACGCGCTCCGCCTTAGTTTTGCACGACCGGGGCCGACTTTCTACGCGTTCTCGTTTGGCTCCTGTTTGTTGCCGCCCATCGATCCCTCATCCAGCTAGGAGGCCAGCGTGCTTAGAGCCATTCTCCTCTATCTCTCTTCTGCTTCTTGGGCCCGACGTCTCGTGTCGGGTTGGGGGCTTTCGCGCCGTGTAGCTTCGCGATTTGTCGCCGGGGACACATTGGATGACGCCGTCCGCGCCATCCGGGCACTCAACGCGGCCGGGATGAACGCAACCATCGATCATCTGGGCGAGAACGTGAACACCGCCGATGATGCTGTGCACGCAACTGAAGACTGCCTGGCACTGTTGGATCGTATTCAGGAAACCCAGCTGCGGGCCAATGTCTCGTTGAAACTCACCCAATTGGGCCTGCTGCTTGACTTCGATCTGTGCGCTGCCAATCTCGGGCGCATTGTCGATCGAGCGAAATCGTACGGAAGTTTCGTCCGGATCGATATGGAGCACTCGGCGATTCTGGAAGACACGCTCCGCATCTACCAGCGCTTGAAAGAGTCGGGGGCGACCAATCTCGGTGTGGTCATCCAGTCATACCTCTACCGAAGCGACGATGACATCCGCCGGCTCGCCGAGGAAGGGACACCGGTGAGATTGGTCAAGGGCGCCTACGACGAGCCGGCCAAGATCGCCTATCCGAAAAAGGATGATGTGGACCGGGCGTTCGATCGGGAGACAAAAATGCTCATTCAGGGCACCCTCTCGCACGGCTCAGTTCCTGTTTCGGCGGACGGCCGCACGCCTCCGATACCGGCGATTGCCACCCATGATCACCTGCGTATCGAGTACGCTTGCAAGGTCGCCGAAGAGGAAGGGCTGCCGAAGGAGGGGCTAGAGTTCCAGCTCCTGCATGGCATACGCACGGAACTCCAGCGCACCTTGATCAGGGACGGATATCCGGTGCGCATCTACGTTCCCTACGGCACTGAATGGTACCCGTACTTCATGCGCCGCCTGGCGGAGCGACCCGCCAATCTGTGGTTCTTCGTCTCAAATCTCATCCGAGGCTGAGCGCCAATCAGCATTCTGGCTCTTTGTCATTGAGCTCGGAATCGGCCACCTAGCCGATTGCCTTGGGTGGAGCTTTGGGCCGGGCGTTCACGCCGGCCGGCAAGGGGCGGCATGGTAGACTGGCGGCGGAGTCTGGGCACACCGGACGGCGTTCTGCCTGGAGGGTTTGGATGAGTGAGGAAGGCGAGCACCTTGCTCGGCGTATGGCGGCAGATGGGGTCAAGACGGTCAGCCACTTCGAGAACCTGACCGCCGAAGAGAGGATCCAACAGGTGTATACCACCGGTTCCGAGTGGACAGTGCGAGACATTCTGGCCCATTTCGTGTCCGCCGAGCGGGCCTTCCACGAGCTCCTGCAGGATGTCCTGGCCGGAGGAGATGGCGCCCCGCGCGACATGGATATCGTAGAATTCAATGAGCGGGAGGTACCTTCGCTCGGCGACCAGTCCTGGCAGGATTTGCTAGCAGACTTCCAGGCGGCTCGGAAGGCGACGACCGAGATCGCCACCGAGATGACAGAGGCTGATCTCAAGAAACATGGCTACCATCCTTGGTTCGGGGACGTTGATTTGGCCTCGATGGCCAAACTTGTCTACCGGCACAACATGATTCACCTGCGCGATATCCGCAAGGCGCTCAAGAGCCGCACCCCAGTGGCACACCTTGATATCACGCCACCTTCTGCACGAGAGGCTGATGGTGGTGGCGACGCTGGATGACCCGAGGCAGCATACCGCTCTGGACGGTGGCTGCCCACAAGCAAGTTAATCATAGAGCTGGAAGCGTACCAAGCATCCATTGCACCTTGGAAGCGTGAATATGCCCGACGAATTCCCAATTCATGATCTGTGGATTCGCCCCATTCGCCTTGACACCAGCCAAGCTGCCAGCGTGTGGCACGTGCTCGATTTCGAGGACCACATTCTGGGTCGTTTTGGCAGCCTTCAAATTGTACGCCTGCCGTCTGGCATGGAGACTCCGTTTCGAGTGCACGACAGGTCAGACGAGGTGTGGGCACTGGTCGAAGGCAGAGCAAGGTGTGCATGGCAGGATCTTCGGCCGGATTCTCCGACACGCGACCAAATCCATCGCGCTGATTTCACTCAACCGACCGCCATGCTGGCACCTTTCGGAGTAGCATTTGGAGTCCAGGCAGTCGATGGGCCGGTTCTCCTTGTACGCTTGATGACCGAGTCGGAGGCCCAGGCGGATGAGGCTCGCACGCTCGACTGGCCGGCGGGGACCTAACGTGCGCTTCCCATCGGGCAGGCAACTCATCCAGTTTCTCCGCCTCAGCCGCCCGCACTTCCTGGTAGGCGGATTCTTGCTCTACGGGCTAGGCGCCGCTATTGCCAGCTACCTCAAGTACGGCGTCAACATCCAACTCTATGTGCTGGGCCAGGCCATGATCACCTCGACGCAGCTCATGACTCACTATTTCAACGAGTACTATGACCTCAAAGCCGATCGATTCAACACCAACCGAACGATTCTGAGCGGAGGCTCCGGGGCGCTTGGTGAAGATGGTTTGCCGCCCCAAGCCGCCCTATACGCCGGTTTCGCCGCCGTCACCATTAATGCGACGTTGGCTGGTGTGCTCCTCGTGTCAGGCCGGGCGCCATTGATTTCCTGGCTCCTGCTGGCCATGGGAATCCTGGGGTCCTATTTCTACAGTGTCCCCCCCGTAAGGCTGGTCTCTACCGGCTATGGCGAATTCACCGCTGCTTTGGTTGTTTCGGGCCTGGTCCCGGCGTTCGCATTCTCTCTGCAAACTGGCAGCATCCAATCCCAAGTGATTCTGAGCACCCTGCCCCTGGTTGCGGTAACCTTCGCCATGCTCCTTCTCTTCGAGCTGCCCGACTACCCAAGCGACTTGAAGGCGGGAAAGTCCACTTTGATGGTCCGGGTTGGCTGGCGAAACGGCATGTGGCTGCATGACGCCGCGCTTGTTCTGGCGTTCGCCAGCCTGGGTGTGGGCTACCTGCTTGGGCTTCCTTACAAAGTTGCCGTTGGCCCGATGATCGCGTTTCCGCTGGCCGTGGCTCAGATTTGGACCTTGTGGCGGATTCGGGGAGGTGCTCCCCCGCGGTGGACGATGCTGACCATCAGTGGGCTCGTCATTTTGGGTTTGATGGCCTACTTGGAATTGGCAGGATACCTTCTCACTTAAATCGCTGGCGGAGTCACCAAGACACTCGCGTTACTCCGATGCGCCTTCAGCCTCAACGGCTGTAGGTTCCCACAATCTCGGTCTGGCCAAGGATATGCCCCTGCATCGCTTCGCTCAGGTGCTCCTTGGTCGCGCCGGCACCCAGGTCGAGAACCTGATCCAACGCATACAACCGAAAAAAATACCGATGAGTCCCACCTGGAGGGCACGGCCCACCATAGCCACTCCTGCGCCAGCTATTCAGCCCGCTTAGACTTCCGTTTGAAAGCTCCTGCTCGGCAGGAACGCCCTCCGGAAGCCCGCTCAGGCTCACAGGGATGTTGTAGAGGACCCAATGAACCCAAATGCCGGCTGGCGCGTCTGGGTCTTCCATAACTAGGGCCAGGCTGTTTGCGCCCTGCGGCACACCGTTCCAGGTCAAGGGCGGGGAGACATCTTGACCATCGCAAGAGAACTTGCTGGGTATCGGGCCGCCGGCCTCGAACACATCGCTCTCAATTTGAAATCCCATGGCGACGTCTCCTTCTGCATTCTCAGCGAATGAACCACTCGTTGCCGGCCGAGCCGGGAGTCCGGGCGATGAACACGCATTGAGCGCCATCAGACAGACAACTGCCAGACACCATCCCGGTGCATTTTCAAATTTGTGAAGATTTTCACAAAGAGGTCGGGCCACGCGAGTCTCCCACCACCTGGAGTCCTGCATGCCCCGATTATAGCGGAGCCGCTATGTTGAACACCCGAACATGGTAGGATGCTGCAAGGGGGGGATCCCGAATTGGCTTCTGGAGGTTTCTATGACCATGCCGAGGGTCGGCAACAAGGCCCCAGATTTCACTCTCCCGGATCAGGACCGCAAGCCGACCAAGCTGTCAGATCTCCGTGGCAATCCAGTGGTACTGTACTTCTACCCCAAGGACGACACCCCTGGGTGCACCAAAGAGGCGTGCAGTTTCCGCGATGGATTCAAGTCCTTCAAACAGGCCGGTGCGGTGATCCTGGGAGTAAGCCCAGACACGCCTGCGGCCCACACCAAATTCAGGGCCAAGTACGAGCTTCCGTTTACGTTGCTGGCCGATGAAGACCACAAGGTAATGGAACGCTACGGAGTTTGGGGCCAGAAGAAGTTTCGTGGGCGAGAGTATATGGGGGTGTTGCGAACGACCTTCCTCATCGGAGCCGATGGGAAACTACTGGAGATCTTCGAGAAGGTCCGTCCCGAACACCACAGCCAAGAAGTGCTGGCGGCCCTGTCCGGGGCGTGATCTGAGAAATCCGCCGCCTGCGTCTGCCCGGGTCGGCCTGTGTTACAATCGAGCGCTCTGCCGAAGCCGACCTCAATCCCTGGTGTGAAACAGCCGCCCATGAATTTGATTCTCAGCGTGATCGATGTCTTCCTGCACCTCGATGCTCATCTGAGCACGGTTATCCAGACCTACGGGATCTGGACCTATGCCTTGCTCTTCTTTGTGATCTTCCTCGAGACTGGGTTTGTTGTGACGCCTTTTCTCCCAGGGGATTCGCTTCTCTTCGCTGCCGGAACGTTCGCCGCCACCGGCGCCTTCCATCTGCCGAGCCTGATCCTTCTGCTCTTCATAGCTGCGGTTCTAGGCGACACGGCGAACTACTGGATTGGCCATCAGGTCGGGCCGCGCGTCTTTCGGGAAAACTATCGTCTTCTCAACCGCAAGCATCTTGAGCGCACGCAAGAGTTCTACGAACGCCATGGCGGTAAGACCATCTTCCTGGCGCGCTTCATCCCCATTATCCGCACATTCGCGCCCTTCGTTGCCGGGATCGGCACGATGTCCTATGGCCGGTTCCTGGCATACAACTTCTTCGGCGCGTTGGCATGGACGACGGGGTTGACCCTGGCCGGGTATTTCTTCGGCAACATCCCCTTCATCAAGCAGAATTTCTCGATTGCCATCATGGTCATCATTCTTATCTCAGTGACACCGATGATCTTCGAGTACGTTCGGCATCTAGCTCGCTCGCGGAAGGAAGTCTCACCCGAGGCCACACTCGCTGAGCCGGCGGCCAATCAAGAGTCCACTGGATAGATCAATTCCCCCGAACCAGCACAATACGCCAGAGAGAACAAAATAATGGCCTGCCGGACGGCAGGCCCTTTGATTCGAGAGATTCGAGGCTATCCAAAGAGAACCAATGGCACAGGCGTAAATGTCAGGACAAAGATCGCCAGCCCTAGTAGGGCCATGAGCCTGCGGCCGGGATCCAGCGGTGTGATTTCGTCCAACGGCTCCGCATGAGTGCGGCCCAGGAAGAATACCAGGGCGGCCCAGATCCACCATCCGGTCCAGATGAATCCCATGCCGATAAGCGCCACAACGATGATCGGCCACGCCAGGCTCACCTTCCGACCGAACAGGACATAAACCAAGTGCCCTCCGTCAAGTTGGCCGGCGGGCAGCAGGTTCAACGCTGTGACAAGCAAGCCCGCCCAGCCTGCCCAAGCCAACGGATGAATGATAATGTCCTGACCGCCGTAGGGTACCGGCGAGCCGGAGAAGAAGTAGCGAAGCCAATACATGGCGGGCGCGACGCCACCGAACGATACTGGCGCCGGCAACAACTGCCCCTTAATGACGTACTTCGCTGCCAAATACAGCAGTGAGTTGCCTTCCATCATCATCTGGCCAGCGCTGGACGGCCCAGCCGGCAAGGGCATAACCCTCGAGAGGTAGACACCCACCAAGAGGATCGGGACAGCGACAACAAACCCAGCCAGAGGTCCGGCCAGTCCGATATCCAGCAGATGTTTCCGGTTCTTTGGCAGGGATTTCAGCCGGATGAAAGCTCCCAGTGTCCCCAAAGGGCTCAGCGGAGGCGGGAGAGGCAGGAAATACGGCAGAGTCACGGAGGTCTTGTGGTGTCGCGCCGCCAGGTAGTGGCCGAACTCATGCGCCAAGAGGATCGCCATCAGGGCCAAACCAAAAGGCAACCCGCCCAGGATGAAATCGACGATCCCGGCCGTTGTGTTGAGATTAGGCTGTGGAAAGGCGGCCGAGTATGTGCTGACATTGGCGAAAACCACCCCCGTGTAGACCACGCTCAAGAAAGTGATCACGAACAGGGCGATATTGATCCTCGAATCGGAAGGACCCGGACGCACGAGACCGTCTACTCCCAAGATCACGTGCTGGTTTGATTCTTCACGGAAGAGCAGAGTCATCCCCAACCGCTCGAAGGCAGGTTCGAGACGGTCGAAGGCCTGATCAGACGACCCGACAAGATGACCTCTGAAACGCACAGAAAAATCTTGCTGCCGATCACCTCGCGTCACGTCATCGATCTGCATGACCTGTTCAACTTGGGAGCGGAGATCGCTCAGGGGATCTGTACCAACCAACGAATTGTCCATTCTTCACACCTATGCCAACCGGCAGAGTATGGCGGGAGTGGATGGGAGTCGAACCCACCGCGGACCGCTGAGCGGCCCGCCACCGATTTTGAAGACCGGGGAGCCCACCGGGACCCAACCACCCCCTCTGGAGACCTAAGCATACCGCATCGCGCGACGCCCCTCAATTCGAATTGGTCGCGCCCCTCGCAATTCCTGCTAGAATGCGCATGCGCCCTGCCCGCAAGGGAGACAGCCCGGGTTCAGCCGGCAAATCGGCGGGGCCCACTCGTGCCCGCGAAGCTTGCCCGGGCAAACCGGCTGGCAGACGGCTCCAGCCCGAATGGCGCAATGACGGGAGTCTCATTCGTGCAAGTAGGTCTCACATGTCACAGGGATGATGAAGAAATCGATCACAGGATTGCCGTCATATCATGCCTTGCCAGCTCCCCGCCTAGAGACGGCAGAATCAGATGAGCCTGCCCCGGCTCTTAGGCGCACTAGGCTCTTTGGCTGTGGTAGCCCTCCTTTCAGGCTGCCAGGCCGCAAGCGCGCCTCCGCCGAGCGCCACGCTCCTTCACCGGACGGCACCCGCTCTGGGCCCGACATCAACGGCCACACGCCTAAGCTACGCCTCTGGCACCTCGACAACGCCCACTCCCAGCCTGGCGCCTGTGCCAACGCCCTCGGATCGAGACTGGCAGCGGGGCCCAGCTTCAGCCGCGGTCACGTTGGTGGCCTACATGGATTTTCAGTGCGTCCCGTGCAATGCCGCCGCACGTGCGATGGCCCACACATTTCACCGCCATCCTGACCAGGTTCGTCAGGTCTATCGCCCGTTCCCGCTCTCCAGGGTCGAAGACAAGGCCGATCTGGCTGCGGAAATCGCCGAGGCAGCTGGGCGACAGGGTGCATTTTGGCCCATGCACGATCTCCTGGTGGATCAGTACGACGAATGGCGGGCGCTCGAGCCGGACGCGTTCTTGGCCTGGTCGGTCCAGGCGGCGCAGTCCCTGGGGCTGGATCCGACCGCCTTTCAACAAGCTATTGGCGACCCCGCGCTCGCCAACCAGATCGCAGAACGATATTCGGAGTCCCAGGCCAGTGGCATTCCTGGCGCCCCTTTCGTCTTGCTCAACGGACGACCATTCATCCTTGCCAGCGACGAAATCCAGCTCGAATCAGCAGTCCGGCTTGGAATTCTCCAAGGTCAGCAATTCGGGACATACCCTCAGATCGATCTCCAGCCTGGGAGCAACTACCTGGCAACGCTTCAGACCAACCTGGGCGAAATCCAAATCCAACTGTATGCCGGCACGGCCCCCCTGGCGGTTAACAGCTTTATCCAGTTGGCCCAGCAGGGCTGGTACACGAGCACCGGAGCCTACCAGGTAGTACCGGACCAGTGGGTCGGACTGGGAGATCCTAGCTGGACAGGTCTGGGTGATGCCGGCTATCATTATCCGCTTGAAACCGATCAGACACGTAACTTCGATCGCGCCGGCATGGTAGGCGTGATACCAACCGGGCCTGAGATCAACGGTTCCCGCTTCTTTGTCGGGCTTACCCCGCTCCCAGAGTACGATGAAACGCACACGGTCCTGGGAAGGTTGACCCAGGGCTTGGACATCTTCTCGTCGCTCTCAGCGAGAAGTCCGCTAGACGATCTCTTGACCAAACCAGAGCTCATCATCCAATCGATTGAGATCGAAAGCCGATGAACACGGGAGCGCGCCCCAAGTGGGCAACGACCGCCGTTGTGATCTATGCTGGCCTTGGATCTGCGATCAGCATTGGCCTGGCATCGGTGTTCGGAATCCTCGCGACGGCCGACTATTTGAAGGGCGACACACAGGCCGGCTTCTTTGGCGTTTGGACCAGTTTCGCCTTCACTGTGATAGCCATCGCGGGCCTACCCGCCATCGTCTTGGGAATCCAGATCCTATGGCTCAAGCGGGCCGATCCGGCAAGGACTCCATCCCGGGCCTGGATGGCCGCGTTCATCCTATACCCGCTCGGCCTCGCCCTTGGATACGCGATCTTTGAGAGACACGGCATCCCACCCCTGTTTGGGACTTTCGCGCAGCTCTTGGCGCTGGGCGGACCAATACTCACCATGGCGGTCCTGATACAACTCTCGGGCCAGACCATATCAGCCTTGCGCGCTTGGGGTCACTTCCTACTGGGTCTGTGGTTGATACCCACCTTGGCATTCATCCTCGAGCTGGTACTCCTTATCGCAGGAATCTTCATCGTGGTTGCTGGATTGCTGTTGTCTCCTGCTGGCCAACAACTGCTCAGCCAGCTTCAGGCCCCCCCTGGCCAATTGTTCAGTCAGCCTCCTCCGGAGCTGGTAACTCAGGCGGTCTCCCAACCCTGGGTAATCGCCCTGGCAGTCCTATTCATATCAGTTCTCATACCAATTGTCGAAGAGGGTCTCAAATCGATCGCCATATGGCCGATCCTTCGACGTTCTCCCGGGCCGTCACAAGCCTTCATCGGCGGCGCCTTGGGAGGCCTGGGGTTTGCACTGGTCGAGGGCATGTTCCTGACACAGCCCGACATGACGTGGCTTTTGACTGCCTTAATCAGGGCCGGCGCGTCAATGATGCATGCCATGGCCGCAGGTATCACCGCCTGGGGGCTTGCCGAGGCCGTTGTGAGACGCAGATTCTGGCGGCTGCCCCTTGCCTATGTGGTTGCGATTGGCCTCCACGGCCTATGGAATTTGAGCGCCGTGAGCCTGGGTGTGGCTCAGCTTGGCCACGACGTAGGATTATCCTCGATCACCCCACCCCTGGAAAACCTGCTAACCGTGACCGGGGCGGTCATGCTCGGCCTCTTGAGTTTGCTAGCCGCTGGGAGCCTGCCGATCATTGCCAGACGGCTGGCTGCCCAATCCACACAAGGCGAGCATGCCGGCGACATATTGATTGAACCTCGCAATTGACACTGGCAATTCTCGGGCCGTGATCAGCTGAATTATTCCATCAGCGTTCAATGTGGTCCATCCACGGTCATCTTGACGCGGATTCGTCGGTATGCTACATTACCGCCTCTCGCAAGAGCACCCGACTCTGCACGATCACCAACTGGAGCGCGACTTGACCAAATCAAGAACTGAGCTGATGGTGGAACGCCTCCGCGACCTCCAGGCTTCTTCGCCGGATGTTGAGGCCTCGGCCGTCGTTAGCGTCGACGGCTTAACCATGGCCTCCGCCCTGCCCAACGATGTCGAGGAGGATCGGGTGTCAGCTATGTCAGCGGCCATGCTCTCTCTGGGTGAACGAATTGCAGGCGAGTTGGGACGAGGTAGTTTGGAGCAGGTGTACATTAAGGGCGAATCGGGGTATGTCATTCTGACTTCGGTCGGAAACCAAGCTGTACTGACCGTGTTGGCCCGAGAGCAAGCCAAGCTCGGGCTTCTGTTCCTCGATATGCGGCGAGCCGCTGAAGACCTGGAGAAACAGCTCTGATCAGGTCGGATGACCCCAGAGTGCTCTCGGCTTCATCCAGCGGGTACTTCTACCCGAATAAGGTCGTTCGCAACTTCCTCTTGGCAATGGAAGATGTCATGGGTCACAATGGCGTTAGCGCCGTGCTCAACCTTGCCGGTCTTCACGAATGGGTTGGCAACTACCCCCCCGATGACCTTGAGCGCTCGGTTGATTTCAGCGCCTTTTCGGCGATCAACGCCACACTTCTGATCATGTATGGCCCACGGGGTGGACGGGGTCTGGCACGCAGGTCGGCCTGGTTAAGCATCGCGGGTCTCCTCAACCAACTCGATGTGTTCGCTGGGCTGGCCAAGCTCGCCGAGAGCCACCCCGCTGCTGAAACGGTTCTCGAGCAAGGACTGCCGGAAGTAGTCGCCGCTCTGGACAAGATGAGCGATCAGAAGACAAGCCTGAAAACCGCCAGCGACCACTACACAGTCATTGTCGACCGCTGCCCAGTGTGCTGGGGGCAGAAGGCGACTGAGCCATGCTGCCATGCAGTTTCGGGTTGGCTCGAGGAGTGCCTACGCTCGCTCACGGACGGGAACAGCTTCGAAATCGTCGAAACGCACTGCAAGGCAATGGGGGACAATGCCTGCCAGTTTCGTATCAGCAAACAACCCCTGTAGACTGCTATGACCGGCTCCCAGAATCAACCCGAACGTCTCCCCGCATTGACGCGCTGCCCCCAGCCTCACGCCTGACATGTCATCCCTGACGGTCATCATCCCAACCTTTAACGAAGCCGAAAACCTCCCCGCCATCGCAGCCCAACTCTGGGCACTCCCCATCGACGGGCTGAAACTCCTGGTCGTAGATGACGCTTCGCCCGACGGCACAGGTGCCATCGCCGATTCCCTGTGTGCAAGCCATCCGGACCGGATGTCGGTCATTCACCGGAGTGGCAAATTGGGGCTTGGCAGCGCCTACTTGGAGGGCTTCCAAACCGCTCTGGCAGATGGTGCAAACGCGGTCGCCCAGATGGATGCCGATTTTTCCCACTCACCCGAGTACTTGCCTGGCTTCATGGATGCCCTGCGTGACGCAGATGCCGTTTTTGGATCGCGCTACGTGTCCGAAGGGCGGCTGGACGAGCACTGGGGGATCGGCCGGGTGTTACTATCCTGGTTTGGCAATACCTACGCCAGGACCATTCTTGGTTTGCCCATCCTCGACACGACAGGGGGATTCAGAGTGTGGCGCAGCGAGACGCTGCGCGGCATGCCGCTAGACAATGTGCGGTCGAACGGATACGTCTTTCAGGTGGAAATTGCCTATCTGGCATACAAGCTTGGTTACAGGCTTGTGGAAAGACCCATCTATTTCAAGGAAAGACGGATCGGCCAATCCAAGATGTCATTTCGCATTCAAGTCGAAGCCGCCTTCCGCGTCTGGCAGCTTCTCTTCAAGTACGGTGCCATGAGGCCCACCCAGCGCCCAGAGAGCTAGAACGAACTCCCCTTGGAGAGGCCTCCAGTCTGGTGAAATCAGCTTGACGGAAGGTCAGCCTTGGCCGCGTCCGCCAGACGTCCCCACTCCTCCAGAGTGAGGCTCTGAGCACGTCGCCGTGGCTCAATATCCGCCCGCAGAAGCCACCCCGCCGCCTCATCTGAAGGCACTGAAAGACCAATCGAAAGCGCGTTTCTGAGCTGCTTGCGTCGTTGGCCGAACCCAGCCCGAGCCAGTTTGAAAATGCGCTCGACCTGAGAATTTGGTCTGTTCCCGGGTACGTCCATGTCTATGCGAAGCACGGCCGAGTCGACATCCGGCACTGGCCAAAATTGGCCTCGCCCCACACGGAGCACGATTTTAGGTCTCCCGTACAGCTGCACACTGAGCGCCAGCAGGCTCATGTCCCCCGGACCGCTCGTGATACGGCGAGCTACCTCTTCCTGGATAGTCAGGACCACGGTCTTGGCCGGCTGCTGGGCCTCCATCACCTTTCTGATGACGGCGGAGGTGATGTTGTATGGGATGTTCCCCACAACGGCATGCTGCCTTCGGCCTACCAGCTCTTCCAGATCCAGCTCGAGCACGTCGCCAGCTACCACACGCACGTTCTCGAATGGTTGGACGGCTTCCGCCAGGGCTGGCTGGAGGCGGTGGTCGAACTCGATGGCGATGACCTCTCCAGCCTGTTCAGCCAGCGCGCACGTCAAGGAACCCAACCCCGCCCCTATTTCAAGTACTGTCTCACCAGAAGCCAGACCGGCCGCCTCCACAATCTTCCGCAGGGTTGATGGATTGAAGAGAAAATGCTGGCCGAGTCGCTTGTCCGGCCGGAGGGCATGGCGCCGAGCCAGCGCGCGCCATTCACCCACCGATCTTAGGCCCTCGCCGCTCAAGGGAAGATCCAGACGATGCTGCTCTCGGGAGGAACAGGAGCCAGAAAGTAGACTGTCACATACTGATGCCAAGAGACGTAATTGTCATCATCGTAGCCGAGGTCGATCCAGCGCCCTTTCACTCCGCTGCCGGTATCGGCCGCCAATGCATACCCGTAGCCAGGCACGTACATTTGGGTCCCAAAGGGAATATAGCGTCGGTCGATCGCCACAAGACCTTTGGTCAGCGGCTTTCCAGAAGCCGTAATCCCAAAGTTGCGGGCATCCGGCGAAACGCCGGCCCTGGAAGCAGAATAGGACGTGGCCCACATCCGCACCGCTCTCCAATACTCGATCGTGCCATCATCGGAGGAGACTGTGCGGATAACAATGTTCGTTCCGTAACCCACGACTCTTGGTTCGGCGGCCTTGGCAAGCCATGAGCCCTCTTCGATCCGGCTTGTCTCTTCTCCGTCCTCGTAGCGCACGCGTACCTGGTGCGCCTCCACCCCGTAGGCACCGGGCTTGATTAGTTGCTGCTGATCAATCTCCACGTCGCCCAGTGGTTGATACTTAGTCTCGAATGGAACCGGAGTCAGCTCAACCTTGACCTGCTCGGAAACGCGCACGACGCTGACCTGGCCGTTTGATGGCAGTGGCTGGTTGACGGCCGGTCGGGAGAAATCCAAGCCTACCAATGAGACTCCCGCTTGACTCAGTGCTTCACCCACCGTGTCAGCCGAGGCGCGCGCACGCACGGTCCTACCGTCTACGTCAATTTGGAGCTGGCGGGAAGGTCGAAACGCAACGGTCATGGGGCCAGCGATAGGCGTGGCCGGGCTGGGCGAAATGGAGTCGGCCTGATACAGTTCGATGCCTGCTTCTTCAAGGGCGCCCCCGACCGTGCTCGCCGAAGTCCGCAGGCTGATGCGCCCCGATCCGCTCTCGACGGTCATGTCTACTCCCGGCCACCACCCGAGCCGCGTCGGGTGATTCGCCAGAGGAATGCTCGGATCTTCGACCGGCAGCCCGTCAGCCAAGATGCGGTCACCCGGGTAGACCCTTATTCCAATCGTCGCCAGGATGTTTTCAGGGACCAGGCTGGTGGTCCTGACTATCTGGTGCTTACTTCGAGAGGAAACCTCAACCGGGAAGGCACGGCGCAGCTCGATCGTCATCCCTTGGCGTAGGTCCGAACCCGGGTCGGGAATGACGACGTCGCCCTCGTGCAGGCTCAAACCGGCGTCTTGAAGCGCTCGAGCCACAGTGCGGGCATGCGTCGCGTAGCGTGAGCTGTGCCCGCCGATCTGAACCGAGAAGGTGCTCTG
>Ga0315556_1000122_pt1 | contig 42337 bp, 40 predicted proteins | sample SalMarSW160310MG_FD_202112 | JGI IMG/M metagenome (GOLD analysis project Ga0315556, IMG submission 202112) | Salt marsh sediment microbial communities from the Plum Island Ecosystem LTER, Massachusetts, United States - Salt Marsh Sediment SW1603-10 ...
TCTCCGAGGTGAAAGGCTCGTCATAAACATCAATCTGGATCTCGGGGTTAATGTCCAGCAGTCGTTCCCGGGCGGACTGCACCTTTCGCTTCCCGAGGGTCGACGTCCCGTGGATCACCTGGCGCTGCAGATTGGTGAAGTCGACCACGTCGTAGTCCACCAATCCGATGCGTCCGATGCCTGCGGCGGCGAGATACATGCCCGCCGGTGATCCCAATCCTCCTGTCCCGACGATCAGCACCGAGGCGGCTTTCAGCTTCTGCTGTCCTTGCAGGCCCACTTCCGGCATCAGCAAATGCCGCGAGTATCGCAGGATCTCCTCGTGCGAAAGGGGTCTCCCGTCCTTCTGGGATTGGGTGTTGGTCACGTTGTCCCTCCTCAGGCTCCGCCACCGCGGACGCCATGATCTACCATCAGTCAGTCTACCTTTTTCAGCTTCCGCCGTTCAGTCTTCCACCGCGCAGGCGGCCGGCCTGGGCGCCGGCTGCGTGTGCGGCCGCTGCTCGCCGATTGCCAGAAGCTGGCGTTCAAGCTTATCGACGCGCGCGACCCCGTGGTTGACACCCCGCGGCTGGCCCTGGGCGTCGATGATGAACGTGGTGGGTACCGAGAGCACGCCCCAGCGGTCGGCCTGCTCCGGCGATTGGGTGGCGTCGATTTCGATGACCTGCAGCCGCTGCCCAAATCGCGCCTGAAGTTCACGCAGCGCCGGAGCCTGTACGGTTTCGCAAGGCATGCAGTAGGGCATGGTGAAGTACAAGATCGCCGGGCGGACACGCTCGTAGGCCTCGAGCTGGAGCCCGAGCTGCGCTCGACGCCGCAGAAAGGCGCCGGTGAGCAATCGGTAGGTGGTCAGCCCCAGGCCGATGATGAGAAGTGCCAGCAGGGCCCGTTCAACGGCCATCAATGTTCACCATGAGCGTGCGGGGGTCTGCCGATCAGCGAGCCCAACGGAGGCGCCTGGGTGAAGCCGGGCCAGCCGGCGCGGCTGAGCCAATAGTAGACGGCGCAACCGACACAGAACCCTGCAGACAAGTTCAGTGCCGCCAGGCCGATGACGACCCAAGCCAATGCCCAACCCAATCCGGACCATCCCAAGCCCGTGCTCGTCACGGCGGCAGCCAAGAACAGGCCCCCCATCAGTTGGGCGAAGCGGTGTGGCTCGGGATGATCCAGGAGCGGGTCGGGCTTGACCCAACCCAACCGGGCAAGGGCGCGGTAGACGGGCAGAAAGCCTGGCTGACTGAAAGCCACGCCCAACAGCATCACGCCACCCACAAAGGCCGAAAGCCAGGCGGCGTTGAAGACAAAAGCAGCCAACGTTCCGACGATGATCAGGGCCTGGTTGGTGCGCAGTGCGGCGTGATCGACGGGCGCCAGGCCGTCCAGATTCACGACGTACCCCCGGCGATGCTGGGCACAATCGTCAGTCGGTCGGTTGGTTGGATAGGTGTGGCCACGCCTTCCAAGCCGCGCACATCCTCATCATTCAAGAACACGTTCACGTAGGCTCGCAGGCCCCCCTGTTCGTCGAACAGGTGCGTCTTGACGCCAGGATACTGGGCGGCCAGCCCCTCCAGGGCCTCGCCGACGGTGCCGGCTTGAACTTCGATTTCTTTCATGCCCTGGGTATAGGGGCGAAGGGGTGTGGGGACACGTACTGCGCTCATGAAACCTCCTGTGATGAATGATCTCGCACTTCAAATGCCTGTTCTTCGAACCGGCCGCGGTCATCGCTGAGAAGCCACGACCGGCTTTCCTTGGCTCTGCCCATCTGCACGCGAGTGATCAGGTAGGAGAACCAGGGCAGGGCCCATTGGCGGTCGAATTCGGATGGCTGGGCGGGATGGTCTGGATGCGAATGGAACACGCCGACGATGTCCAAATCGCGGGAATCGGCGAACTGTTGCGCCTTCAACATGTCTTGGGGTGAAATCTGGTAGCGATGATAGCGTTCGCCTTCGTCGAATTCGTTGTCCAGGGGCAGCAACTGGGTGACTCTGCGTGATTCGCCATCGACCTCACCCAGGAGCAAGCCGGCGCCTTCGTTGGGGTAGTGCGCCTCGCCATGCGCCTGAATCTGCCTCAGTAGTTCGGGTGACAATCTCAGCGGGCTCATTCGGCGCTCCAGAACGGTTCGCCAAGGTATTTGACCCCCGAATCCGGGAAGATGACCACGATCACCGCCTTTGTGAGCCCTTTGGCGAGCTCTACCGCGGCTGCCGCCGCAGCACCCGACGATATGCCGGCCAGCAGCCCTTCCTCCCGTGCGAGACGCCGGGTCATGGCATAGGCCGCTTCCGTCGACACAGTCATCTGTTGGTGTGGGACGTCAGGGTCGTAGATCGAGGGAACGACGGACGAAGGAAGGTGCTTGAGCCCTTCGATCCCGTGGAGCGGCCCGTCCGGCTGAACGGCCACCATCCGGGCCGTGGGGAGATGCTGGCGCAGGTAGCGCCCGATGCCGGTCGAGGTGCCAGTAGTCCCCAGGCCGGCCACGACGTGTGTCGCGCCGCCGTGGGTCTGGGCGACGATCTCCGGACCGGTGGTCTCGAAGTGCGCCCGCCAATTGGCTGGATTGTCATATTGGTCAGCATAGTAGTAGCGGTCCGGAGCTTCGGCCGCCATGTGGGCCGCCACCTGACGTGCGCCGTCTGAGCCTTCCAGAGGATCGGTGAGGGTCAATTGGGCACCCAGCGCGCGCAGGCTGTTCAGCCGAGGCTGACCTGCGTTGGCCGGGATCGCCAAATGAACCGCGATTCCCAAGGCTGGTGCGAGCGTGGCATAGGCGATTCCCATATTGCCGGAGGTCGAATCCAGCAGGACTCGCCTATCTCCCAGCTTGCCAGCTTGGAGAGCGCTCTCCAGTATGGCGCGTGCAGGGCGGTCCTTGACCGAACCCCCAGGGTTGAACCACTCCGCCTTGGCCAGCAGGCGCACGCCCGGCGGCAGGCCAAGGGTGATCTGCCGTAGCGGGATGAGCGGGGTAGCGCCGACCTCGGCCAGGAGCCCTCGCCGAGTCAGATGAGATGAATGGATATCAGGCCGTGCAGGTTGTCTCAGTGCCACAATCCCTCTCCCAAGGAACGCAAAACGACCAACGGATGGGTGCAGTGATGCGCGCCGCAATCGATCCCCCTCGTTCCGCTCTGCGGGAGCGAACCACTGCTCGTCTGTTGGCCGTCAAGATCTGAAGCTACCGGATCCTAGTTGTTTCTGCCCGAGACGATGTGGCTAGCGCCCCCGCCTCAGACATGTGCAATAGGTCATTTCGGTCGCCGATCCCTTCACGAATATCTATAAATAACTTGAGCGATATTATCACGCTGCGGGGACTGATGTCAAGATCTTCGGGCTGCCAAGGGCTTGGGGCCCCGATGGTCCATGGTTGAAGAGGGCGAGGGACCCGGAGAAAGCTGTGCGCTCGGCCATGTCACATCCCCGTCTGGGAGAAATCCCACCACCCAAGCTGAACGCATTGTGCAGAGGCTAGGGGAGGCGATCAATGCCCACACGGCGGGAACTTCCCGATGCCAGACATGACCAGCAGCACTTGCCGCTGGGGATGGCGATCGCCCGGCCCAAAGCGAGGCGATTTGTGAAAAACATCACAAATGGACCTGTCTGGGACGGGCCGCTGCGCTAATTCTTGGGGCGCCGGACCAGTGCATCCGTCATGCGGGCCACGCGCACCATCGGCGCCACGTCGTGGACGCGGACAATGTCGGCGCCGCGGGCGATGCCCACCGCCACGGCGGCGGCTGTGCCTTCCACGCGATCATCCGGAGGCAGGTCGAGGGTGAAGCCGATGAATGACTTGCGGGACGGCCCGATCACCAGCGGGAACCCGAGAGAGCGGATCTCGTCGAGCCGATCGACCAGCTCCAAGCTCTGCGGCACCGTCTTTCCAAAGCCGATTCCGGGGTCGAGCACGATCCGTGCCGGATCGATTCCGGCGTCGAGGGCGATGTCGACGCTGTACATCAACTCAGATTTGATGTCCCCCAACAGGTCATCATATTCCACACCCACATAGCGCCCGCCCAGCCGTTCGGCCAGGTCGGCGCTGTTTGGCGTCAACCTGTTGTGCATCAGGATGACCGGGATCTGGCGCTCAGCCAACAAGGGCGCCATCTGCGGGTCGGCGCGTAGAGCCCAAACATCATTGACCCAAGCCGCGCCGGCGTCAAGGGCGGCCTCGGCGACACTGGCTTTGGAGGTGTCGATCGAAATGGGCAGGGGGTGGCGCTCGGCCAACGCCGCGACCACCGGGACGACGCGGGCGATCTCCTGCTCGGCATCGACTGTTTCGGCCCCGGGTCGGGTGCTTTCGCCGCCGACGTCCAACAGGTCGGCGCCAGCCTGGGCGAAGGCATCGGCCTGGGCTACCGCCGCTTGAATCGAGTCCGACGTCTCAAGCAGGCCGTCGCCGGAAAAGCTGTCTGGCGTGAGATTGAGGATGCCCATAATGTAGGTCCGGCTACCCCATGCCAGGCAAGTGCCCGCCAGGGTGAGGTCGGGTGCCTTGAGTTGGCCTGGGTCAGGCATCGTCGTCCTCCGGGATCCAGCGCTTTACGCCGCCTGTTTCCTCCAACCCCTGTGCCAGTTCGCTGGCCGTGGCTTCGGCGCCGGGGATGTTCACATCTGGGGCCAGTTCAGCCAGCGGGATGATGACGAAGGCACGTTCGGTGAGACGCGGGTGCGGCAGCGTCAGGCGCTCGGTGTTGAGTCGAAGTTGGTCGACCATCAGGATGTCGATATCGATCAAGCGCGGCCCGTAGCGAAACGTGGGTTGGCGCCCCATTTGGCCCTCGATGTCCTTGCACAGGGTCAAAAGGGCTTCCGGCGCCAGGACCGTTTGGCCCACAAGAACCTGGTTCAAGAAAGGCGGCTGCTCTTCGAAGCCCCAGGGATCCGTCTCGTAGATAGAAGATGCTCCGGTGATGGCGACCTGCGAGCCGAGACGCCGGCGGGCCTCGAGCAAGTTCGCCTGGCGGTCTGCCAGATTGGTGCCCAGACTGAGAAAGACGGTGTGGAGATCGGTCATTATCGGAGCTTGACCTCGTTTTCCCCGTTCGTGAATTGAAAGGTCGGTCTGTGTCGTCAGGCTTTAGAATGGGGTCAGAACGTTTGAGCGGCGCAGGAGGTCGAAACCCAAAGTCCTGCTTGAGAATCGACCGACATGAGTGTAGCATGAATGGGCGATGACCGATCAACATCTGGATGATAGCCGACTCTCCGGCACGCCCCCGGCGCGCGTGGTGATGCGAAACCTGGGCGTGACGCTTGTGGTTGCCGCCGTGTTGGCGACAGTCTTCACAGCCTGGACTCCGGCAAGTTTGAGCCCGGGCGAGCTGGCGTCCCAACTGGCCTCAGCCGTAGACGGGGCGGGACCGCCCACGCCGCTGCCTCAAGCGGCGATCGGCGACGTCACCGGTGCCCGAAACCTCACGATTGGCATCGTCGCCGGACACTCAGGGCTGAATCCCGATACGGGTTTGCCGGACCCTGGGGCTGTCTGCCCGGATGGGTTGAACGAGCGCGACATCAACATGCGGATTGCCAAACTCGTCGTGCGTGGTCTCGAAGCCGCCGGGTTCAACCCCGACCTGTTGGAGGAGTTCGACAAGCGGCTTGTGGGCTACCGGGCCGTTGCGCTGGTGTCGATCCATGCCGATTCCTGCCAGCCGATCAACAGCGACGCCACCGGCTACAAGATCACGGCGGCCCTGGACACGGCGGTGCCTGACCGGGCCCAGCGGCTGGTAGCCTGTTTGGCTGATCGTTACGGTCAGGCCACCGGGCTGCGCTACCATCCCAACAGTGTCACGCGGGACATGACCGCATACCACTCGTTCTATGAAGTCAACAGCCAGACACCGGCGGCGATCATTGAGACCGGCTTCCTGTACCTCGATCGGGAATTCCTGACCAAGCATCCCGAAGACGCAGCCCGGGGAATCGTTGAAGGCGTGCTGTGCTACGTCAACAACGAACCCGTAAATATTCCGAGCGGCGGCTGATACAAGATGGCCTCTCGCAGCCGGCCCACCGGACCGGACCTCCGAAGCACCCTGGCGTCCGCCCAGGCCGCAATGCGCAAGGGACGGCGGGACGAAGCGCGCCGACTGGCCCGCTTGGCGGTTAGGCTAGATCCCAACAGCGAGCGTGCCTGGCTGACCCTGGCGGCAGTCTCCGAAGCGCGCCCTGGCCTCGCCTACGCCGCACGCGCCCTGGAGATCAACCCACGCAGTCAAGCAGCCCGCAAGGCCATCCGCTGGCTGATGCACCGCTTGCCGCCGCGGGAGCGACAAGCCGAGGCCCAGCGGCTTCGGCTACCGGAAGACCTGCAGCTTCAGTTGGTGCCCAACGAGGCGCTGGCCCGCCGCAGGTTGATATCAGCCAAGACTCTTGTCCCCCCGCTGGCCCTGGTGGCCGGCTTGATACTTTGGGTGGGTAGCCTGCCGGCCGATGCCCAGCAAGGGCACCTCGGCCCGGCACCGGTGGACAAGGCCAGCCTGACACCAACCCCCACCGACACACCGACGCCGACACCTACCCCGACGTTCACGCCAACTCCCACGCAGACAAGTACGCCCACGCCGTCTCCGACTCCCACACCGCGGCCGCAGACCTCCTGGGACTATGTGACCGATCCCAGCACACTGTCCGACGAAGGCCGATGGGTGGATGTCGATCTGAGCCAGCAGATGGTGACCGCCTACGAAGGCGCAAACCCGGTGCGCACGTTCATTGTCTCTACGGGCGTGCCCGCCCACCCGACCGTCACGGGCCAGTTTCACATCTACGTCAAGTACACCGGCACGCTAATGGTTGGCCCCGGCTACTACTTGCCGAATGTCCCCTTCACGATGTACTTCTACAAGGGCTATGCTCTTCATGGCACCTACTGGCACCACAATTTCGGTCACCCAATGAGCCACGGCTGCGTCAACCTGGTCACCGCCGATGCCCAATGGCTATTCAATTGGGCTTCGGTCGGCACGCTGGTCAATATTCACCCCTAAGCTCGCCCTCGGCACCCCCTTCGGCTGCGCATAGACAATGTGATGCGGTCCAGAACTTGCACATTCCAGACTTTGGGGAGAAGATTGCCGCTTGTGAATGTGTTCACAGGAGAGTCTTAGTGACATCTGACGTCTTCGAGCTGCCCGATTCATTGTCTCGCCGAGGCTTTTTGCGTCTTTCGGCGACCGGGCTCATGGCCATGGCTTTGCCTGTGCACTGGCTGCGGCCCGAGTTTGAGCTGCCAGCTGGGCAGCTTGGGCGCGTGGCTGATCCTACAGTGGACGCATACAACCGCCCGTCGTTTTCCGCTCAGAAGATCAAGACATTCTGGCGAGATGACCTTCTCAACCTCGACGGAGCTGCGCTGGGAGACCGATTTCCCGAGCACAACCGGATCTGGTACATGGTCAAGGACATTGGCTTCGTGCACTCGTCGTCGATTCAGCCGGTGCGGGATGAACCCAACAAGCCCTACTATGGCGTGCCCTACCGGGGCATGCTGATGCAGGTTACCGTTCCCTATGTCGATGCCTATTGGAAGCCAAAGTCGACCGCCGACAAGGCCTACCGCTTCTACTACGGTGCCACATTCTGGGTGAACGGGATCAGTCAGGACGTCAAAGAGCACAAGTGGTACCGGATTCTGGATGACAAGTGGGACTATCGTTACTACGCCCATTCGGAGGCTTTCCGTCCAGTGCCCATCTCCGAACTGACCCCCATTTCGCCGGGTGTGCCCGCTGGGGCCAAACGAATTGTGGTGGATTTGGCCAACCAGTGGGTTCGATGCTACGAGGGTTCAAATCTTGCGATGACGACCAAGATCTCGTCCGGCCGGAAATTCGACGATGGGAGCTTCTGGACGCCCGAAGGCGGCTTTGTGACCTTCCGCAAACGTGGCTCCCGCCACATGGCGGCCGGAAATCTGGCCACCGGCTACGATCTCCCCGGGGTTCCCTGGGTTTGCTACATCACAGATAATGGCGTTTCCTTCCACGGTACGTATTGGCACAATGACTTTGGGGTCCCACGGAGCCATGGCTGTGTCAACATGACCCCGGCTGCCTCCAAGTGGCTCTATCGTTGGACCACGCCGGTGGTCCCGGCAGAGGAACAAGAGGTCAGGGTGAGCTACGGCACCGAAGTCAACATCCACGCGTAGACAGCAAGCCTTCATCTTCTCAGGACTCAAGCGACCTCGGGTTATACTTGGCGGCAACAGCCAAGGGTCAGCTGGCGCGTCGGGCCCGTCTGTACTCGGGGAGGTGAAGGAAACCATGGCCAGGAAGGCTCTCTTCGCCGGGCTGATATCGGACACGCTCGACCGCCCGGTCCCTGCAACTTACGTCGGCGATGACGCCGTGTATGTCGTCGATGATGATGGTTTCATGCGTCACATTGACAGCGAGCTTGTCGATCGCCAGGTGCTCAACAATATGCGTGAGATGATTCAAGGTCACGAGGATCTCATCGCCGAAGGCACCATGAAAATGCTCGGGCAGGAGGACATCTTCACCAAGGCCATGATCGAGTCATCCCTGGAGAAGATCGACGAGCAGTTCGATGCGCTGTTGGCGAATGGCCTTCCGGAAGAGGCCAAGGCCTGGCTGGGGTTGTCCGGATTTCGGATCGTAATCGACATGCACGGACAGGTCGTCAGTGTCGAGCAGCCGTCTGCCGAAGAGGGCCCCGAGTAGACCTTCCGCCAATGGTTTTCTTACGCGGCGAGTTTAGAATGTACTCTGGTAGACATGCTAATCTGAAAGGTTGAAGTATGGCGCTTTCTGAACATATTCAGGACGTGTCTGAATCGACATTTGAACAGGACGTGGTCATGCGGTCGCACGAAGTGCCGGTCGTGGTCGACTTCTGGGCCCCCTGGTGTGGCCCATGCCGCATGCTGGGACCGATCTTGGAGCGCCTGGCCATTGAGGGCGGCGGGCGATTCATGCTGGCGCGCGTCAACGTTGACGAGAATCCCAACCTGGCAGTTCGCTACGGGGTCCAGGGCATCCCGGCGGTCAAGGCCTTCCGAAACGGAGAGGTTGACTCGCAGTTTGTCGGCGCCCAACCGGAAGGCACCGTGCGCCGTTTTGTGGAAAATCTGTCGCCCAGCCCCGCCGTCCAAGCGGCGGCTCAGGGTTTGAGCTTGCTCGGGACGCGTCACTGGGCGGAGGCGGAGTCCTCGTTTCGAGACATTCTTCTCGAAGACGAAACCAATGCGGCCGCCGCCTTGGGCTTACTAAAGACCCTGGTGATGCAGGGCAAGGGTGCGCAGTCTCTGGATCTGATAAAGGACTTTCCCGGTGGAACGGAGTGGCCAGAGGCCCTGAAGCTCAAACCTTTGGCGGAGCTGCTGGTGGAAGCCGAGGGCGATCCACCCGGTGACGACGGCGACGCGCTGGATACGCAGCTGCACCGCACGGCCGAACTCATCAAGCTCGGGAATCTTCCGGCAGCCATGGACGGCCTGCTTGACATCCTGCGCGAAGACAAGCGCTATCGCAGCGGGTTCCCCAAAGAGGTGCTGCTGGCCCTGTTCACCATATTGGGTGATCAGGATCCTCTGACTCGCGAATACCGCGACGAACTGGCATCCGTACTGTTCTGATCCGCACCAACCGCCACCTTAAACCTGACCGCGCTGGCCCGACCGGCGCGGTTTCGTTTACTCGTCGGACTCGATGGGTGCCTCAGGGTAAACCTCGTCGGCAGCCTCTCCGCCCATAGGTGGCTTTCCGCTGGCCGCTGGGGCCGGGGGGATGATGCCCCGCGCTTCATCTCGCTCTGCGCGCCATTCCTTGACACTTTGAAGGTGGAAGGGGACGTTGATCAGGACGATGTCCCGATGCTGGGCCAGCTCGTGACGCAGCCTCCAGGCGGTCTGGTTGTGCAGCAGCCGTTCCCACAGGCTCTCGGCCACAAACTCCGGGATCACCACGGTGGTCAGTTTGTCCGGGAACTCATCGTTGTTGATCCGCTCGATGTAATCCACCAGCGGATGGATGATATCCCGGTACTCGTAGTCGATGCACACCAGGCGGATTGAACCCGTGATCTCGGGGAAGCGCGCCCAGCGTTCGATGATTCGCTCGCGCATCTCGGGGCTGGTGGTGACACAGAGAGCGCGCACATCCTTGGACAGGCGCTTGGCGTAGGTGAGCGCACGCAGTGTGCCCCGATGGACGTCGGCGATGGGGACAACCGCCACGTCGGCCACTGTCGACAGGTCGTCCATGGTCAGGTCATGTGTGCGCAAGGAAGAGGCGACCTTCTGATAGTGGCGATGGATGGCCAGGAAGCCAAGCACCAGGACCGGAATCGTCAACAGGACGATCCAGGCGCCGTCGCGGAACTTGGTCATGGCCAGGACGACGAACACCACCGAAGTCGTCACCGCGCCTGTGCCGTTCACGATGCGCTTCCACCAAGTCCCTGTCTCGTAGTGCACTTCGGTGATCTCGGTCTTCAGCGACTCGCCTGGCCTAAGGTGTCGGATGCGTCCCATCAAGCGGAACATTCCCGATTGCGACAGGCTGAAGCTCATCATGACGCCCAGGGCGTACAGGGGGAGCATTGCGATTTCGTTGGCCTGAAACAGGATCACCATCAGGGCTGAGACGAGAGCCAAGACAAGGATGCCCGAACTGAAGACCAGGCGGTCGCCACGATTCTGCATCCAGCGCGGCAGGAATCCGTCCTGGGCGAGGAAGGAACCCAAACGCGGGAAGTCTTGAAAGCCGGTGTTGGCGGCCAGAATCAGGATCAAGGTCGTCGAGATCTGCAGCCAGTAGTAGAGGACTCCTGTCCCCGCGACGCGTCGGCCAAGCTGCGACAAGACGCTCTCCGCCTGGTCCGGCAGAAGGCCGAGGTGGGTGGCCAGGAAAGTGATCCCGATGAACAGGGACATGGCCATCAAGCCCATGACGATCATGGTCTTGGCCGCATTCTTTGACTCGGGCGGCTTGAATGCCTGAACCCCGTCACTGATGGCTTCGATGCCAGTCAGTGCGGTGCATCCCCCGGCGAACGCCCGGAGCAAGAGCCACGTGTACGCGAAACCCTCAAGCGAAGTAGCCGGCGGGACGACCATCGAGTTGGCCGCCAGAGGGGCGGCGCCAAAAAGGCCGTACATCCGCACCAGGCCGGCGACGACCACGATCAGCCCGCCCAGGACAAATGCGTAGGTGGGGATGGCGAAGATCGTCCCGCTTTCGCGCACACCGCGCAGGTTGATCCAGGTGATCAGTGCAATGGCCAGCAGGGCGAGAAGCACCCGGTGGTGTTCAAGATCTGGAAAGGCAGACGTCGTGGCGCGAACACCAGCCGAAACGGAAACCGACACCGTCAACACGTAGTCTGTCATCAAAGAGCCAGCTGCGACGAGAGATGGAAGCATGCCCAGGTTGTCTCGGGAAACCCGATACGAACCTCCACCCATCGGGTAGTGCATAATCGTCTGCGTGTAGCTGAAGATCACCAGCAGCACCAGTCCGGCGACGGCCATCGCCAGCGGCAGCGTGTTGGCCAAGCCCGCCGACCCGAGCACGATAAGGACCGACATGATGGCTTCGGTGGCATAGGCGTTGCTGCTGATCGGATCGGAAGCGAACACCGCCAGTCCTCGCACCTTGTCCAAACGCTCATGGAGTTCCATGCTCGATGGAAAGGGTTTACCGATCAGGTAGCCTTTGATGGTCTCGATGCCCATTTGTGAAATCTCTCACTAAACAGCAGGCGGCAAGTCACAGCACCGCCTGCTGTTTCAGTTCGACTGGGTCATTCCTTTCTTGAGGTGGAGAAATTCTACCATTTCCGGCTGTTGGTAGCCTCATGATCAAGGGCCGCAGGGTCGGCGCTAGGCCGAAATGAGTTACAATCAGCAACTGTCATAGCACCCAGACGCGAACAAGGAAAACCGAAACTATGAGTGAAACCCCACCGACTCGTCCCATGTCGAGACCGGGCGAAGTAAGCCTGAGCCGCGATCTCAGTCTATTCACGATCACGATGATCGGTGTAGGGGGGATGATTGGAGCGGGAATCTTCGTGCTGACGGGCTCGGCGGCGGGTGAGGCCGGTCCGGCTCTAATCTTGGCCTTTCTGCTAAACGGCCTGGTTACCTCTTTCACCGCCATGTCCTACGCCGAGCTGGGGTCCACTTTCCCTGGAGCTGGGGGTGGTTATCCGTGGGTGAAGGAAGCCCTTGGCGGCGTGCAGGGGTTCGTTTCGGGTTGGATGGATTGGTTCGCCCACTCGGTTGCGGGAAGCCTGTACGCACTGGCCTTCGGGAGCTTCGCTTCAGCGCTGCTGGCCAAGATGGGCGTCTCCACCTTCGGACTCCCGCCAGAGCGATTTGCGCTGATCCTGACCACCATGATCATCGCCGTCTTCGTCTATATCAACTATCTCGGGGCGTCCGAAACGGGGACCATCGGCAATGTGGTGACGGTCACCAAGGTTGCTATCCTGGCCCTATTCGTCTTGTTCGGGCTGGTGGCCATGGCCCACACAGAGTTCTGGGTCACCCGATTCACGACGGAGAGCGGGTTCATGCCCAAGGGGGCGTTCGGAGTTCTGGTGGCCATGGGGTTGACGTTTATCGCCTTCGAGGGTTACGAGATCATCGCTCAGTCGGGTGAAGAAGTGATCGACCCGAAACGAAACATCCCGCGGGCCATCTTCATATCCATTGGGATTGCGGTGTTGGTATACGTCTTTGTAGGCGTGTCGGCCATCGGGGCAGTCCAACCGCCGGAGGGGCTCAAGGCCTACCAATTCTTGGGGCAGCAGAAGGAAATCGCCATTATCGACGTCGCCCAACAGACATTCCCTTGGGGTATCGGTGCCGTGGTGCTGCTCTTGAGCGGTCTTGCTTCCACCATGTCGGCGCTCAACGCCACGACATATTCGTCGTCGCGCGTGTCGTTCGCCATGGGTCGCGACCTCAATCTTCCACGGTTCTTCTCGCGCATCCATCCCAAGAAGAACACGCCCTACCTGGCGATCATCGGCTCGGGAACTTTGATGCTGATCATGGCCTGGCTGCTGCCGCTGGAAGACGTAGCGGCTGCCGGTGACATCATGTTCTTGCTGCTCTTCCTGCAGGTCAACGTGGCGGTCATGGTGCTCCGCCGCAAGCACCCCGACCTGGAGCGCGGCTTCAGCATTCCCTGGTTCCCCGTGCTGCCGGTGCTGGCAATCGTGTCCAACGGCTTCTTGGCGCTCTACCTCTTCACCTTCAGCCCTATCGCCTGGTACTTCGCCATCGGATGGCTGACGATCGGGTTGCTCTCCTACCTCGCCTATTTCTCTCGCGTCGAAGAGCAAGAAAAGCCCAAGGAGATTCTTCTGGAGGAGGTGTTGGTCAGCCGCGAGTACTCCGTCCTCGTGCCGGTGGCCGACGACACCCAAGCCGAAGAGTTAGGTGCCTTGGGTTCGTTGTTCGCCAAGTCGCGCGGTGGCGAGCTGTTGGCGCTGAACGTGATCGAAGTGCCGCCGCAGCTGACCCTTGGTGAGGGGCGACTGTTCCTCAAAGAAGGCAGAGGCTATCTAGAGGGTGTGATCGAGCAGGCGAAGGCGCACGAAGTGCCTGTGCACACCGTCATCCGCTTGGGTCGCAATGCCGCCGAAGCCTTGCGCAAGACCGCCTATGAAAATGCCTCTGACCTGATCTTGCTCGGCTGGCAAGAGCACGATCAAAGCGGTGGCCGCTTGTTTGGATCGCTGATCGACCCGATAGTGGACAATCCGCCCACCGATGTGGTTGTCTGCCGGCTGCGGGAGCAGCGCCCGGTAAAATGCATCCTCGTGCCTGTCTCCGGGGGCCGCAACAGCCGCCTCGCCACCCGCTTGGCGGTTGACTTGGCCCGGGCCTATGGGGGGGACCCCCGTGTCTGCGTTATTCACATCGTCAGTGAGCAGGCGATCAACGGCGACCGTGTTCGCGCCAGACAAGTCTTGGACTACGTGGTTGAGGGCATCGATTATCCCAACATTGAGACTCGATTGGTGGAAGGTCAAGATGTGGCGGAGACGATCCTCGACCAGGCCGAGCAGTCCGACCTGGTGGTGATTGGAGCCACCGAAGAACCTGTGTTCCGTAACTTCTTGGTCGGGACTCTGCCGGAGAAGATTGCGCGGAGGGCAACTGCCTCAGTCCTGGTCGTCAAACGTCGCAGCAGCCGCCTACATTCGGCGGTGCGGCAGACCATCCTCGAGCCTACAGAGCCCAAACCCCTCGACTAAAAACGTTCGTCCAGCTGAAATGCAAAGCGGCCCCCGAGGGGGCCGCTTTTTGTATCGATCCGGAGTCCTATTTTCCCGTCGACGGACCGAGCACAAGAGTGCCCCAGCTTGTCGGGTTGGTCAGAATGCGCGTGCCGACGCTCGAAACGAGAGACTGTTGGACAGCTGTACCGGCCGAATCGTCATCGGAAATCGAGAGCACGAAACCGTAGTGCCGATCGGAAACCGGGCTGACACCGAAGACGGTCCAAGGCACGCGAACTTCGAGGTTGTAGCCAGAGTCGGTCCGGGTCGACTTCACTTCTGTGCTGGAGAGGCTTCCCTCCTGGCTGGCGGGGAACCAGCGGTAAGCCGATGGTGCGACGGTGTTGAAGTTTCCGGGGGAGAAACCGAGCTGGAAATCATCGGAAGACAGCGTGGTTCTGGAGAAATCCCCTAACAGGTCGGCGTCGAACAGGATCTCGGCGCTGTCGCCCTTGTACATCGTTCGCCCGCTGGCGACCTGAACGAAAGTATCGTCGGTCACCCGCACGGCAACGTACAAGTTGGCGCTGTCCCAACCCAGCGAATACGTTGCCGATGCATCTGATCCGCCGGTCCAAGCGCCTGCTCCATAGGTGATTTGGTTGACACCGTGTTGGTTCGCGTCCCAATCGCTCAGGTCACCGTCGATGACTGGCGGAGCGCTGAAGAAATCGGCGATGACCGGCAGCCCGTTGGGGCGAACGTCGTCGCCGGTGACCGGCTCGCTCGTCGTGTCCGCAGCGGATGGCGTCGAGGTCTCGACAAAGGATGTGACCACTGGCGTCGGCGGCGCCTGCGTGACGCCGCTCGGGCTGGCGGTAGGGGCGAAGATCGCCGTCAACGTCAAGTTGGGCGTTGGGAAGGCGAAAGGCGTTGGGGAGGCCGCGCCGGGGATGGTACAGGCGGACAGGGCGACGGCCAGGGCCATGCAGGTGAGGGTGCGGCTGGAACAGGCCATAGGGGCCTCCCACGCGGTCGTCAAGATCTTGGATGTCTGCATTCTAGCGCCGATTGCTCCCGAACCCAAGAGTCATTGCGGCGACCGGCTGAACCCCTGGGCGGCAGGAAGAAGGCATTCAGGGAGGTCGAAGGGCGAGAGGCAGGTGCGGTAGGTCACCCACAAACTCGTAGGGTTACAGTACATTGTGGCGCTACGGGTGGAGACCATTATCAGTCGGCGGATGGATTCTAAATCGGCGCCCAGACGGTGAAGAGGCCGAAGAGAATCCCGACAGCCATCATAGCGCCGAAGGCCCAAAGGATCGTGCGACGCAGGGCCCTGGGCCCTAAGAAGGACGCCAAGGCCGCCTTGGCGGCGGTGTTCACAAGCGCTGCAAGCACGATGGCGCCCGCGGCAGCCTGCGGTTCGATCAGCCCCCGTGCTGCCAGACCCGAAGCGCTGAGCGTGATCGTATCTACCCCGGTCAGGCCGCTCAGACCGCTGGCCAGGTACAGCCCTGCCGTGCCAAACGACTCATTAGCGGCCTTGACGACCACCAGCACGATGGCGAACAGAAGTGCGAATCCAATCGCAGATGTGATACGCAGTGGGTTGCCCAGCTCCACTGTGCTGCTGACGCCATCCGGAGCCGATGGGCGACCGCGCCATAGGATGATGGCCACCAACACACCTGCCGCCAGCATGGCAGTCACAGGCAACCAAAGAGAGGCTACCAGCCTGGAATTGACCACCAAGATTTCAATGAGCATCCGCGGGAACATCACTGTCGAAGCCAGGACGATCGCGATGGCGGAGACGGCCGCCAGACGGGGATCTTGCCGGCTGCGATCGGCGAAGCTCACCGTGGCAGCTGTGCTGCTCACCAGGCCACCAAACAGCCCGGCCAGCCCGGTGCCGCGTTCGGGACCGAGGAGCTTCATCAGCAGATAGCCCAAGAAACTGATCCCCGAGACGAACACCACCAGGAGCCAGATTTGAAATGGGTTAAGCACACCGAATGGCCCGAGCGCCTGATTGGGGAGCAAGGGAAGCACGACCACCGCCAGCAGGCCGAATTGGAGCGTAGCCCTTAGATCGGCTATGCTCATCCGTCGGGCGATGTTGTGAAGTGGAAACTTGAGAGACAGGAGAAGGGCGGTGATCACCGACAGCGCAGCCGCGATGTCCGGGTGATCCCAAATCACCAAGGCACCCAGCAGGGGGGTCGTCAGGGCAACCACTTCGGTGGTCATTCCCTCGGAACGATCACGCACGACCATCGCCACCCGGTTCCCGGCCACCAACAGCACGTAGCCTCCATAGGCCACGATGAAGACGATTTCACCCTGGGCGCGGGAGACATAGGCTGCCAGCGCCCCGAATAGGGCGATAAACGAGAAGGTTCGAATTCCGGCGAAGCTGCGCTGTTCGGCATGCTGCTGCACGAATTCACGCTCAATGCCGATCAGCGCGCCGATAAGAATCGCCGCGCCGAACCGCCACCAGGGTTCAAGGTTGATCAATTGCTCCATCGTCGAACGGGATCCTTTGGGTCGTGTCTGTTGTCAATGATGCTGTCGGTTCCTTCATCTGCAGCCAACATTCAAGGCATGCGGATCAAGTATTCAAGCGGACCAACGTAGGTCCAATGGGGCGGGTGGGAGTCGAACCCACACGCTCTTGCGAGCAGAGGATTTTAAGTCCCCGGCGTCTGCCAATTCCGCCACCGCCCCAAGTTCACCTATTCTAACGTTCCCCGATCGGCCGTCAAGGCGAGGTGCTGATCAAGATGAATTCGGGCCGCAGATCTGGTCGAAGCCCAGGTTGGTCAACTCTGGGGGGACCGTTTGACTGGTCTCATCTCCGGTGAGCCAAACCCAGGCGTCGACATCGCCATCACGCACCTTCTGGCTGCTCGTACCCGAGACGGCGTACAGCCAATCCGAGCCAGCCCGCCGGTTGAAATAGGCCCAATACCGGCAGGCCTGCCCCAGCGAGCACTGGCATAGGCAGGTCTGGGCCGGGAAATCGCAACCCTCGGAGCCTACTTGGCAAACAAGGGCACCCATCGGGTTGGTCGCGTCGAGTCGATAGTCCAGCCCGGATTTATCGAGCAGCTCCAGGCCACTGATCTCCGGCTGACTGAAGCCAACACACGCCGTCTGGACCGTACCATCACCATGCACCACCACCAAACCAGCCCGATGGTTACCTGCGTGGGCAGTGCCGCAGGCCGTCAGGGCCAACGCACCTACCCAAAAAGCCACCCAGCCCCACGATTTGTGAAGAATTTCACACATTGGAATCCCTCTTGAATGCGCTGGCGGATGCTTCCGGACGGACTGCAGAGTATAGGTGCCTGCCGTCAGCCAAGTCAAGGCGCCAGGGTCGCTATGCTATAATTCACGCCTATGTTAAAGACACTCACACGCATCATCGGCGGAGATCCAATCCGCCGCGAAATCGAGCAATACGGCCCCGACGTCGAAGAGATCAATGCCCTTGAACCGCAGATGCAGGCTCTCAGCGATGAGGCCCTCAAGGGCAAGACGGACGAATTCAGGCAGCGGCTGACCGAAGGCGAAAGCCTGGACGATATCCTGCCTGAGGCGTTCGCTGTGGTCAGAGAGGTCGCCGTCCGCACCCTCGGGCTGCGGCATTTCGATGTCCAGCTCATCGGCGGCATCGTCCTCCACGAGGGCAAGATCGCCGAGATGAAAACCGGCGAAGGCAAGACGCTTGTGGCTACCCTGCCCATCTATCTGAATGCGCTGGAGGGTAAGGGGGTCCACCTGGTCACGGTCAACGACTACCTCGCTCGCCGTGACGCCCGCTGGATGGGCCCCATCTTCCACTTCCTCGGCCTGAGCGTGGGCGTGCTCCAAGAGGCCGCCCGCACGGAGAACGGCCGCAAAGCCTTTGTGTATGACCCCCAGAAGGAATCCAGCCAGGAAGACATCCATCAACTGGAGATTGTCGACCGGGTGGAGGCCTATCGGGCGGACATTACCTACGGGACCAATAACGAATTTGGCTTCGACTACCTCAGGGACAATATGGCCCATAGCTTGGACGCGCGTGTCCAGCGTGGCCATAATTACGCCATCCTTGACGAGGTGGACAACATTCTGATCGACGAAGCCCGGACACCGCTGATTATCTCCGGGCCGGCGCATGAGGACCCCACCCTCTACGAACAAATGGCGCAGGTCGTGAAGCAGCTGCGGGCTGAGGACTACGAAATCAGCGAACGCGACCGCACGGTATCCCTGACGGAAATCGGCGAGAACCATGTGGAAGAAGTGCTCGGCTTGCCGCTGAAGGACCCCGACCGTCCCGAAGACATCACCCCCGAACAGGCCCGACTGCTTGGACATCTCGAGCAAGCCTTGCGGGCGGAATACTTGTTCAAGCGCAACAAGCAATATGTCGTCCAGGGCGGCAGGGTGGTGATCGTGGACGAGTTCACCGGGCGGCTGATGGCTGGGCGGCGCTGGTCAGACGGGCTGCACCAGGCCGTGGAGGCGAAAGAGGGCGTCAAGGTTCGGCAGGAGAACGTCACCTACGCCACCATCACTTTGCAGAACTACTTTCGGATGTATGGCAAGCTGGCCGGGATGACCGGTACGGCAGTGACCGAAGCGGAAGAATTCAACAAGATCTACGACGTGGATGTCACCCCGCTTCCGACCAATCTGGAGTACATCGCCCTTCTACCAGACACGGATCTGGTCGAAGTTGACTACCGTGAGGATGGCAACAAGTTCCAGTACTACGCCCGGCCGAACGACGAAGCACAGGAGCCAGTGTTCTGGCGACGCAAGGACTATCCGGATGCTGTCTACCGCACCGAGGAAGCCAAGCTGCGCTCGGTGGTGACCGAGATCCTCGCCCGGCACGTCCACGGACAGCCGCTGCTCGTCGGCACGACATCGGTCGAGATGTCGGAGCTGCTCTCGAGCCGCCTGAGGGCCGATAGCCTGCAGACCCTGGCGTTGACCCATTTGATCCGCGATGCCTTCATGCAGGCCAATGACATCGCCGATGACGGTATGCGCATCGATGGGCTGGAACCGCTGTTCGAACCCTTGGATAGCCTCCAGAAGGGTATGCTTCGGAGCTTTGCCCGCGATTTGGATTTGACCTTGAACCCGACCCGGCCGGAGAATCTCGAACGCCTGGCCCAAGTTTTGGAACTGGATCCGGAAGATGTGCCACGCTTGGAAAAGGCTCTCAACGCTGGAATCCAGCACAATGTGTTGAATGCCAAGAAACACGATGAAGAGTCCCGCATTATCGCGGATGCGGGTGCTCTTGGGGCTGTAACCATCGCCACCAATATGGCCGGACGTGGCGTCGACATCAAACTCGGGGGCGAAGTGGCCGAGGAGGTGCTGGGGGCGGTCAGCCGGGTGCTCAGGCGGGAAGGCATCGACGAGCCCGAACATCTGACGATGGAAGAACGGCTGGAAGCCGTCGAGCGCGCCGATCCCGAGTCAATTGGCATTTACGACTCGGAAATGGAACTTTTCCGAAAATTCATGGCCGAAGGTGAGCAGGTACGAGAAGCCGGTGGGCTGCATGTCGTGGGCTCAGAACGACACGAATCGCGCCGCATCGACAACCAGCTGCGCGGCCGTGCCGCCCGCCAGGGAGATCCCGGATCTTCGCAATTCTTCTTGTCGCTTGAAGACGAACTCATGCGCCTTTTCGGCGGCTCCCAGGTGGGTGGGCTGATGCAGCGCCTCAACATCGACGATGCCGTGCCCATTGCGCACAGCATTGTCGACCGTACGATCGAGCAGGCTCAGACACGGGTGGAAGGAGCCAATTTCGACACCCGCAAGCACCTGCTTGAGTACGATGACGTGCTGAACAAGCAGCGCGAAATCTTCTACGGCCAGCGCAATCGTGTCTTCTCCAAGGACGACTTGATCCAGGATGTGAACCAAATGCTCGAGGTCGAAGTTGAAGAGCATGTGGCGATGGCCTTGGCCGATTCGGAAGGGCCGTGGAAGCTGCTCGCATGGCTGGAAGAGACCCAGCCAACGCTCAACCTCGATTCTCCTGATCCTTATCCCTCCTACATGCTCAGCTTGTTGCTGGACGAATTGGAGGGCATTGAGGATCCGGTGGACCTGCATCAGGCGCTTCTCGATCTGGCCGCCGATGCGATGAAGGCCCAACATGCCCATTTGTCCCGGGCGATTGAAGAGCAGCTGGATCGCGCCGTTGAACGGTTGGATGACCAGGTGAGCAGCCGAGTCGAGTTGGCCGAGATGGCGATCGACGGCGCACTGATCGAAGCTGAAGAGACCGGCTCGGCGATCGGAGCCCGGCAGTTGTTCCAGGCGGTTGAGCATGCTGCAGGGATGAAGATCGAGAGCGATGACGCCAGCGCGGCCCAAGTGGCATCCGATCCGGCCGGCTTCCGGGAACGCATTCCCGACTTGGTCGGGGCCAGCTTGGGCATGCGTGTATGGGCCGGTATGGTCCAAGGAGTCGAGCGGCGTATTGGGCAGAGCCTGAGCGTGCAGGATGCGCTGTCTGTTCCCATCGATTGGGAAGCGGCCGCCGATTTGCTCCAATCCCGTCTGGAAGAGGTGTGGACGGAGAAGATCCAATCGGCGCTGGATGAGATCAACCGGGATCTCGAAGTGGCGCTTGGCAAAGCGGGATCCGTGGACGAGGCTGAGGCCGCCCGCATGCTTGTGCGTATCAGCTACGCCCAGCAAACCGTCTTCGACCGGCGGACGCACCAGAAGGTCTCTGCCGTGACGCCCAGGCTTTCCTATGCCTTTTCGGCCGCCAATCTGCTCGGCGATACCGAGCCGGAAGAGATCACCGATGACGTGCTCGAGCACTTGGCTGGAGCGCGCGATACGCTGGTAAACAGCCTCGGCGAAGCCGAGCTGCGGCGCGTATCGGGAAGCGGCGTGGATGCTCTCAACGAACGCCTGCGGCGCAATCTGAAGCGTGGCCTGGGTGATGAGGGCTATGCTTTGCTTGAGCAGACCGGACCGATAAGTGCGCTCGACGAAGGCATGCACGAAGAGGTTGCACGCATTGTGGGCCAGGCCATCCTGACCGAAGCCTATCGAGGCGTGATCCTCTCCGTCGGGGATCGTCTGTGGGTCGATTACCTGACGGAAATGGAGGCCCTGCGCACATCTATCGGCCTGGAAGCCTATGGCCAGCGTGATCCACTGGTGCAGTATAAGAGCCGCGCCTTCGACATGTTCCAGGCCCTACTGGCATCCATCCGAAGCGGCGTGGTCTCACGGCTGTTCAGGACCCAGCCTGTGGCGCAAACGCAGGCCGTCGCCGCGCCGCCCGCAAGCGCACCGTCTTCGCAGGCGGCCGCTCGCCAGGCGGCAGCCTCGGGCAACGGCTCGAGCAAGCGTCGGCGTAAGCGACGTCGTCACTGATCTTCAGCCCCACCATCCCCACCGGATTCTAGGAAGCTGGGATGTCTGCCGCACCTCGCCCGACCCCAACTGACCTGCTGGCTCTTCCCAAGGTCGATCTCTACCGGCGCTTGGGCGGAGCACTCACCTCGGCCGCATCCCCGGTCTTGCGCAAACAGGCATCATCCGCTGCCGGCGATCCGGCCAGCGACACCAGAGCGGCGCATGCGATACCCCTCTCCATGGACGCATGGCAAAAACGAATGGCTGAGAATGAAGCTCAGATGGCTTCGTCGATTGGACTGCAAGCCGCCCTTCGCGCCGTGGTCGAATCCGCCCGAGTGGACCATGTCGCCCATCTGGAGCTGGCGGTGTCGCCGGTGGCACTGGCCGGCGCGCTCGGATCGCCGGAAGCGGTCTTTGACGCTTTGGTCCATGCTCTCGAGGAGATCCATCTTGATGGGGGGCCAAGTTTGGGCTGGTTGATCAGCGTGGCTGCATCGCCGCCGCTGGATGATCTGGCCCAAATTGTGAGCTTGGCCCGGGAGCACAAGCATGCTGGGATTCTCGGTCTGGCAGTCCGTCTTGCTGCCGAGGATCCCTTGGAAGCTGACGATTTGCTGGTTGACACCCTGGCTGCGGACCTGCCGATGATGGCTCATCTGGCCCCAGACATCGCATCTGACGCCGCCTTCGAGCGGTTGACCCGCCTCGCACCGGCAAGAATTGCCTTCGGAAGTCAGACCCTGCACAGCCTCGACGCGCTGGGGTGGATTCGCCAGAATCGGCCCGCCCTGCTGGTCTGTCTTTCCGCGGAGCGGGCGACTGGAATGTGGGCCGGGCATGACGCGCATCCTATCGTCCAGATGATCCAGGCAGGAATGCAGGTCAGCTTGGCAACCTGGGCACCGGGACTCCTAACGCACAGCTTGACCGATGAGTACCTGCTGGCGGCAGAATCTCTTGGCCTGACGTTGGAGGCCCTACGCGGCCTGACTCTGGCGGGTGTTCAGGCCAGCTTCTTGCCGAAGGTCCCAAAGCGGCAACTGGAACGCGTGTTTGAAGACACCATATTCGGCTTTCCAACCGGGGCATGATGCGTCAAAATGGTTGGAGCCAACCCAGACGAGGATGTTGCGGATGAAGTTCGGCGATCTTGAAATCCATCTTCTTAGCGACGGCTTGGTGCACGTGGACCCTGGTGGGATGTTTGGACTGGTGCCGCGCGCGCTGTACGGCGCCTACACCTCGGTGGATGATGCGAACCTGATTCCCCAAAGCCTGACCTGCATGCTTGTGCGATCTGAAGGGCAGACGATCGTGATAGATACCGGTCTCGGGCCGAAGCTGCGGGAGAAAGAGGCGGCCAACTGGGCCATCGACCGGTCCGCGGGAGGGCTGGTGGAACACCTGGCACGATTCGGCGTGGCGCCGGCCGACGTGGATCACGTCATCAACACACATCTGCATTGGGACCATTGCGGAGGCAACACGTGCCATTCGGAAGAGGATGTGGTGACAACTTTTCCCAATGCCACCTACTGGGTGCAGCGGCTGGAATGGGCGGATGCCAGCCATCCGGACGCGCGGACGCGCGGGACTTACTTCGAGTCGAATTTCGGGCCCGTCATGCGCGATGGCCGGCTCAAGCTTTTACACGGCGACACGGTCTTCGACCGTCATATCCGCTGTGTGGTGACGCCTGGTCACACCCGAGGCCACCAGTCCATCTTGCTGGAATCGGGTGAGTGGAAGGGGATGTTCTTGGCCGATATGGCCTCATTCGCTGTGCATATGGTGCGAACGGCCTGGCTGACGGCCTACGATGTGCTGCCCCTTGAGAATATCAAGACCAAGTCGAAGTGGCAGCGGTGGGCTGTGGAAACCGGCGCATGGTTGTTCTTCCAGCATGATGCCCGCATCCCGGTCGCTCGCCTGGGGGAGAAGGACGGTCGCTTGAATCTTGATGAGATTCAAGAAGCGGAAGAGCTCAAGCTCGAGATTCCCACTCTGACACCGCTTCCTGGATAAGCCGTCGCACTTCCTCGTTGGGTACCTGGTCCAAAGCATACCCTCGGACCCCGATGAACACCCGGATTGAGCCGTCGACGCCTTCTGCGATGTGGACCCCCTGGGGAGCAGTCTCTGAGGCAGCCATTTTCTCGGCGAGAATCTCGTTGATCTCTTCCACCATAGAAAGCGCTGCCGGGGCCTTTTTCGTCGGCTCGGCCCCACCCGCCTTCGGTGTCCGGGGTGTGTTTGGGGTTTGAGGCGGCACCACAGCCATCCAGGCGTGCAGCTCCTCGAACAGCTCGCCGATCTGTTCCCAGGCCTCTGTGTTCTTCAGTTCACTCATACTGCCAAACATTTGATCCCCAACTTGAATGGCCAGCTTGCCGGTGTCGGGATCTCGAACGAGGGAAACTGGGGGAGCCTCGGAGGATTTGGATTCTTCGGCTTGGGCGCGGACCGTGACCGCTTGGGGTTCAAGCGGCTCGGCTTCAGACTCAACCGTCTCGGGTTGGCTCGGCTCCATCGGCTCTGGAGCGGGGGACGCTGCGCCCGGTTCTTGTATCAAGAGAGTGGGCTCCTCGAATCCGGGAATGGGCGATTCAGGCTCGGGAACGATCCTGGTCGGCTCGGCGACGTCCGACTCGAGAGGTTCACCCGATTCGTCCGCCTCGAGCTCCTCCACCAAATCGTCACCGATTGAGTTGCGACGGTTGAGGAGTACGGCATAGGCCAGCAGGGCAAGCGCAATCCCGGCGGTGATGAATACCAGGCCGAGGAGAAGCTGATTGTCGATGTTCATGTGGGCCTCTCGGGTTGGCAGTCGGGGCAGAAGTGGGTTCCCCGCTGAGCGACAACGATGCGGACCAGAGTCGTCCCGCAGGCCGGGCATGGTTCGCCGGCACGCTGATACACACGGAAGTGATTTTGGAAGTCCCCACCTCGATAGACCCAGTCAATACTGGCGCCGTTGTGCTTGAGACCGCTCCGCAGTGCCTTGCGAATGCTCTTCCATAGTGCCTTCACTTCCTTGTCGGAGAGTCCGTTTGAACGACGCAGGGGGTGCAGGCGGGCCAGGTGAAGTGCTTCATCGGCGTAGATATTTCCCAGCCCGGCGACAAAAGTCTGGTCAAGCAGCAGGGGCTTAAGAGCCCGGCGGTGCGAGCGAAGACGCTCGCCCAGAACGGCGGCCGTGAATTGGTCAGAAAGCGGTTCGGGGCCGAGGGACTCGAGCTTGAGCGCGGGATCGTCCATCAAGAATATCTTGCCAAACTTGCGGGCGTCGCTGAAGCGCAGCTCCCAGCCGTCACTTAGTTCGAACACGGTATGGTCGTAGCGCTCAGGAGGTGCGTCAGAAGGTTTCATGACAAGGTCACCGCTCATCTTTAGGTGGATCAGCATGGTGTCCTGTGACAGAGGGAATACAAGGTACTTGCCGCGGCGAGAGACGTCGAGGACCGTTTGACCGGTCACCCGGCGCTGGAAGGTTTTCGCTCTGGGTTGGGCGATGTGGCGCGGCCAGCTCAGGCGCACGGAAAGGATGACCTTTCCGGGCAGCCCGGGAGTCCCGTTGGCGCCTTCGCGGAGGTGCCGCACGATGGTTTCTACCTCAGGCAGTTCAGGCATCGATCGGGATTATACCCTCCGCCCCGATTCGCGAAAAATGCCGTCCGCAAGGGGGAGTCAGCGTCAATATCAACGTCAATGTAGGGGTCGTATGTGACAATGAGAATGTTATAGCCACAAGCCCACAGGAGGCGATACATAGCGGATGAGAGGACTATCGTTGAGCACCTGAATGCGGACTTTCCAGTGAGTTGATGGCCATCGGCCAGTCTCTGACGCATGCCGCGAAAGCCACAGGTCCGGAGCGGTCCCAGTTGGCCGAGTTTTCTAATGCGGAGATCCCAGATGAGACCGCACGCACGCAGTCTCTTGCCAAGAAAACTGTCGCCTACGGAGGTGAACCAAACACGGAAGCACGTGACGTCCCGCATGCGGAGACGAATCGAGACATGCTTGAATCCGTGCTTGAAGCTGAGAAGAAGGCGATCGAGGACTGCAGTGAACGTGTGGAGCAGGCGGAAGCTATCGGAGATGTAGGTCTGCAGGTTGCGCTGGAGGACAATGTCTGCGACGAGAGAAATCACTACGAAGAGACGATGCAGATACTGAAGAATTGGGAACTGCAGCCAGCCTGAGTGGATCTGCGTTCACTTAGACTTCGGCCGCAGCCATTCAGTTGGCTGCGGCCTTCTTCGTTCACTTCACGACGATCAGCTCCTTGACCGCTTCCATTTTTGCGGGACCGATCCCGGGGACGTCCATCAGGTCCTCCACGCTTCCGAACGGGCCTTCTTGATCACGAAAATCGACGATCTTCTGGGCCAGGCTGGGCCCGATACCAGGCAGCATCTCCAACTCAGGCGCCGTGGCTTGATTCAAGTCGATGCGATCGCCCGCTGCCGAGTCGGCCGGCCCAACGACGGCCGGAAAGGCCGTGGCTCCGGTCGTGGCGAGTTCGGATTGGTTCGGGAAGTAGAGTCGCTCGCCTTCGTGGATGGTTTGGGCCAGATTCACCGCTTCCAGGGCGGTCCCATCGGTCGGGCCGCCAGCGGCGCGAAGCGCGTCCTGGACAATGGATCCCTGCGGCATGGCGTAGACACCAGGCACGACGACCGATCCGGAGACGTGTACACGCATGGGGTGAGGCGTAGGCAGTGGGAGCAACAGGATGGGTTGCCCGCGATCAGGGGAGGTGAGCAAGATCACCAGTCCAGCTGCTAGCAGCCCGGTTAACAGGCCAGCCACAAAGGTTCCCCCTCGCCTGATCATCGCTCCCCTCTCGTGCTGGTGATCTATCTTGGTCCGATACTAGCACGGAAAGGCTGGGGTTTCAAAAAGGATATAATCCGGCCATGTCTGACTTCTTCACGGGACGAGGGGACGACGGCAGCACGTCGCTGCTGGGCGATGAGCGTGTCCGCAAGGACTCTCCACGACCGGAAGCGTATGGCACCGTGGATGAAGCTTCGGCTGCGCTAGGCATGGCTCGCGCGTCGACCGGCTCTGAAACTGTGGCGAACGTGACCATGACCATTCAGCGCGATCTGTACGGTCTGATGGCCGAGTTGGCAGCCACCCCAGAGAACGCTGACACCTTCCGCACGATCGATGAGGCCCGAGTTGATTGGCTCGAGTCACAGTTGATCGCGTTCGGCGATGAGATCGAGATGCCCAAGGAATTCGTCGTAGGCGGGGATTCGGTCGCGGGCGCTCATTTCGACCTGGCCCGAACGGTCGTGCGACGGGCGGAGCGAGCGGTGACAGGTTTGATCCTCTCAGGCGATGTTGAAAACCAACAGCTCCTGCGCTACCTCAACCGACTATCTTCTTTCTGCTTCGTCCTTGCTCTGTGGGAGAACCAGCACGCAGGCATCAGCCGCCCAAGTTTGGCGAAAGATGGGGGCCATTGACCGGGACGCTGCTTAACACGGCTACCGTTCTCATCGGCGGTGGGCTGGGATTGGCCTTCGGGGCACGCTTGCCAGATCGCTTGCGCGAGACCGTGCTGGCTGCGCTGGGTCTATTCGTTGCCGGCCTCGGGCTGCAGATGTTCCTCGAGACGCAGAATCCTCTGATTGACGTTGCCAGTTTGCTCCTGGGTGGGGTTGTCGGTGAATGGCTCAGGATTGAGGACCGCCTGAACGCTGTCGGTAGGTGGCTTGAATCGCGTTGGTCAGCAGATGGATCGGAACTGGCAGATCGGCGCAACTTCGTGCGAGGCTTTGTAACAGCCAGCCTGCTCTTTTGCGTGGGCCCTCTGTCCATCGTCGGGGCTATCCAGGATGGGCTGCTCGGTGACTACCACCTGTTGGCGGTAAAAGCATTGCTGGATGGTTTTGCCAGCCTGGCCTTCGCCTCGACACTAGGCGTCGGCGTGCTCTTTGCGGCCGCCGTCGTCCTGGTGTATCAGGGGACTATCTCGCTTTTGGCAGCGCAAGCGCAAGCAGCCCTGTCGCAGCCGATGATGACGGAGCTGACAGCCGTTGGCGGCTTGATCATTCTCGGCCTGGCGATCAGCTCCTTGCTGGAACTGCGGCGAATCCGCACCAGCAATCTCTTGCCGGCGCTGGTCTTCGCCCCCTTACTGGTCCAGGTCGTGGCGTGGCTGGCGCCTCTGCTGCGGGGGTTGGGCCTGGGCTAGGGCGTCGGGCTGGGTTGCGACTGGATCAACGCTAACTGAATCTCCGACTGGAACTGGTCATAGGCCAGGGCGCCCTTGACCAGCTTGCCATTGATCAGGAAGCTAGGCGTCGATTGGACACCCGCTGCCACGCCCTTGGCGTACTCCTGGTTGACCTCATTCTGATGCTGGGTCTCCGATAAGCAAGTGTTGAATGTTGCCATATCCAAGCCCAACGCCTCGCCAAAAGCCTGCAGCCGGCTCTGTGAAAATGCTCCTACGTTCTCGCCGGCCTGATTGGCGAAAAGAGTCTCTGAGTATTCGAAGAACTTGCCTTGGTCGCCGGCGCAAAAGGCGGCGTTGGCAGCATCGCGTGACTCTTGGCCGATGAAGCTAAAGGGATGGTAGACAAAATAGACCTTGCCATCGGCGATCTCGTTGGCTGCCAGCTGCGGCAGCGTCGTTTCCTGGAATTGGCGGCAGTAGGGGCATTGATAGTCGGAGAATTCGTCGATCCGCACCGGCGCATTGGGGTCGCCCATGGCGGTTCCCTGCGCGCTGGGGGCATCGATCGGCGTTGGGACAACAACCTGGCCCGTGACCCCTGCGGGGGCACCCTGGCGGATCAGAATCGCCACGATCGCGATCGCCGCCACGGCCACGATGGCGATGAAAGCCAACCTTCGTTTCCGCCGGGCGGCCTCCTGCTCTCTACGTCGTTCCGCTCGTTTGCTCATCTTCTCTCCAGGCTCACTGATGGACTCGGCTCATTCTATCGTATCCAAGGGAACTTGGGGTCGGACGGAGTCGATCCTGGTCATCTATAATAGGCGCACAACAAATCCGCGGCATATTCCGCCCACCATCGAAAGGGGTGGCTCCATGATCGGCATCTTCGAAGCGCTCAGCCTACCTACTTTAGTCTTGATCCTCCTCTTGCTGATGATCTTGAGTTCAGCCGTCAAGATCGTCAAGGAGTACGAACGCGGTGTGATCTTCAGGTTGGGACGTTTGATCGGGGCCAAAGGCCCGGGATTGTTCTTTATCTTCCCGATGATCGACAAGATGGTCAAGATCGATCTGAGAGTGATCACGCTCGATATCCCGACGCAAGAGATGATCACCATGGATAACGTCACCGTCAAGGTGAATGCGGTTGTCTTCTTCCGCATCGTTGATCCGAACGCAGCCGTCGTTCAGGTGGAGGATTACAGCCGGGCTACCTGGAACATCTCACAAACGACACTCCGGAATGTGATCGGCCAGTCTGAATTGGACACCCTGCTGTCCAATCGCGAGAGCATCAACCAACACCTGCAGGAGATCATCGACGAGCACACCGAGCCGTGGGGGATCAAGGTGAGCATCGTCGAGGTTAAGGATGTTGAACTGGCGCCAACCATGATCCGGTCCATGGCTCGCCAGGCCGAGGCGGAGCGCGAGAAGCGCGCCAAGATCGTCCATGCCGAAGGCGAATTCGAGGCAGCCAAGCGCTTGGCTGAAGCCGCCGAGCTGATGAATCGTCAGCCAGTCTCCATTCAGCTGCGCTACCTTCAGACGCTTTCCGAGATAGCGACCGAGAAGAACAGCACCATCATCTTCCCGGTGCCGGTCAATATGATGCAAGGCTTGGCGGAGAAGTTGGGCAACCTGGTCGAAGAGTAGGCGCCAGAAGGAACCAAGACACCAAGTCACTCACTACAGCTTTTCCCAGGGCAGGTCTATGTCCTGGGTGGGGATGGAACTCAATCGCTTCTGTACGGGCACGGCGACGCCGTGCCCGTACGGCGTCTCTAGGGTCTCACCTCTTCCTGATGTAACATAGGCGCAGCGTCAAAGTTCTGACATTCCAGGCCGTCCCCGGAGAACAGCATGAGCCATCACGACCAAACAACCCCTGCAGAAGAAAAGCCCGCCCACGATGCCAAGGAATCCGAGCCCAAAAAGCGGCGACTCTTGGGCCTTGAGCCCGTGGTCACCCACCATCAGCTTAAGCTCAAGGAAAGAAGCCTGGCCTACGCAGCCACCACCGGGGTTATCCCGCTGACAGATGAATTCGGGGAGACGGAGGCGGAGATCTTCTTCACGGCATACACGCTCGACGGCGTGGAGGAGTCCGCCGGGCGCCCCCTCACCTTCGCCTTCAACGGCGGTCCCGGCTCGGCATCCATCTGGCTCCACATGGGTGCCTTGGGTCCCAAGCGGGTGGTGATGCAGGACGAAGGGTGGATGCCGGCCCCGCCTTACCATCTGGAGCCGAACGAAGGGACCTGGCTCGACTTCACCGACTTGGTCTTCATCGACCCAGTGGGCACGGGTTTCAGCCGGGCCAGCAAGGAGGAGCTGGACAAGAAGTTCTGGAGCGTGAAGGGGGACGTCGAGTCGGTCGGAGAGTTCATTCGACTGTACCTCACCCGGTACGCGCGTTGGAGCTCGTCTCTCTTCCTCGCGGGTGAGAGTTATGGGACAACCCGGGCGGCGGGGCTGGCCGGCCACCTGGTGGACAAGGGGATCGCATTTAACGGCATTGTCTTGGTATCTACCGCTTTGAATCTGAGGCCGATCTTCTTCGAAGAGGGGGACGATCTCCCGTTCCAGCTCTTCGTCCCGACCTACGCCGCTACGGCCTGGTATCACCACCAATTGGAAGACGGTCTTCAGCAGCGCAATCTGCCGGATCTTCTGGCCGAAGTTGAAGCCTGGTCGGAAAACGAGTACACGGCAGCTCTCATGCAGGGCGATCGATTGGATGCGTCCCAGACGAAGTCAGTGGGTGAGACCCTGGCTCGATACACGGGTCTCGACCTCGACTACGTCTTAGGGTCAAATCTGCGGATCGACATCTTCCGGTTCTGCAAAGAGCTCCTACGCTACGAGAAGCGAAGTGTCGGCCGACTGGACTCCCGGTTCAAAGGAGTCGAGGGCCTGGCCGTAACTGAAAAGCCCGAGTTCGACCCCTCCGACACGTCGACCACACCGCCGTTTCTGTCTGCCTTCATGAACTATCTCAGCCAGGACCTAGGTGTTGACACGGACATGAGCTACGCGCCTCTCAGTGAGAGCGTGAATGAAAAGTGGGCCTGGGAGAAGGGAGAGCTGCCGTACACGGGGGAGGCGCTGCGGAGCGCCATTTCCAAGAATCCCTACATGAAGACCTTTGTGGCACAAGGCTACTATGACTTGGCGACGCCGCATTTCGCCACGCAGTACATGATCACGCACATGAATGTGGATCCTGAGCTGAGGTCGAACATCACCACCAGGTTCTACGAAGCCGGCCACATGTTCTATCTGGACCGAAGGTCATTGGAAGCCTTCCGGGGACATGTGGCCGAGTTTGTGAAAGAGAGCAGCTAGCCTGCGGGGACGTCGTCAACTTATCACGCACAGGCGAGGGGTGCGCCGAAGCCATCGTCTCGTCCTGAGCTTTCATACCGATTGTCACGCTTGTTGTACCCGCTCGGCAACACAAACGCGCTGCACCGCCACTTGTCTGACGGCTAGAGTTCCAGAGCAAACTCAATCTCATCTTCGATGGGCAGTCCGCTGGGTCCGATTTCGGGAATCTCCGGCTTTAGTTGCCGGGCGCCGTGCATGGCCCCTCGATGAACGGCCGTCTGCTGCCAGCCCGTGGCCCGGTAGAAAGCGATCGCCTCCAGATTGTCATTGGTGGTGACGAGCCACAGTCTGTGGTGTCCGCTCGAGACGGCCTGCTGGCGCATCGCTTCGACGAGCCGACTGGCAACGCCCTGGCGCACGATTTCCGAGATCAAGATCACGATTTCGACGTCATCTCCTGCTTCACGGTACAGCAAGAGGCCAACCGGGTCATCGTCCGTTTCGGCGATCAGCCCGGGCAAATCCCGTACTTTGTGCAGCCTGCCGCGCGAAATCACCCGCGGGGAAGCAAAGTGGTGGGTCACGACGCCTTCCAACCAGGGGATGTCATCCGGGGTCGCCTCTCGGATGCGTATGTGGTCATTGTCCATGGGGCAGAAGCTCACGACTTCAATTGGAGAGGGGAGGTGGCGGGCCGCCAGTCAGGCATTTCTGGGGAGCATGAGATACACCGCCGCCAGCATGACGAAGCCTCCGATCACGCGGGAAGGGGTCAGAGGGATCGGCTCCACCCCGCCAAACCCAGTGGTGTCGGCGATGATGGAGATGACCAGCTGCCCTAGGATTAAGCTCGCCAATCCTGCCGCCACGCCGATTCGTTGAAAGGCGTAGGCAATGCCAGTGATGATGCCGATGCCAAGCGCGCCGGCGACCACCAGCATGATCACAGCCGGGCGGGGTGGGCGCAGGATATCGGTGCCTTGACCGATTAGGATGCCGGCCACCAAAACGCCGGCTAGCGATCCGCCAATCAGGTTCATCAGCAATCCCGTGCGAAAGTCGCCAATCAAAGGGCCGATGCGGCTGCTCAGGGTGGATTGAATGCCAATGGCGACACCTGTAGCGATGGCGACGAGGGCACCAATCAAGAGAACACTCTTCAATGTCAGCCTCCAAATCATGACGAGCAGCGGCGCCGGATCCTATCTGGATGGGCTCGATGCCATTTTTGCACAAGTCGCCCGGGTGGCAATCCGGCCGGAGGATGCGATCGGTGATGGGCCGTCCGAAACCGGTCCGGCGTCGTCGAAGCCATGGCGCGACCCTCCGATCAGCTGCCGGTTCCGGGAATTCGGCCGTTCCCCCGGCCGGTCGGGGAGGCGATCTCCGGCTTCAGTCGAGTGAGTTGCTTGCGAGCAAGGTCGGTCGCCGGCGGAGCTAGAGACGTCCACCCGGGGCAAAGCGCTCTTTGCGGCCCTTACAAGCGGCCGTGCAGGTCGCAGCGTCGAGGGGAAAGTGTGATGGGAAACGCTGATGAGCATTTCGCCTGCCGGCAAGTTGGGCCGGCAGCGCCAACGACGAGCCGCTCCGGCGACTACCGCGTGCGTGTCAAACGTTCTATCGTTGGCCGTCCGGGACGCGAAAGCCGAAGAAAATCGATCGGCGAGGCCCGACTATGCAGACTCGGCTTTGAGAGTCTCGCCGATCGACGATGCCCAGTCGGCGATGCTGTCCCAGTCGCGGAAATCACCGATGGGTGCCTTGACTCCCTTGATGATCAGCTTCTCACCTAGTCCAAGTTCTTCCGGGTCGAGTTCACCGTGGAAGACCGTGATCTCTCGCGGCTTGATCTGATCGACCACGGGAAGCACCTTTTCTGGGATGCGGACCCCTTGAACTAGTTCGATGGGGTCCCCTTCGCCTGTCGGCCCGCTGGAATAGATCCAGACCGGTCGCTCGGCCAGCGTGGCGGCATGCGTCTCGAGAAAGCTGACGGCTTCACGACGCCACTGACCGATGTACACGGCGCTGCCGAGCACGACGGCTGCGTAGTCCGATGGATCTTGGACCTGAGCTACGGGATGGACCTCGACCTCAAGTCCGGCCTTGCGCAGTTCGTCGGCGATGGCCGCAGCGATGCCCATGGTGGCGCCATGTTTCGTGGCATAGGCCACGAGGACAGGTTGGGACATGATTTGTCCTCCTTCGCAGGGGTCAGCCGGTGGGTGCTGTTGCAGGTCCGGGATCTAGGGGGGATACAGGCGGTAGCGCGGAATAGCGCCTGGCGATCCGCAGCGTTCCCCACCAGCCTATCAAACCGAAAACGATCACAATCGCCTCGACCGTCCAGATCCTGCCAATCGTGTTCACGCCCCAAAACTGGGCGAATGCGGCAACGCTGTCCAGGGCCGTCTTGTAGACAACTGCCGTCCAGAGCCAGCGACGGTCGCCGGTCCTGATGGCGTAGAAGATCAATCCAGCGGAGAGGATGTGGACGAAAATCGTGGCGGCGCGCTCGACAATCGGTGCAGCACCATACAAAGGGTTGCTGGCCAAAGCGAACTGAGCCGCTGCAGATGCGGGCACCTGGCCGGGAGCCAGAAGCACGACCAGGCCGCTGGCGAGTGAGGATGCTCCGAGCAGGATTGCCTCCACTGCGCCGAAGCCGATCCCAAAGGCCAAGGCCTGTTTCCAAACCGCTTGGCCGAGGCGAAGCCGGCTCAAGACGAGGTAGACCAGGGCCACTTCAAACAGGCCGGTCAATGAGCCCACATACAAATCGAAGACGAGCGAGCCTAACGAGGTTGGAAAAAGGGAAGTCAGCATGACGTAAATGCGGTTGTTCAGGCCGATGGCCCAGGCGAATTTCAAGGCAACCGAGATGACCCACGCGAGAGAGCCCCAGGCGACATACCTGAATCCCAGACGGCGCCTCCACGCGTATACAACAAATGCCAGGGCGACCAACAGCATGCCAATGCCCGGAAAGAGGACGAGAGGTGTCATTTCCTGCCACGAGGGTGCGATCGAGATGGTAGAGGCGGCGCTTGCCAAAGCTAGGTCCATGGCTGGGTGTGCTCCTCGAGCGAATCGAGCTTGTTGAGAGGGGTGTGCGAGTACAGTCCTCTGACTTCTCCGCGTAGCTTCCATAGTAGTCTAGACGTGGCAGCCGGAGCCAGAGACAGCCGTCATCCCGTCTCAAGTCGTTTGTCAGATCGCCGCTCAACTTGTGAGAGATTTCACAAATGGGGTCACCGGCGACGGTCAAACCTCCCATGCCACGCAGGCTGGCCGAATATTACCAGCATGGTTGAAGCTAGGGGCGGTTCGCCTCCAACCACTCATCAATCAGGAGACTGGTGGCCTCCAATCGCTTGCATACATCGGTCAGGAGTTCGCCGCGGCCCCGGCGCGTTCGCCGCCGGTTGAAGTTGATGACGGCCATCAAGTGCTGACAGGTCCCAAACATGGCACGGACAAGGGCCTGGCTCTGTTTGTCCTCGAATTCGCCGGGTATTCGGCTTCGGTCCTGGTCCGCCATCGGCTACCTTTTTCCTAGACCTAGGTGCGTCCGGTGGATGCTTGTAAAGACGGCATCGCCTGGTCCCTAGGCGGGCATAAACCATTGTGGTTCCGGTCCGGGCAATCGAGCTCAGTCCCCGGCGGCGGGTCAAGTTTGATTGTGGCCGTTCGTCAAGCGGCCTGACCGTGACGGTTCGCTCGCTTGGGGATTTCGGGCAAACCCTGCGTCGGCCAAGGATCTGGCCCGGGATCTTCGGGCCCAGTTTGATTGAGAATCCATTTGTAGGCCTGGCAGGCAAACGCTTCGAAAGAATCCGCATCCAACTCACACAGGCTTATGCGGACAGCGCTGGGGAAGTCGAATTCATCCAGGAGTCTGGCGACCTGACCGTCTTCGAAAGCGGATCGTATCCTGGGGTCGAAAGTTGATCTCCCGAGCAAGTGATCCAGCGAACGCAACATATGTCTACCTCCTCTTGGGAAACAGCGCCCCGGGCCCTAAAAAAAGAAGATGGCAGCGAGGGGCTCGCTGCCAGAGGACCCCCTGCCTCGTTCTTCTTGGCTTCAATATGATATCTAGCCTGAACCGCCGCCTTCGTTTGGCATTCTGGCATCCTCCGCTTCACTCTGGTTTCAAGGCCAGAGTACGCGTTCGCCCCTCAGGATTTCCTCAACTCTGGGAGGCGGCGAAGTCGCCGAAAGCTTGGGTTGGAGTTAGTCAGAAAGAGGGGGGATCAGGTGATGATCCGTTCGTACAGGCGCTGGGTGACTTCAGGTGGATCCAGGCCCAGTTCGTCGGCAAGGCGGCGAACATATCTTTGATAGTGGCCGATGACCTGATTCCGCCTTCCCAATTTTCCCAGGGTGTCGAGATAGCGGTAGTTCAGGTCATCACGCAGGGGGTCGATGGCCAAGGCCTTGACCAGGCTTTGGAGCGCGCGTTCGATCTGCCCATGCGCTTCGCTCTCTGCGGCGTGTTCGCTGAGCACTTGAAGGTAGATCCGTTCCAGCTCACGTCGGCGTTCAATGACCCAATCGGCTGAAAACTCGGGCAAAAAATCTCCTCCGTAGCCTTCAACCGCTTGATGAAGTGCGAACAGCCGGCGAGGGTCGCCAGGGGCCATCCCCAGGCCGATATCGGCCTCCGAGGTGAACCCGGCGACGTCATAGCGAACGGGTTGGTCTGGTTTTAGGTGGTACAAGGACCCTTCATTCGCAACTACGTCTCTGCCCAGTGAGCGCTTGAGGCTGTGCGTTGCCGTGTACAGGCTGGAGACTTTTCGCCCTAGAGGGCTATCTGGCCAGAACGTCTCAAGGATCTGGTCCCGTTCCACCGGCTGCCTGTCAGCCAGGAAGAAGAGCAACTGCCGTTGGAGGGGTTCAATGTCGACCCGGCCAGTGTTTCCGACGCGAACTGTTGTCCGGCCGAGAGCATCCAAGCGGAGCTCATCCGGCGGGGCTTCTTGGGTGGCCGGTGCCTGATACTGACGTGCCACGGCATGCATAAGATCTACTCGCAATCCGACGGCCGAGAAGACCGGATGGCGGTCGAGGGCCCTCCGACCGAAGCTTAGCAGTCTGTCGTCGTAGACCCACTCGCCAGCCAGGTCCTGTTCGGCTGAGTCGCGATCCGCCACGAACAGCGCCGTCTCAAGGTTGGCCTGCGCAGACTCTTCGTCACCGCTCAGAAGTTGGGCCAGAGCGATGAAATGGAATGCCAGCACAGCATCGGGGCCCGGTAGAGTATCTGCTTGCGCTTTGGTCAACGTCTGTAGATCCCTGAGAGCGGCCTCAGGGTCTTCCTCAATCTGTAGGCCGGCCTCCTGAATGGCAATTGACATTTCTTCGGCTGGAAGCTTTGCGGCTGTGCGGGTACGCTCGAGCCATTCAACAGCCAACCGTCGCGTCCCGCAGCGTCGGTGCAAGGCAGCCGTTTGCAGGTAGCCATAGCTCACCAGTCGTGGAACTTGCAGACGGGTCGCCAGCCGCAGGCCTTCGCCGTACAAATCGCCGGCCTGGAAGTGAAGCCCCAGATCACTGAACAGGTCCGCTTGCCCATAGAGAAGGCTGATTTCGTACCTGGGGCTTCCGGCCTGGTGGGCCCGCCGCAGCCCTTCGGCATACAGATCGAGTGCGCGCTCGTAATGTCCAAGCTGGTGGGCTAACACCCCCAGGTTGTTGAACGAAATTGTCAAGGCCAGCGGTGCGCCGATCTCCTGAAGCATTTCATGTGCTTGAGTCACCACTCGTTCCTGGTCGAGCAGCCTGGCTTGGGCCGAGTAAATGACGGTGAGGTCGATGAGAGCATTGGCGGCGTTGAATCGATCACCGATTTCTAGGAAGATCTTGTGCGCTTCGAGACAAGCCGCCTCGGCGCCCTCCAAATCCTCCCCCAGACGAGCCAGGGCCATGCCGCGCACACGGAGCATGGACGCCCATTGGGAAGGTGCTTCTCCCTTGTCGACCAGGCTGGCCGCAATATCGGCACGGGCTAGGGCCTCCGCGTAGTTGCTTCGATTCAGGGCGTTCCTGCCCAGCACGGAATGGGCGCGCGCCAGCGTGGTCGGCTCCAGCGGGTCTCCGCCCCCATCTTGGAGCACTTGTTCAGCGAGTTCACTCGAATGGTTGAGGTGCCCGATGTCTGTCCAGGCACCTGCCACAAATAGGCAGAGCAGAGGCGCGACAGCTGGGGCGCTTTTGATGACAGCCAACCATTTCTCAAGCGTATGGGACTGCCCTTGAATGAACAGGGACTGGGTATGAGTTTCGGCCAATTCAGCTGCCGCGCCTTGATCGCCGTTGTCAATGTAAAGGTCAAACGCTTGCTCCACCAGTCCTTCATCTGCAAGCCGGGAAGCCGCCCTGTAGCGGAGCTGGGCCACGCTGTCAGGATCTTCCCCCTGGATCGTATCCAACAGATAGCCTCGGAAGAGCGGGTGGTACTCGTAGCTTCGGGGCTGAGTGTCGGTGGCAGTGATGAACATTCCTTTCTGAAACAGGTCTTGAAGCTGTCTCGAACTGTCATCTCGCCCGAGCACCCGGTCGCACCGTTCAGCCGTCATGTATGGAAGGATGGACGAGTGCAGCAGAAATGAGCGTGTTTCCGCGGGTACGTCGGCAAGGACGTTTTCGCCGATGTACCCGAAGATGGCCTGCATGGGTGGCGCGGCATCCAATTTGACCTCGTCGGGGCCGAGGCGTTCCACTTCTCGGCCCATGAGGTAGACACCTGTTACCCAGCCTTGTGTTTGTTCTTGAAGCTCTGCCAAGTTCTCGGGCTGCAGGTGAAGCCCGAAGAGCTCCATCAGGAAAGCGTCCGTTTCCTGATGGCTCATGGCCAGGTCATGCGGGCCCAAGCCGCCCACATCGGCGTCGACGACCCAACGGGAGAGGCCGATTTCCGGCAATTCCCTGCCGGCAGTGATGATGGTGACGTGTTGCGGGAGTCCCTGGACAAGGGCATCAAGGAACCCACACGCCTCGGGTGAGGCGTTGATGCGCTGAACGTCGTCGAAGATGATCACGAACGGATCATCGATCAGCTTGGATATGGGTTCGGCGAAAGCGGCAGCCTGTCCTTTGGGTGGACTTCCGGCCAAGGCTTCGACGGAGATGCGACCCCGCAAACGCCGAAAGCGCTTTGAGAGCGAGGCCTCCAAGACGGCCGCCAGCCGGATTTCATCCTGATCGGCCCGGGTCAGGCGGACCCAACAGATGGGAACTTCAGTGTGTTCATTGAAATCCACCAGCAGGGATGTCTTGCCGTAGCCCGGTGGGGCGTTGATGAGGATCAGCCGGCGGGGCAGGAATTCATGCAGCCGATCGACAAGCCGCGGCCGATGGACGCGGGCGGCTTCCGGCGAAGGCGGCGTGATGGCGTATTTGAGAGATCGTGGATCAATTGGCATGGTCTGCGAGCCGGTTGAGGGGCGATCGAGCCCCCTATTTTCGTGGGAAGGGTCGATCCCTGGCCCGCGAAGGGGGCCTTCCCTTTCCCAAGGGCTTCATTCTACTCCCAACTCCCGCAGGCGTTTGGCGGGCCGGTCCGGGCGACGGACGGGTGAAGGGCCGGTTGGCGAACACCCGAAGGCTGGGGCGTTGGATTGAGGAGATCTTCCGGTGGGGCCTGCCCCGATCCGCGCTGAGCGTTACAGTGACCTTTATCCCCTTGCCGACCCGGTGCAGGGCTGGCATGCTTAATCAGCCGGAGGGCTTGGTATCGATTCAGAGGGAACATCATGACCATGGGGACCAACCCTCCAAATGAATCCTCTTCGCTAGGCGCAAATCACTGCAACGGCCGCCAGCATCGGAGCCTCACGGTGTTGGTTGTCGACGATGAGCTAGCTTTCTGTTTTGCCATGGCTGAGATTCTCAATCTGAGCGGGCACAACGTTCAGCAAGCCCATAGTGTGTCCGAGGCGCTGGGCATCCTGACACGCCTCACCCCCGACCTGATTCTGACTGATATCATGATGCCTGGCTCCGACGGTCTGTCCTTTATTCGGCACCTGCGCAGCCGGTCTGCGTGGGCGGATATCCCCACCATTGCCGTGAGCGCCAAGGCTCTGGTGCAAGATCGCGAGGCCGCCCGCGCGGCAGGCGCGGACGCGTACATCGCCAAGCCGTTCTCAGCCCAAGAATTGCAGGCAGCCATTCAGGTCTACTCCTATTCCGACGCTGCGGCTGCCTGATTCACTCGTTCTTCTTTCAACTAAAGGCTGCGTTCGAAAACCGGGAACACCTGCCCGGTCTCTTGGAATCCCAAGTGCTTGTATAGCGCCTGGCTGGTCAGGTTATCCGCCTGCGTGTTGACGGTCACCCGTCCATATCCACGGTCGGAGAATGTGCGCAGGACATCGGCGACGAGAACCCTCCCCAGCCCATGGTGTTGGACTTTCGGATCCACCGCCAGCCGGGCCAGGTGTGCTCCGAATGCAGTAGCGGTGCAGATCTGATACCCGACGATCTGGCCGTCGATAAGAGCGACCTGCGCGTATGAAGACTGCTCAAGCGCCAGATGGAGTGCCCCAGCCGAGTGACGCCAGATGGGCTGGAAGGCGCGATGGTCGACGTCAGCTACGGCCTCCACGTCCGAAGGCGTCAAATCCCGCAGCTCAGCCGGTGAGGTGGGCAGTTGAGGAGGGAGTTCTGTCTCCCAGGCCATGAAGATCACTGCATTGTCTTGAACAAAGTCCGAGCCGCTCAGGAGTGGACCCATCCAAGGATGCAGGCTGAGCGCAGCCACGTGTTCGATTCCGAAGTGAGCGGCCTCCTCGACCACGCGCTCCCAGAGGGCGGACCAAACGTCTTCAACCCTGTATCCAGATGCCGATGCGAAGACTCGAATCCATGAGACTCCTGGCGGATCGGGGGGACATGCCATGCAGCCAACCGGAAGCCCGTGTTCTTCGGCCATCAGAAAGGGATGTTCGTCCAACAAGCTGAGAGCACTGGCCCAATCCAGATGCTGATGACGCCACCGGGCGCCTTCTATCAGTCCACGGATGAGATCGCGATCATTGAGATCGGTCGGTCGAACGACCCACGAGGAAGATCTTTGCATGGCTGTGGAGATTGGGCTCAGCCGCCCATAAGACGCATTGGGATCCGCGCCAACCAGCGCAGGAAGCGTTCCCTAAGGGAGAGCTTTTGACCGCCTTCAAGCCCGTGCTGCATGCTTGTCAGAGCGTCGATGGCGCGCCCTCGCTTGAGTTGCATCTGTGAGAGGGCCTTGAGGGTGTCGGCTCGGGCATCGGCATCGCCCAGGGACTTGAACCTCTCGGCAGCGCCGATGTAGGCGCGTTCAGCTTCTTCGACACGACCGGATGCCTCGAGCGCGGAGGCCAGGTTGCCCAGCGCCTGAGCAGCGCGTTTGGGCTCTCCCAGACGTTCGAATGTATCAGCGGTGCCTTCGACGGCTTGAAGAGCTCGGGCTGTGTCGCCCGCTCGAAGATAGGCGACGCAAGCGTTGTTGGCCATCTCGGTGGCTTTGAGCTCATCGCCATCTGCGGTGTATGCGTCTCCGGCGGCACTAAATCCTTCAGCAGATTCTGCCCAACGCTCAGATTGGTAGGCTTTCCCCGCTGAATCTTCGAGCTGCTTGGCGGCGGTCGAGGCGCTCAAGGTGTGACGTCCTGCAGTGCCCGGCTGATTGACCGGAGACGATCGGAGGGGAGTTGGCTGAGATTGAGCGCCAATTCGAGGAATCGCCGATTGCCGGGTTCAGAGACAAAGTCCTGGATCTCGGGGGAAAGCTGGAGGTAACCTTCAAAGGCCAGGTTGCGCTTTGCCCAACGGCCTATAGGGCCATCCATATCTCGGTAGTCCTCGACCCGATGGCCCAGGCTGACAGCAAGGACCTCGAGTTCCGGGAGCGGGACGCCGCGTTTTCCGCGCTCATAGGCGGAGATTCGACCGGTGGGGAGTCCGGTACGTTCGGCCAATTCAGCCTGGGTCAGCTCGGCCGCTTGACGATGCATTTTCAATTGGGCAGCAATCATCCGGTCCCTGAGGGGGATAGCTCGGGCCGCATCCAGGGCCGGCCTTTGGTCCACCACAGCCATATCCTGGCTCCAGAAAGCCCTCACCGGCACATCAAACGTGTAGGCGAGGACTTCCAGTTCGGGCAGTGTGATTGCCTTCCGCCCGTGTTCATAAGATGACATGGTGCTGGTGCTGATGCCGAGAAGCTCGGCTGATTCACGCATGCTATTTCCCGAATCGAGACGGGCTTCGCGGAGCATGGCGCCGAGCATCTTGGAGCGCAGTGAAAGGGATTGTTGGTCGGTCATCGCACACTCCAGTTGGGCTGTGGCCGATGAGCAAATCGATTATAGCAGACCGGCGAGAGTTGCCCCTTGAGCGAAGATTGGGCTCGCCGATCGGGAGCGGAAGTCATGCCCCGGTCCGGACCGCTTGGCTCACACGGGCGGCTAGGCCGGTGGCGGTTTCCTGCAGGCTCCGCGTAGTGCGGTTGCGCGCAAAGCGTGCACGGAGGGGAAGCCCCTGCAGGTTGCTGATGTACATGTTGTCTGTCAGGTGGGGCACGGAACCATCCGGCGGTCGGCCCAATGCCTCGGCGATTTCTTCGGAAGGCAGGTCTTCCACACCGATGGGCCGATTTGAGAGCAGGTAAAAGCGTTCCTCCGGAATGCCTTCGTCACGCAGATAGGCTAGCGTCGACGCTGTGTGAGCGAGCACGCTGGACGCGGGTGTATGAACCGCAACCAGCACATCTGCTTGGCGAAGGACCAGCATGGCCAGCGACGACAAGTTACGCCCAACATCTACGTAGACCCGGCTGTAGGTTGAGCGGAGCATCTGGATCAGGGGTGCGAGTCGGTCTGGGACGAGATCGGCGCTGCGGGCCGGGTCGCCGGCACCCGGGACGAGTTGGAACTGCCATCCGTTTGGCCGGGGGAGGTCGAACCTCAATGAATCTGGTGTCAGTGCCCCTCGAGGCTCCGATGTCAACTGCACGATGTCGATTGGGCTGTCGGTGGCACTGAATTCCGCCAGGTCGCCAATTGGCAGCACGAGATCGACAACTACCGACTGACGCTGAATATCAAGGCTGGCGACTTCATGGGCGAAGTTGAGGCAAAGTGATGATGTGCCTACACCGCCCTT
>Ga0315556_1000123_pt1 | contig 41916 bp, 37 predicted proteins | sample SalMarSW160310MG_FD_202112 | JGI IMG/M metagenome (GOLD analysis project Ga0315556, IMG submission 202112) | Salt marsh sediment microbial communities from the Plum Island Ecosystem LTER, Massachusetts, United States - Salt Marsh Sediment SW1603-10 ...
TGGAGGTGTTACCCCCGGGTGGCAGGAACACATGGCCTATTATGACCGTCTGGATATCGCGCTGGATCCGGTTGGCGGCCATGGCGGCGTCACCACCACCTGCGATGCACTCTGGATGGGGGTACCGGTCATCACCTTGGAGGGGGACTGGGTCGCTTCGCGATTTACGGCCTCCATGCTGGACGCCCTTGGTCATTCGGAGTGGATTACCCATTCCGAGTCGGAGTACGTGGACAAGGTCGTTGCGCTGGCGCGGGACGCGGAACAGCGCAAGGCATTGCGTCCCATGCAGCGCGCACGCATGGCCGGCAGTGCGCTGTGTGATGCAAAGGGCTTGTCTGCCAGCATGGAAGACGCCTACTTCGCAATGATGGAAGGATGGCAGGCAAAACAGAATACCTGATGATTTGCGAATCACGGGTAATCCTGCTTCGCGATAGCGTTTCACGTTGTTGCGCCCGCTTTGCAATTCAGTATCTCACCGTTGTCAGGTAAACCCCGATCGCTATCCCGATAAATGCCACGAACAGCGTAAAGAACACGCCCAACGGCAAGCCGTGTCCCGGTGCGGGGCAGCCTTCGCGCCGGAAACGTTTTTCGAGCCCGGTGTAGCGTATCGCCGCGACGATGGCGGTCGCGGCGCCGCCGAACACCAGCACGGTGCCGGTCCAGAACGAATAAGTAGTGGGGTGTTGTGCGAGATTTTCACTGCCCGGCATCATGCGCAACACCAGGCCGAAGCGGTCGATCACGAAACCCAGTGCCATCATGCCCAGCGCTGCACGCAACCACGCCATCAATGTGCGCTCGGCGGCGTAGTAGACCATGACGGAGGCGGTCTCCTCGATGTAGGTGTGGAGTGGCGATTTCTGGTCGTCTGCTTCAGCGTTCACGCATTATCCTCCCGCTAGCCCAGACTTTATAACAGGCAGACGCAGTGGTCGAGGTTAAACATCGACACTCAGGGATAATCCTGCCGCGTCGGGCGCACCATGATATTGCTGACATGAACGTGGGGCGGTTGCGACACCACGAAATGAATGGCATTCGCGATATCGTCGCCGTAGATCAACGGACCGAATTTCTCGTTGAAATGCTTTACCTGTGCGTCGTCATAGCCGGCTGCATCCTGAAAGCCGCTGATCACGATGCCAGGTTCGACCAGCGTCACGCGAACGCCTTTCGGCCCTGCTTCGCGGCGCAACCCCTCCGCAAGACCGTGAACCGCAAACTTGGTGGCGCCATAAACCGCACTGAAGGGGGAAATGTGCCGGCCCACCACCGAGCCGATGATCACGATATCGGCCGCGACGTCCGGGAAGCCGGAAGCCTGGCTGTCCACCATGCGTTGCGCTGCTTTCTGCAGCAATGCCAGAGTGCCCGTTACGTTCAGTTTCAATATCTCTTCGAACCGCGATAAGTCTGCATCCTTCACCGAGCCGCCCAGGCCGCGTCCGGCATTGGCCACTACGATATCGACCGGCTTGCCGAAGCGTTCGACGGCCGCTGCAAAAAGCTGGTCGAGCACCGCGCTATCCGAAGCATCGCCGGCCACGCCGCAAAACGAACTGCCCAATTCCTGTTCCATCGCGTGCAGCTTGTCTTCGTGGCGCGCATTGCCGACCACGCCAAATCCCGCAGCAATGAATTTTCGCGCGGAGGCTTCGCCTATGCCCGAGGTGGCACCCGTGATGATCGCGATACGGCTTTCATTTCCCATACGCTTTCTCCTTCATATTGTCTAATTTGCCCGAACCGGCGAGCCAGTTAGGTGCAAATTCAGGTGCTCCAGTAGGGGTGCCTGGATTTTTTCGCCATCGCACCAGCTAATAATGCCGTATAGCTGCCGGTGATCACGGCTTCATTTCCTTTAACACATCACATAACAATTCTTCCCCGCAGCTTTCGCGCGATACATTGCACTGTCTGCCTCATTTATCAAGCCGTCCCCGGTTTGACTGTGGTCAGGGAAGATGGCAATTCCGATACTGGCGCCGATTTCAGAGATAAGCCTGTTGTCATAAACAACTGGCTGACTTAATGTCTCGATCAGTTTTTTCGAAACAAGCATTGCTTCCTCTGGGCTCTTCAGGTTATTCAGGATGATGGTGAACTCATCTCCACCCATGCGGGCGACAATATCAGATTCCCGAATGTAGTCCTGCAGGCGGTGTGCCACCTCCTTCAGCAAATGGTCGCCGGCTGCATGGCCCATGCTGTCATTAACCTCTTTGAATCCATCGAGATCAATAAAAAGCAAGGCAACAATCAGTTTGTTGCGACGGGCGTGGGCAAGCGAGAATTCCAGTTTTTCGAAAAAGTTGGTGCGGTTTGGCAAGCCGGTCAGGCTGTCATATAACGCCAGACGTTTCAGTTTCTCATCGGCAATTTTGCGCTCGGTAATGTCGCGCACCATGGCAGCAAAATGCTTTTTACCGCCCAGGCTCATATCGGCAATACTGATCTCTATGGGGAATTCGTTTCCACTCTTGTTAATTGCCGTAGTCTCAACGCGCTGCCCCCCTAAAAAGCCTCCTTCCGCGCTCAGCAGGTACTGGGTATTAAAGTCCCCATGTTCATGCTGCTCCGGTATCAGCAAATCAATAGGCTTCCCGATCAATTCATTCTTTCGATATCCGAAAATCTCTTCCGTCGCTGGATTGGCGGCCTCGATAATTCCACTTGAAGTGATGGAAATAATAGCTTCCCGAACATTCTGGATCACGGCCCTCATGCGAGTCAGGTCTGCGAACAATTCGCATTTTATCGATTGCAACCTCGATATGACATTCCAGAAAAATCGGGCTTCCTTGGCGCCAATCACGCTGCCAATTCCAACGTGGCGTGCAAGAACCTCATCCAGTTCAGGATTGTTGGTCATGTTGAATACCATGCAGTGGCCGGCTTTCTGCAGGGCAAGTTCCACGTCATTGAATACTTCTATGCCGTTATTTCGTGCAATCCCGATCCCGAAGGCATGGGGATTGCGATCCACGATGCCGAAGATATTGATATGTTCTTCGAGCAGGAATATACCCAGTAAGGCAGTGCCGCCCAGACCCGCCCCGACAATCATGATTGGCAGTACATTGTCAGATTGCATTTGTCCTCCCCTTCCACGAATGCTTATGCTGCATTTCTTTATCTAATGGCGGAAATTCCGAGGAGCAGGAAGCGCCCCATCTTCTTTACAGGCAGCCATTGCCATGCGTTGGCAACTTGATGCTTTATTTATTGTTTATACGATGGAAAACTCAATATTGCCATGAAAATTATCCTTCCGGCGCCTATATTAATGCAATACCAAGTGCCGGCTCAGCAAAATAGATAATCAAATTGTCTTCCGGGCCGGCGAGCCAGGCCGGGCTCGAACTAAAACATCAATAGAACCAGTTTGGGCATTTATTTTAAAACTCAGTGCCTTGACTATCGTCAGAAGGATTCCGATTGCCACGCCGACAAATGCCGGGAATAGTGTGAATAACACGCCAGGCGGCAGCAGGCCCGTGTCTGGGCGCGCCGCAGCCTTCAAGCGTGTTGCACGACCGGTATGAGGTACAGGATGGCGGTCTGATTCGGGTATTGCATAACGGGTGCGCGGCGCAAGCTTATCCCAATCGCTTTAGCAGTTTTTCGTGTATCCCGCCAAACCCGCCGTTGCTCATCACCAGCACGTGGTCGCCCGATTTCGCAGCAACGGCGATGGTTTCGATCAATTCGTCGAGGTCATCCTTCACCACGGCCTTGTCGCCCAGCGGGGCAAGCGCGCCGCGCGCATCCCAGTCGAGGCCTCCTGCGTAGCAGAACACCAAGTCGGCATCTTTCAGGCTGCCAGGCAGCGCGTCCTTCATTACGCCCAGCTTCATGGTGTTGGAACGCGGTTCAAGCACGGCCAGAATCCGCCCGCTGCCGTTGATCTTGTTATGCAGCCCGGCGACGGTGGTGTCGATGGCGGTGGGATGGTGGGCGAAGTCGTCGTAGACGGTGATGCCGTTGACCACGCCGCGCACTTCCATGCGCCGCTTCACGTTCCTGAATTCGGCCAGCGCGGCCAGGCCCTGTGCGACCGGCACGCCGGCGTGGCGCGCGGCGGCCAGTGCGGCCAGCGCGTTCATGCGGTTGTGTTCGCCCAGCAGGTCCCAGTGCAGCATGCCCTGCACGGTGCCGTTGAGGTTGATCTCATCGTTATCGTCGATGTTCCAGCCATCGCTGACACCGAATTTTTCCACCGGCGTCCAGCAGCCGCGCTCGAGCACGCGCTGCAGCGCATCGTCGCGGCCGTTGCATACCAGCAGCCCGTTGCCGGGCACGGTGCGCACCAGATGGTGGAACTGGGTCTCGATGGCGGCCAGGTCGGGAAAGATGTCGGCATGATCGAACTCGAGGTTGTTCAGGATCGTGGTGCGCGGATGGTAGTGCACGAACTTGGAGCGCTTGTCGAAGAACGCGGTGTCGTATTCGTCGGCCTCGATCACGAAGAATGACGAGTCGGTGAGCCGCGCCGAGATGCCGAAATTCTGCGGCACGCCGCCGACCAGGAAGCCGGGATTGAGCCCGGCATGTTCCAGTATCCACGCCAGCATCGCACTGGTGGAGGTTTTGCCGTGAGTGCCCGCTACGCCCAGAACCCAGCGATCGTGCAGGATGTTCTGCGCCAGCCATTGCGGGCCGGAAATGTAAGGCAGGTTGCGGTTGAGGATTTCTTCCATCAGCGGGTTGCCGCGCGATACCACGTTGCCGATGACGTAGATGTCCGGGTTCAGTTCCAGTTGCTCGACGCCCCAGCCTTCGATCAGTTCTATGCCCTGCGCTTCGAGCTGGGTGCTCATCGGCGGATAGACGTTGGCGTCGCAGCCGGTGACGCGGTAGCCGGCCTGGCGGGCGATGGCGGCGATGCCGCCCATGAAGGTGCCGCAGATGCCGAGGATGTGAATGTGTTGCGTTGCCTTGCTCATGCGTAGTTATTGTTCGTGCTCCGGGCTCGGCATTGTGCCCGAAAACGAATAATTGATGGGAGCAATCAGGTCTCCTCTGGGATCATCTTGATGGCTCCGCACGGGCATTCCGACACGCAGATGCCGCAGCCCTTGCAGTAGTCGTAGTTGAACTTGAAGCGCTTGCCGGGACCGAGTTTTATCACCGCGTTGTCCGGACACACACCGTAGCAGTTGTCGCATTCGAAGCAGTTGCCGCAGGACAGGCAACGGCGCGCCTCGAACAGCGCGTTGGTTTCGTCGAGTCCGCCCTGCACTTCCTCGAACGTGGTCTGGCGGCGGATGATGTCCAGCATCGGGCGCACCGTCTTGGGCGCGTCGGTGTAATACCACGGGTTGAGCATGTCGTAGCCGACGATCTCGTGCTTGGGCGCCGGTTCAAACACGCTGCCGCGTAGCCAGGCGTCAACGTTGTGCGCGGCCTTTTTGCCATGGCCTACCGCTACCGTCACCGTGCGCTCGGAGGGCACCATGTCGCCGCCGGCAAAAATGCCGGCATGGCCGGTCATCATGTTTGGCGCGACCTGCACCACGCCGTCCTGAACCTCCAGCCCGGGCACGCCCTCGAGCAGCGACAGGTCCACGTCCTGGCCCAGCGCCAGCACTACCGAGTCGGCTTCCAGTTTTTCATATTCTCCGGTCGGCTGCGGGAAGCCCTTGTCGTCCAGCTCCATTTTCTCGACGGTAATCTCGCCCACCGCAGCCTGCTTGATGGTCGAGAGCCACTTGATCATCACGCCTTCCTGCAGCGCTTCCTCGATCTCGAAATCGTGCGCCGGCGCCTTGTCGCGCGTACGGCGATAGACGATGATCGGTTCGGCACCCATGCGCTTGACGGAGCGCGCGACGTCGATGGCGGTATTGCCGCCACCATACACCACCACCTTGCGGCCCAGCATCGGCTTGTCCTCGCCCTCCATCGAGCGCAGTACCGACACCGCATCGACGATGTGCGCCGCATCGCCCGCCGGGATCATGGTGCGCCGCGCGATGTGCGCGCCGACCGCGAGGAAGGCGGCGTCGAAGCCACCGTCCTTCATGCTCTGTTCGATCTGCTCGACTTTGCTGTTGAGCTTCAGCGTGACGCCGAGGTCGACGATGCGCTGCACTTCCGCATCCAGCACGTCGCGCGGCAAACGGTACTTGGGAATGCCGAAGCGCATCATGCCGCCGGCATACGGGCCGGCTTCGTGGATTTCGACGGTGTGGCCCATGCGCGCCAGGTGGTAGGCAGCCGACAGCCCCGATGGTCCCGCGCCGACCACCAGCACCTTCTTGCCGGTGGATTCGGCGGGTGCATCGAATTTCCAGCCGCGCCTGATCGCCTCGTCGCCGAGGAAACGTTCCACCGAATTGATGCCGACCGGCGCATCGAGCTGGCCGCGGTTGCAACTGGTCTCGCACGGGTGATAGCACACCCGGCCCATTACTGAGGGCAGCGGATTGTCCTGTACCAGTACGCGCCAGGCCTGTTCGTAGTCGCCGCTCTCGGCCTGGAACAGCCAGCCCTGGATGTTTTCTCCGGCAGGACAGGCGTTGTTGCAGGGCGGCAGACGATCCAGGTATACCGGGCGTTCGGTGCGCCAGGTGCCGGTGAGGTTGGCGAGCGAGGAGCCGGGTTTTAGCGTGATCGCAAATGGCTTAGGCATTCTGCACCTCCTCGTCGAGCAGGCCGTACTTGCGGATGTTGCGGTCGGCGATTGCCTGGATATGCGCCACCATGTCCGGGTGTGCATGTTTGCCGAACAGGTGGGCGAAGCGTTTCTGCAGTTTCAGGTATTCCTCCACCGGCGTCTGGCGGCGTATTTTCGACACGCCGGTCACTTCGCCGTGCTCAGCTTCGAACACCGGGAACATGCCGGTTTCCTTGGCCAGCCGCGCGATGCGGATGGTGTCGTGCGAGGCGCTGCCCCAGCCCAGCGGGCAGGGCACGAATATCTGGATATAGCGCGCACCGTGCATGCCCATTGCGCGCGTCACCTTGTATTCGAGATCGTGCAGGTCGGCGACGGTCGCGGTGGCAACGTAGGGAATGCCGTGCGCCATCGCGATTTCCGGCACGTTCTTGCCCTGGCCGAACGGGTTGCCCGGCTCGGGCCCGACCGGCATGGTGGTAGCGGTGCGCGCTGCGGGCGGCGTGGCACTGGAGCGCTGCACGCCGGTGTTCATGTAGGCCTCGTTGTCATAGCAGATGTAGAGCACGTCGTCGTTGCGGTCGAACATGCCGGACAGGCAGCCGAAGCCGATGTCGGTGGTGCCGCCGTCGCCGCCCTGTGCGACCACGCGCACGTCATGCCTGCCCTTGGCCTTCATCGCCGCGGCGATGCCGGTGGCCACGGCCGCAGCATTGCCGAACACCGAATGGATCCACGGTACCTGCCAGGACGATTCCGGATAGGGCGTGGAAAATACCTCGAGGCAGCCGGTGGCGTTGGACGAGATCAGCTGGCCGTTGCTGGCCAGCATCGCCGCGTCGATCGCATAACGCGCGCCGAGTGCCTCGCCACAGCCCTGGCAGGCGCGGTGGCCGGAGTCGATGGAATTACTGCGGTGTTCGCTGGATTGCACGCTGCGCGCGTCCGGCGCGAGCAGGCGGTTGCCGACGGTATAGGTGCCGGTCTGGTAGAACTTTACGGGTTGCAATGACATGACGTTCTCCTCAACCGAATTTGGCTGCCGATGCGATGCCCTTGTCGTGCAGGATATTCTCTGCGATCGGGCCGGAATGGCGCACCTGGCGTTCGCGTTCCAGTTGTTTGTTGACCGCGTCCCAGTCGAGGTCGAGGAAGCTGACGCGTTCCAGCGTTTCCTTTTCCGCCTCGCGGAACAGTTTGTGCAGCGAGGCCTTGGGTATCGAGCGGCCGCCGAGTCCGGCTACGGTGGTGAAGCCGAGCAGGCCGGTGCCGGTCACTGCCATGCGCACGTCGGTGGCGAGGATGCCGCCCAGGCCGACCGCGAGGCTTTTTTCCAGCACCAGGAAACGCTTGCAGTTGACCAGCGCTTCGCGCACCTGTGCCAGCGGGAAAGGCCGGTAACTGGTGATGCCGAGCACGCCGATCTTGTGGCCGTCGGCGCGCATCTCGTCCACCACGTCCTTGATGGTGCCGAGCACCGAGCCCATCGCCACGATCATGGTCTCCGCGTCGTCGGCGCAATAGGTCTGCACCAGGCCGCAACTGTCGCGGCCGAACACGTCCTTGAATTCCTTCGCCAGTTGCGGGATGCGTTCCAGTGCCTGCAGCTGTTTGGCGTGCGCCAGGTAGCGCACTTCCATGAACGCTTCCGGGCCGACCATGGCGCCGATGGTGATCGGCTCGGCCGGGTCGAGTACCTGGCGCGGATCGAACGGCGGCAGGTAGGCGTCCACCTGTTCCTGCGTCGGAATGTCCACCTGCTCGAAGGCGTGGGTCAGGATGAAGCCATCCATGCACACCATCACCGGCATCGACAATTCCTCGCCTAACCGGAATGCCTGGATGTGCAGGTCAACCGCTTCCTGGTTGTTTTCGGCGAACAGTTGCAGCCAGCCGGAATCGCGCTGCGACAGTGCGTCGGAATGGTCGTTCCAGATGTTGATCGGCGCACCGATGGCGCGGTTGGCGACGGTCATCACGATCGGCAGGCCGAGACCGGAAGCGTTGTACACCGCCTCGGCCATGAACAGCAGGCCCTGCGAGGCGGTCGCGGTGTAGCTGCGCGCGCCGGCGGCAGACGAGCCGATGGCCACCGACATCGCAGCGAATTCCGATTCGACATTGATGAATTCGCACGGCGACAAACTGCCTTCCTTTACTGTCTTGCCCAGCGCTTCGACGATGTGGGTCTGCGGCGAAATCGGATAGGCGCAGATCACTTCCGGGCGGCACAGCGCCACAGCCTGGGCGACAGCTTGCGATCCTTCAATCTGTTTTAACATTGCTATGCTCCTTGCGCAGCGGCCTGCTTTTCGGCCAGCACGGTTTCATAGGCTTCGGTGGCGGCGGCGATGTTGCCTTCTGCGACCTTGCCGGAGAACTTGCCGTTGATTGCCTTGACCACCGATTCCAGTTTGATGATGCCGGAGATCGCGGCGAAGCCGCCGAGCAGCGGTACGTTGGGGATGGGCCGCCCGATGTGCTTGAGGCCGATCTCGGTGGCGGCCACGGTGCACAAGTGATCCGGACGGCAGCGCTTGAGCAACTCGCCCAAGCCCAGTTCGGAAAGTGTCTTGGTAGTGTTGATCAGTACGTAGCCGTCGTCTTTGAAGCCGGCAAACACGTCGACCTGGTGCAGCAGTGTCGGGTCCTGGATGATCAGTGCGTCCGGCTCCATGATCGGTTCGCGCAGCCGGATATCCTTGTCGTCGATGCGGCAGAACGATACTACCGGCGCGCCGGTGCGCTCGGAACCGAAGCTGGGGAAAGCCTGGGCATGGTGCCCTTCGCCAAAGGCGGCAACGGACAGCATTTCTGCGGCGGTGACTACGCCTTGTCCGCCGCGGCCGTGAATTCGTATCTGGAACATTTCGTTACCTCGCATTCAGTGCAATCGAATCCTGCCGTTCCGGAATTTTACATCCAGGCGGATGTTGCTGCTACCTATTCAAGCCAGGGCAGCTTTTCGTCGGGGCCGTAGATGTAGCCGCTCTGGATGAAGAACTCCCGGTTTTTCCTGGGGCCGCAGATGTAACCGTCCTCGATGTAGTACTCGCCGTTGGTATTGGGGCCGTAGATATAGTTGGCCTGTATGTAATATTCGCCGCCGCTCATCCCGGGGCCGTAAATAAACCCGTCCTTGATGTAGTATTGTCCTGAAGTCATGGCAGGTAGCCTTTGAGATTGAGACCGGGGACTGTCAGCATTTGTTCCTCGTTCGTTTTCGGGGAATCATCGTACGGCCAGCAGTTCCACGTCAAACACCAGCGCCGCGTTCGGCGGAATGTCCCTGCCCGCTCCGCGTGCGCCGTAGCCGAGGCTGGCGGGAATTATCAGCGTGCGCTGCCCGCCGACCTTCATTCCGGCCACACCCTGGTCCCAGCCTTCGATGACCTGGCTCGCGCCGAGCCTGAATTCGAATGGCTGGCCGCGGTCGCGCGAGCTGTCGAATTTCGCGCCGTGATGGTCGGGTCTGGTGTCGTCATACAGCCAGCCGGTGTAATGCACCTTCACCATCTTGTACTGCGTCGCCTCGGCACCGGTGCCGACCTTGACGTCGGTAATTTCCAGTTTGGTGACCTTGTCGGATCCGGGCGCCGTCGCGCGCTTGCCGCAGCCGGACAAGGCCATGATTGCGGATAACAACAGGATGGAGGATAAAAAAGCAAAGCGGTTCATTCGTTGTTCTCCACAAGTTTCAAGCGAAAATTTCTGCTTCCATGAAGGTCACGGCATGGCCGGCGAGCACAACGCGATCACCCTTGAGTTCGCATTGGATGTCGCCGCCACGTTTGGAAATCTGCCGGGCGTTTAATATCTGCTTGCCCAGCTTTGCCGACCAGTACGGTGTCAGCTCGCAGTGTGCAGAGCCGGTGACCGGATCTTCCGGGATGCCGATTTTTGGCGCAAAGAAGCGACTTGCAAAATCGACAGTGTTTCCGCGTGCAGTAACCGCCACACCGCGCAAGCCCAATGTGGCCAGTTGGACGAAGTCAGGCTGAATCGAACGTATCTCGTCCTCGCTGTCGAATACCACCACGTAATCATCTGCCGCCAGCACCTCGCTTGGCCGGGTGCCGAGCCCGGCCAGCAAGGCTTCCGGAGGAATGCATGGCGTGGGCGGCACGGAAGGGAAATCCATTACCAGCAATTCTCCCCTGCGTTCTACGGACAGTTTTCCGCTGAGCGTTTCAAAGGTAATGACGGGGGCGGTATGGCCAAGATGCTCAAATATTACGTGTGCAGTTGCCAGGGTTGCATGGCCGCATAGTTTGACTTCGGCAAGCGGCGTAAACCAGCGCAAGTGGAAGTTTTGCCCGGCTTTTATGCAGAAGGCAGTTTCGGAAAGATTGTTCTCTGCGGCAATCGACTGCAGCAAACTGTCATCCGGCCATGCATCGAGCGGACAGACAGCAGCAGGGTTACCGCCGAATAATCGGGAGGTGAATGCGTCGACCTGATATTGCCTGATCCTGAGCGCCATTCTCAGTAACTCAGCACTGGCGCCAGCCAGCGCTCGGCCTCTTCCAGCGTCATGCCCTTGCGCTTCGCATAGTCCTCGACCTGGTCCTTGTTGATTTTGCCAATGGCAAAGTATTTGGCTTCGGGGTGCGAGAAGTAGAAGCCGCTGACCGCCGCGGTGGGCAGCATGGCGTAGCTTTCGGTGAGCGTGATGCCTGCGTTCGTGGGTGCCTGCAGCAGTTCGAACAACGGTCCCTTTTCGGTGTGTTCGGGGCAGGCGGGATAGCCGGGTGCCGGACGGATGCCGCGGTATTGCTCGGCGATCAGTTTTTCGTTGTCCAGTTGCTCGTCAGCGGCATAGCCCCAGAATTCGCGGCGCACGCGCAAATGCAGGTGCTCGGCAAAAGCCTCGGCCAGACGGTCGGCCAACGCTTTCAGCAGGATCGCGTTGTAGTCGTCGTTGTTTTTCTCGAAGCGCTCGACGTGTTTCTCGATGCCGATGCCGGCAGTGACCGCGAAGGCACCGATGTAGTCCTTGACCTTCGTTTCTTTCGGTGCAATGTAGTCGGCCAGGCAGTAGTTCGGGATGTCGGCCGGTTTTTTGGTCTGCTGGCGCAGGTTGTGCCAGGTTATCGCAACCTGTTTGCGTTTGTCGTCGGTGTAGATTTCGATGTCGTCGCCATTCACGCTGTTGGCCGGGAACAGGCCGAACACCGCGTTCGCGGTCAGCCATTTTTCCTTGATGATCTGCTTCAGCATGGCCTGCGCGTCAGCGAACAGTTTGCGCGCTTCTTCGCCTACCACTTCGTCGTCCAGTATTTTCGGATAGCGGCCGGTCAGTTCCCAGGCCTGGAAGAACGGCGACCAGTCGATGAAATCGACCAGCGCGTCGAGCGGGTAGTTTTCCAGTTTGTGCACGCCGGGCAGTTTCGGCTGCGGCGGGGCATATTTTTCCCAGTCCGTTTTCAGGCCATGCACGCGCGCTTCTGCCAGCGGGACGTAGGTCGCCTTGCCTTTCTTGCCCTCATGCTGTTCGCGCGCTGCGGCATAGTCGGCCTTGATGCCGGCGACGTATTCGTCGCGCAGGGTGTTGCTGAGCAGGTTGCTGCACACGCCTACCGCGCGTGAAGCATCGACCACATACACCGTGGTGCCGCTCGGGTAGTTGGGTTCGATCTTTACCGCGGTGTGCACGCGCGAAGTGGTCGCGCCGCCAATCAGCAGCGGGATTTTGAAACCCTGGCGTTCCATTTCCCTGGCCACGTGCGCCATTTCTTCCAGCGAGGGCGTAATCAGCCCGGACAGGCCGATTATGTCGGCATTATGTTCGCGCGCAGTGTCGAGGATCTGCTGGCACGGGATCATCACGCCCATGTTCACCACCTCGAAGTTGTTGCACTGCAGCACTACGGTGACGATGTTCTTGCCGATGTCGTGCACGTCGCCCTTGACCGTGGCCATCACGATCTTGCCCTTGGGTTTGCTGTCGCCGGAACGTAGTTTTTCCGCTTCGATATAGGGCACCAGATGTGCGACTGCCTGTTTCATCACGCGCGCCGATTTCACCACTTGCGGCAGGAACATCTTGCCGGCGCCGAACAGGTCGCCAACCACGTTCATGCCGGTCATCAGCGGGCCCTCGATGACTTCTACCGGGAAGTTTGCCTGCAGACGTGCCTCCTCGGTATCCTCCACAATAAAGGTGGTGATGCCGCGCACCAGCGCGTGGGTCAGGCGCTCCTGCACCGTGCCCTTGCGCCATTCCAGGTCTTCCACTTGCACTTTGCCGCCGCCCTTGAAGTTCTCGGCGAGCGTGACCAGTTTCTCGCCGGCGTCGGGGCTGCGATTCAACACCACGTCTTCTACCGCGTTGCGCAGGTCTTTCGACAGTTCTTCGTACACGCCGAGCTGACCGGCATTGACGATACCCATGTTCATGCCGGCCTTGATGGCATGGTAAAGGAACACGGTGTGGATGGCCTCGCGCACCGGCTCGTTGCCGCGGAACGAAAACGAAACGTTGGACACGCCGCCGCTGACCTTGGCATATGGCAGGTTCTTGCGTATCCAGCGCGTAGCCTCGATGAAATCGACCGCGTAGTTGTCGTGCTCCTCGATGCCGGTGGCAATCGCGAAGACGTTGGGGTCGAAAATGATGTCCTCGGGCGGGAAGCCAACCTGATTCACCAGGATGTCGTAGCTGCGCTTGCAGATTTCGGTCTTGCGCTGGTAGGTGTCGGCCTGGCCCTGCTCGTCGAACGCCATCACCACGGCGGCAGCACCGTAACGGCGCACCAGCGTGGCGTACTTAATGAAGTTTTCCTCGCCTTCCTTCAGCGAAATGGAATTCACGATGGACTTGCCCTGCACGCACTTCAGCCCGGCCTCAATGATGCTCCACTTGGAGGAATCGATCATCACCGGCACTTTTGAAATATCCGGCTCGGAGGCGATCAGGTTGAGGAACTTCACCATCGCGGCCTCGCCGTCGAGCATGGCGTCGTCCATATTGACATCGACCACTTGTGCGCCGTTCTCCACCTGCAGTTTGGCAATCTCCAGTGCTTCTTCGTAGCTGCCTTCCATGATCAGCCGCTTGAACCTGGCCGAACCGGCGACGTTGCAGCGCTCGCCGACGTTGACGAACAGCGAGTCGTCGCCGATGTTGAACGGTTCCAGCCCGGACAGCCGGCATGCGTACGGGATGTCCGGAATGCGGCGCGGCGCGATGTCCTTGACTGTTTCGGCGATGGCTTTGATGAAGTCGGGCGAGGTGCCGCAGCAGCCGCCGATGATGTTGAGGAAGCCGCTTTCGGCCCACTCCCCGATGTGGCCGGCCATGTTCTCCGGCGTGTCGTCGTAGCCGGTTTCGGCCAGCGGGTTGGGCAGGCCGGCGTTGGGGTGGGCACTCACATAGCAGTTGGCGACGCGCGACAGCTCGGCCACGTACTGGCGCAGTTCTTCGGCGCCGAGCGCGCAGTTCAGGCCGATCGACAGCGGCTTCGCGTGCGCGAGCGAGTTGTAGAAGGCTTCGGTGACCTGGCCGGTGAGCGTGCGGCCCGAGGCGTCGGTGATGGTGCCGGAGATCATGATCGGCAGCGCCGTGCCGCGTTCCTCGAACACCGCTTGCACCGCGAATACGGCAGCCTTTGCATTGAGCGTGTCGAAAATGGTTTCGATCAGCAGCAGGTCGGCGCCACCGTCGATCAGGCCGCGCGTGGCTTCGGCATAGTCGGCGACCAGCTGGTCGAAAGTGATGTTGCGCGCAGCCGGATCATTCACATCGGGCGAAATGGTCGCGGTCTTGTCGGTCGGACCGAGCACACCAGCGACGAAGCGCGGCTTGTCTTTCGTGGCGTATTCGTCGCAGGCCTCGCGCGCGAGCCGTGCGCCGGCCACATTGATTTCGTAGGCGAGCGATTCCATGCCGTAGGCACGCAGCGTGGTCGCGTTGGCGCCGAAGGTGTTGGTCTCGACGATGTCGGCGCCGGCGGCCAGGTAATCGCGGTGGATGTCCTTGATGATCTCGGGCCGGGTCAGTACCAGCAGGTCGTTGTTACCCTTGAGGTCGCTCGGCCAGTCCGCAAAGCGCTCGCCACGATAGTCCGCCTCGACCAGCTTGTGACGCTGGATCATGGTGCCCGTCGCGCCGTCGAGGATCAGGATGCGTTGCCGGAGCAGTTTTTCTATCGGATGCGTGGTATGGCTCATGTTGTGCGGCTCAGAAAATGAGCGCGGATTTTATCATGAACCCAGGCAGGCTCAGCTTTGCCGGTCCATCCTGCGGTATTGCACGGCTTCGGCAATGTGCGGCGTCTGGATATGCTCGCTGTCCGCGAGATCGGCGATAGTGCGTGCGACTTTGAGCACGCGATGATAGGCGCGTGCCGAGAGGTTGAGGCGGGTGATGGCCTGGCGCAACAATGCTTCGCCTTGCGCATCGGGCGCGCATAGCGTATCGATCTCGCTTACCGCAAGCCGGGCATTGGGTTTGTCCTGCCGTGCAAGCTGGCGCTGCCGTGCGGCTTCCACCCTGGCCTGGATGTCCAGGCTGGACTCGCCATCGGCGTGTTTGAGCAGGTCTTCCTGCGGTACTGCCGGCACCTCGATCTGGATATCGATGCGATCCAGCAGCGGGCCGGAGATTTTGCCGCGATAACGCGCGATCTGGTCCGGCGTGCAGCGACATTTTCCGCTGTAGTGGCCGAGATAGCCGCAGGGGCAGGGATTCATCGCCGCCACCAGCTGGAATTGCGCCTTGAAATCGGCGCGCCGGGCGGCACGCGAGATGGTAATGCGTCCGCTCTCCAGCGGTTCGCGCAACACTTCGAGTACATGACGGTCGAATTCCGGTAGCTCGTCCAGAAACAGTACCCCGTGCATGGCAACAGAAATTTCGCCGGGACGCGGGTTGCTGCCGCCGCCAACCAGTGCCACGGCGGAGGCGGTGTGATGCGGTGTCCGGTATGGCCGTACTTTCCAGCTTCCCACGTCGAAAGTGCCGCCCAGCGATTGCATCGCGGCACTTTCCAGCGCCTCTGCTTCAGTCATTTGCGGCAGGATGCCGGGGAGGCGCGCAGCAAGCATGGATTTGCCGGTGCCGGGCGGACCGGACATCAGCACGCTATGACCGCCCGCGGCGGCGATTTCCAGCGCACGCTTGGCCTGCCCCTGCCCTTTTACTTCGCGCATGTCAGGGTATTGCGGTGCGGTGGGTTGCACATCGGGAAGATGGCGCTCCAGTGCTTCGCGTCCGGCCAGGTGCGCGGCAACCTGCAGTAGCGACTGCGCCGGGTAGACGGCGGCATCCTCCACTAACGCGGCTTCGGCGGCATTGGTCTCTGGCAACACGAAGGCTCGTCCGCAATTGGCTGCGTGATAGGTCATTGCCAGCGCGCCACGGATGGCCCGCAGCTCGCCCGTCAGTGCCAGTTCCCCGGCGTATTCGTATTCCGCCAGTTGCGCCGAGGGAATCTGGCCGGAGGCGGCGAGAATGCCCAGCGCGATGGGCAGGTCGAAGCGCCCGCTTTCCTTGGGCAGGTCGGCGGGGGCGAGGTTGACGGTGATGCGTTTAACGGGGAAATCGAACTGGCAATTCTGCAAGGCGGCGCGCACGCGATCCTTGCTTTCCTTTACCTCGGCTTCGGGCAGGCCGACGATGGTGAAACTGGGCAGGCCGTTGGCCAGATGCACCTCGACGGTGACCGGCGCAGCATCCATGCCGGAGAGGGCGCGGCTGTATAAGACCGCGAGCGACATGGTTCAGGAATTTTGTTGCGCTTCGAATGCCGCAACGCGCGCTTCCAGTTCATCCAGCTTTTGCCGCGTGCGTGCCAGCAGTTCGGACTGGACGTCGAATTCTTCCCGCGTCACCAGATCCAGCTTGGCGAAACCCTGGCCCAGCAAGGTGCGGGCGTTTTTCTCGAAATCCTTGAGTGGGCTGTTGGCCGCGGCTTCATTCAGCCTGGCGGAAATGTCGTCGAGGAATTTGGGGTTGTTCATGGCTTTTCCGTTACAATTTGATTATAAAAATATTAAGCTTGAATTAAGAATAATTAAGCAAACTTCAGCTCGTACCATAAGCCACTCCCGCAGGATGGGCAAGTGGCACTGTCATGCACGGTGCTATTCGATACCGTTGCGCCTGGTTGTGCAGGTTATTCAAACCGATTTGAAATCAAGATTGGTGAAGACAAAGTACGAGCTTTATTGATAAAGCGGCATATCTTATGTCCGGTTATTACTAAAATGAAGGGGGGAGTTGTGATGCAAAAAAGTAAGTTGTTGATTGGTATATTGGGCGCGCTGGCGGCATTGCCCGCAGTGGCGCAGGAAGCAGGTGGTAATTCTCCGTTCTCCGGGGAGGTGCGTCTGGTGAGCCAATACGTCTATCGCGGAATTGCGCAAACCGGCGGCAAACCGGGAATCCAGGGTAGCTTTGCCTATGAGCATTCCAGCGGAGTTTATGCCGAGGTCGAAGCATCCAGCAGCAGTTTTTTCAGTGATCTTGCCGCAGACCGGGTTGCCAATGCGCTTCCTCCGGAGGGGGCTTCCAATTCCAGCCTCGAGCTCGACATTTCTGTCGGTTTCAAGAATGAGCTGGCCAACGGCTTTCGTTACGACGCCGGTTTCATGGGCTATAACTTCCCGGGTACCTATGCGCCTGGCGTAACCAAGGCCAATACCGACGAGGTTTACGGTGCCGTCGGCTATAAATGGCTGACGGCGAAATATTCCTACAGCTTGGGCGACACATTCGGTGTCAGCATGGCCAAGGGTACCAGCTATCTTGAGGTCAACGCCGATGTTCCGGTTGCCGAAGGCCTGACCGTGTGCGCGCATGTGGGCAAACAGACATATAAAGGAACTACCGCCGACACCCTGACGGCGGCAGGCGCCAATCCATCGTACACGGATTACAGACTGGGCGTTTCGAAGGAGTTGGGTGGGTTCGATCTGGGGCTGGCGTACAGCAAGACGAATGCTGCAACCGGCGCCGGCACCTTCTATCACATTCTCAACCGCGATCTGGGCAAGGGCACTGTAGTTCTGTCCGTTGGCCGTTCGTTCTAGACATTGCCAAAGCGGCTGACGCCGCTCGGCAATTGCTCCGGGGCCATGCTTTTTTGCATGGCCTTTTTTCTTTAAATGCCCCTTCGTTTCTCCGGATATTTTCGTATTTTCATCCCTTGCACCTGAATCGTGCACGCGGATATGTTCTTTGCACGAAATGTGGGCGGCCTCCCGAGCCGGGATTGGGGGAGATCAAAAACAATATTGATTTTATTTAAGAAATCCATGTGGCATGGAACCTGCTATTAGGATGGCGTGGATATTTTATCCCGCTTAACCTTCATCTAGAGAGAGGAAACATCATGCAAAAGAGCAAACTGTTGGTGGCTTTACTGGGTACTTTGGCTGCGATGCCTGCAATGGCGGATTCACCGTTTTCTGCGAATGTCGCCTTGACGACCGATTACCTGTTCCGTGGTATGACGCAAACCGGGCACAAGCCGGCATTGCAGGGTGGTTTTGACTATGCGGGCCCGAGCGGTATCTATGCCGGTGTCTGGGGCTCCAACATTAGCTGGATACAGGATACGGGCGCTGCCGCCAGCGCCAGTGTCGAGCTGGATACCTACCTTGGAATCAGCAACAGTTTCGCCACTGACTTTACTTACGACGTCGGCTTCCTGCGTTACAACTATCCGGGCACTTATTTTCCCGGCGTCCCCAGTGCCAACACCAACGAGATCTATGGTGCCATTGGCTACAAATGGGTAACGCTGAAGTATTCCCGCAGCCTGGGTGACCTCTTTGGCTTGATTGACACAAAAGGAAGCGACTATATTGACCTGAGCGCAAGCGTCCCGTTGCCGAGTGACTTTTCGCTGGGTGCCCATTACGGCAAGCAAAAATTCGCGGGTACAGGTTGTATTGGGTGCGACTATTCCGATTACAACGTCAGTATCGGCAAGGATATAGGCAGTGGCTATTCGGTGTCGCTGATGTATAGCAATACCAATGAACCTGCTGGCACTCTTTGGGGCCCTGCTGGCGCCACATATGATCCCGGCAAAGGCACTGCCGTGTTGACCCTCAGTAAGTCGATGTAAAACTACGGGGCGGTTTCCGCCGCCCCCTCTATTTCTAAAGCTCAAGGAGAGTGAAATGAAAATGGTTACCGCCATCATCAAGCCATTCAAGCTCGACGAAGTGCGTGAAGCCTTGTCCGCCATCGGCGTGCAAGGGATCACCGTCACTGAAGTCAAGGGCTTCGGACGGCAAAAGGGGCACACCGAGCTGTACCGGGGTGCCGAGTATGTCGTGGATTTCCTGCCCAAGATCAAGCTGGAAGCTGCAGTTGCCGCATCCATGCTGGATCAGGTTATCGAGGCAATCGAAAAGACCGCCAAGACCGGCAAGATCGGCGACGGCAAGATCTTTATCCACGATATTGCACAAGTAATTCGCATCCGCACCGGTGAAACCGGCGCAGAAGCCTTGTAAGGAGCCATGCCATGAAAAAATCATTAGTACTTTTCACGCTGCTGGCCGGACTGTGCGGTTTTGCGGCCCCGTCGTTTGCCGACGGACTCGACACCGGCGCAACTGCATGGATGTTGAGTTCAACCGCCCTGGTGCTGTTGATGACCATCCCTGGCCTGGCTCTGTTCTACGGCGGTATGGTGCGCAAGAAGAACGTACTGGGCACCATGATGCAGAGTTTCGCCATTACCGCGCTGATATCGGTGGTGTGGATGGTGGCAGGCTACAGCATTGCCTTCGATACCACGGGCATGACCAAGGGCGTCACCAACTTCTATTCCTTCTTCGGCAGCCTGAACCATGCATTCCTGAACGGTATGGACATGAAGAGCATGACTGGCGGTATTCCGGAATCGGTGTTCATGACCTTCCAGATGACGTTTGCCATCATTACTCCGGCCCTGATCACCGGTGCATTTGCAGACCGCATGAAGTTCTCTACCATGCTGGTGTTCATGACGATCTGGTCGCTGGTGGTGTATTCGCCAATCGCTCATATGGTGTGGTCTGGCGATGGTGGTTTCCTGTGGGATCTGGGCGTACTGGACTTCGCCGGCGGCACCGTGGTGCACATCAACGCCGGTGTTGCAGGCCTGGTTACCGCACTGATGCTTGGCCCACGTATCGGTTATGGCAAAGAGCCGATGGCGCCGCATAACCTGGTCCTGACCGTAATCGGTGCAGCGATGCTGTGGGTTGGCTGGTTCGGTTTCAATGCGGGTTCTGCGGTGGCTGCTGACGGCCGTGCCGGTATGGCCATGGCTGTTACCCAGATCGCTACCGCTGCTGCAGCTCTGGGCTGGATGTTTGCTGAATGGATCGTCAAGGGCAAGCCCAGCGTACTGGGTATCGCATCCGGCGCAGTGGCTGGCCTGGTTGCCATCACCCCGGCTTCCGGTTTCGTTGGCCCGGTAGGTTCCCTGGTAATTGGTGTCGCAGCTGGCGTGATCTGCTTCTGGGCTGCTACTTCCCTGAAAGGGATGCTGGGCTACGATGATTCACTGGATGCGTTCGGCGTACACGCCATTGGCGGTATCGTCGGTGCGTTGCTGACCGGTGTCTTCGCGGTTGAATCCATCGGCGGCACAGCCGGCAGCATGGGCCAACTGTGGATCCAGGCAGAAAGCGTGGGCATAACCATCGCCTACACAGCTGTGATGACTTTCATCATTCTCAAGGTGCTGGACATTGTCATGGGACTGCGTGTTACCGAAGAACAGGAACGCGAAGGTCTGGACATTGCACTTCACGGAGAGCGCGTGGAATAACAGTCTCCTCCCCAAGACCCCCCAAGGGTATTGGTTTGGGCGCCGTAAGGCGCCCTTTTTTTGGTGTGCATGACAAGGCAGTGCCGGAATGAATAAGGCCCGGTCTGGGCCGGGCCTTTTCCGATCTTGCAATACTTGGGTCGTTATTATTTTGGGCCAAAAATTATGGCAAGACCCAGCAGCAAAAACGGCGAAAAAACAAAAAATGGCACCCAACTAGTCATAATTTATCCCCTACTTAAAAGTAACTATTTCTAGAATTTATCCACCTCCACAACGGAGCCGGCAGTCCTTGAAGCACCATCGGCCAACCATTAAGATTGGCTTTGCATACAACCATGTGCCAATCGAATATTGCCATTAAACAATCGATGGCACAAGCGGCAATAGCCAGAAATAACCATATAAACAACATGGTAAAATGGTTATTTAAGGTGGCGGCTTTGTTACTGTACTATTTAAGTACATTAAAAATCATCCGGTTAATTGCGCTGACATAAGCTGTTCATGCAAGCAGGGCTAAGTGCGCGGTGCTCCGGTATAATGCGGGAACACATGGAACAACCTGCAGCAAACAATATTCCGTTTTCATCACTGGGCCTTGATCCGCAGATTTTGCGTGCCATCAAGGAGCAGGGGTATACCGAGCCGACGCCAATCCAGGTGCAGGCCATCCCGCACGTCCTGGCGGGACGCGATTTGATGGCGATGGCGCAGACCGGCACCGGCAAGACGGCTGCCTTTACTTTGCCGCTGCTGCAGCGCCTGCTGCCACATGCCAGCGCCAGCGCATCGCCGGCGCGCCATCCGGTGCGGGTACTGATTCTGGCACCAACGCGGGAACTGGCAATCCAGGTCGGCGAAAGCGTGGAAACATATTCCAGACATGTTCCATTGCGCTCCACTGTGGTATTCGGTGGCGTGGATATCAGGACGCAAAAGCCTGCATTGATGAAGGGCGTGGAAATTCTGGTGGCCACCCCCGGGCGTCTGCTGGACCATGTGGAAAGCCGCAACCTGATGCTTAACCAGGTGCAGATGCTGGTGCTGGACGAGGCCGATCGCATGCTGGATATGGGTTTCATGCCGGATCTCAAGCGCATTCTTGCGTTGTTGCCCAGGCAAAGGCAGACCCTGCTGTTTTCGGCCACTTTTTCCGACGACATCAAGAAGCTGGCGCAAGATTTTCTGGTGCATCCCGTTACCGTGGAAACGGCGCGCCGCAATACGGCCGCGGAAACGGTCAAGCAATCGGTGATGCTGGTTGAGCATGATAAAAAATTCAGGGTGCTGGCCGATCTGATTCATGCGCGCGGCATCAGCCAGGTGCTGGTATTCACCCGTACCAAACTGACTACGGCGCGTCTGGCGAGAATGCTGGAGCGTGATGGTATTGCCGCCGACGCCATACATGGTGACAAGAGCCAGCTGGAGCGTATGAAGGCGCTGGAAGCGTTCAAGGTCGGCAAAATCGCCGTGCTGGTGGCAACCGACGTGGCGGCACGGGGGTTGGACATAGACCAGTTGCCGCTGGTGGTCAACTACGAACTGCCGTCGCACGCCGAAGATTATGTTCATCGCATCGGCCGCACCGGCCGCGCGGGCGCCAGCGGCGAAGCGCTTTCGCTGGTGGACAAAGAGGAAGAGCGGCGGCTCAGGGATATTGAAAGATTGCTCAAGCGCGAACTACCGCGCGAACAGGTGGAATTGTCTTCTGCACCGCGCCGGGCACATACCCGGGCAAGTCACGGCAAGGAAACCGAGCCGGCGGACGACTGGTTTATGAAGCCCTATGAGCCTTCTCCTGTTGCCGCTAAGGCCGAAGAGCCGGCGCCCAATCGCGAAGCTAAACCCAAAAAACAGATCGCCGCGCTGCTGCGGAAACAACCTTAAACGCCGCTGGTTGCGCCGGCAGCTTGCGGCTCAGCGAAACACGATCGTCTTGTTGCCGCAGACCAGTACGCGATCCTCCACATGGTAACGCAGGCCGCGCGCCAGCACGGTTTTCTCGATGTCGCGCCCGTAGCGCACCATGTCTTCCACCGTATCGCCGTGATCGATGCGTACCGTGTCCTGCTCGATGATGGGGCCGGCATCCAGATCCTCGGTAACGTAATGGCAGGTCGCCCCGATCAGTTTCACACCGCGCTGGTAGGCCTGGTGATAGGGCCTGGCGCCGGCGAAGGAAGGCAGGAAGCTGTGATGAATGTTGATAATGCGGCCGGCATAACGTTCGCACAGCTGCGGCGGTATGATCTGCATGAAACGCGCCAGCACCATGGTGTCGCCGTGGTGTTGCTTGAACAGATGTTCGATATTCTCGAAGGCGGCGGTCTTGTCGGTCATATCCACGCAATGAAACGGAATGCCATGCCATTCGACAAAGCCGCGCAGGTCTTCGTGGTTGGAAATCACGCAGGGGATATCTACCTCCAGCTCGCCGCTTCGCCAGCGGTGCAGCAGATCGTTCAGGCAATGATCCTGTTTGCTGATCAGGATGACGATGCGTTTTTTCGTTGCCGAATCGCTGATGCGCCAATCCATGTCGAATTCTGCCGCCATGCTGGTGAATTGCGCATGAAATTCTGTCAGGCCCGGCGATAGCGATGCAGCGAGGATTTCCTGACGCATGAAAAAGCGTTGCGACTCCAGATCGGTGTGGTAGCTTGCCTCGACGATGAAACCGCCGTGTTGCGCAATGAAGCCGCTGACTGCAGCAATAATGCCGACCCGATCCGGGCAGGCAATGGTCAGTGTATAGCGACGCTCGCTCATGCAACAGTTCCTCGTTACAAACAGGATTGAGGCAGGTATTGTACCGTTACCTGTATTTCGCCGCTGGCCCGGAATTTTGTACTGCCCTGCATGCGGATTGCGGCCTGCAACTCGCAAGTTTTCCCTGCGTCAGTCAGCGATCTCCTGGCTGCGCAGATACTCCTCATAGGTGCCGTGGTAATCGGTGACGCCCTTGTCGGAGATTTCGATGATGCGCGTGGCCAGCGAGGAAACGAATTCGCGGTCATGGCTGACGAACACCAGCGTGCCCTTGAACAGGTCGAGCGCAGTGTTCAGCGACTCGATGGCCTCCATGTCCATGTGGTTGGTCGGTTCGTCCATCAGCAGCACGTTGGGTTTCTGCAGCATCAGCTTGCCGAACAGCATACGGCCCTTCTCGCCGCCGGACAGCACTTTCACGTTTTTCTTCACGTCATCGCCGGAAAACAGCAAGCGGCCCAGCGTGCCGCGCACCACCTGGTCGTCGTCGCTGGGACCGCGCCATTCCGTCATCCATTCCATCATCGGCTTGTCGTCGGCGAAGTCGGCGGCGTGGTCCTGGGCGTAGTAGCCGAGCCTGGCCTTGTCGGTCCACTTGATGGTGCCGGTATCCGGGGCGAGGTCGCCGACCAGGCAGCGCAGCAGGGTGGTTTTACCGATGCCGTTGGGGCCGATGATGGCAACCTTCTCGCCGGCGTCGATGCGGAAATTCACGTTGGAAAAAAGCACCCTGTCGAAACCCTTGGCCATTTTCTGCACCTCGACTGCGGTACGGTGCAGTTTGTCCTTGTCGTCGTACTCGAAGCGGATGAACGGGTACTGACGGCTGGAGGGCTTGATGTCTTCGATCTTGATCTTGTCGATCTGGCGCGCACGCGAAGTGGCCTGTTTGGCCTTGGAGGCATTGGCCGAGAAACGCGCGACGAAAGCCTTCAGTTCGGCGACCTTTTCCTTGGCCTTGGCGTTATCTGCGGCCTGCTGCTCGCGCGCCTGGGTCGAGGCCAGCATGTAGTCATTGTAGTTGCCCGGGTACACGGTGATCTTGCCGTAGTCCAGGTCGGCCATGTGGGTGCACACACTGTTCAGAAAGTGGCGGTCGTGCGAGATGATGATCATGGTGCTGTTGCGTGCGTTGAGCACGCCTTCCAGCCAGCGGATGGTGTTGATGTCGAGGTTGTTGGTCGGCTCATCCAGCAACAGAATGTCCGGGTTGGAGAACAACGCCTGTGCCAGCAACACGCGCAGCTTGAAGCCGGGCGCCACTTCGCGCATCGGGCCGTTGTGCAGTTCGATGGCAATGCCTACGCCGAGCAGCAATTCGCCGGCGCGTGCCTCGGCGGTATAGCCGTCGTACTCGGCAAAAGTTGCCTCCAGGTCGGCCGCGCGCATGTAGTCTTCTTCCGTCGCGTCCGGGTTAGCGTAGATCGCATCGCGTTCCGACATCGCTTCCCACATTTCCTCGTGGCCCATCATCACTACGTCCAGCACGCGCTGGTCCTCATAGGCGAACTGGTCCTGCCGCAGCTTGCCCAGACGCTCGCCCTTGTCCAGCATGACCTCACCCGAGGTTTGTTCCAGGTCGCGGCCGAGGATTTTCATGAAAGTGGATTTGCCGCAGCCGTTGGCGCCGATCAGGCCGTAGCGATTGCCGTCGCCGAATTTCACGGAAACGTTTTCGAACAACGGCTTGGCGCCGAACTGCATGGTGATGTTTGCGGTGGAAAGCATGGGTTGAGGCTCTTGATCCGGGGTAATTGAAATAAAGGGCAGGATTCTAACACCTCATGCAAGGCTGTCTAAACCCCTGCCTTCCGTTAGAATGCATATTGATACAACTCGTCGTTTGCCCGTCATGGTCCCTCATCTCACTACTGCACTGAACGGTCCGCTGCTCGACCTCGAGCGCCGCATGCTGGATGCGCAGCCTGCCATCGAACACTGGTTCCGCACCCAGTGGCAGGAACGCACCGTGCCGTTCTATTCATCGGTGGACCTGCGCAACAGCGGTTTCAAGCTGGCGCCGGTCGATACCAACCTGTTTCCCGGCGGCTTCAACAACCTCAACCCGGATTTCCTGCCGTTGTGCGTGCAGGCGGCGCAGAGCGCTGTCGAAAAGATCTGCCCCGACGCACGCGGCGTGTTGCTGGTGCCGGAAAATCACACGCGCAACCAGTATTACCTGCAGAATGTGGCGCAACTTGCGGTGATCCTGAGGCAGGCCGGGCTCAAGGTGCACATCGGCAGCCTGTTGCCGGAGATCGACAAGCCGACGCAACTGGCGCTGCCCGACGGCGGCACCCTGACGCTGGAGCCGCTGCATCGGGAAAAAAACCGGCTCAGCGTGGATGGCTTCGATCCCTGTGTGGTGTTGCTCAACAACGACCTTTCATCCGGCACGCCGGAGATTCTGCAGAATCTGGAACAGGCGGTGCTGCCGCCGCTCGAAGCGGGCTGGACCATGCGTCGCAAGTCGCATCATTTCGCCGCTTACGACAAGGTAGCGGAAGATCTTGCGCAGATGCTCGACATCGATCCATGGCTGATCAATCCCTATTTCGCTTCCTGCGGGAAAGTCGATTTCAAGCAACGCACCGGCGAAGAATGCCTAGCTGCGCGCGTCGACGAGATACTGCAGAAAATGCGCGCGAAATATGCCGAGTATGGCGTAAAGGAAGAGCCGTTCGTTATCGCCAAGGCCGATGCCGGAACCTACGGCATGGGCATCATGACGGTGAAGGATGCCAGCGAAGTGAAGGGACTCAACCGCAAGCAACGCAACAAGATGGCGGTGGGCAAGGAAGGCCTGGAGGTGCACGACGTGCTGGTGCAGGAAGGCGTATACACCTTCGAAAGTATCAATGATGCGGTAGCCGAACCGGTGGTATACATGGTCGATCACTATGTGGTCGGTGGTTTCTACCGGGTGCATACCGATCGCCGCAGCGACGAAAACCTCAATTCACCCGGTATGCATTTCGTGCCGCTGGCATTCGAGGCCAGTTGCACCCTGCCCAATCCGGAAGGTGCGCCGGACGACGTGCCCAACCGCTTCTATGCCTACGGGGTGGTGGCCAGACTGGCACTGCTGGCTGCTGCGGTCGAGCTTGAAGAAATGCAGCAGTGAGTTTTTCCCGGCGCATTTTTTTGCTGGCGGCAGTTTTGCTGCTTTCGGCCTGCGGCAAGGAGCCGCTATACCAGGAACAGGGCTACGTGTTCGGCACGCTGGTCGAAGTCAGCGTGTATGGCGAACCGCAGCCGCAGGCGAAGCAGGCGGTCAAGGCGGTGATGGAGGAATTCCAGCGCCTGCACAACAAGCTGCATGCGTGGAAGCATTCCGAGCTGAGCGAACTGAATGCAGCTTTTGCCCAAGGCAAAAGCAGGCAGGTATCCCCCGAACTGGCGGCGATACTCAAGGATGCCACAGCGATTTCCGTGCAATCGAAAAACCTGTTCGATCCGGCTATCGGCGGATTGATCAGGCTGTGGGGTTTCCAGGCCGACACCTTCAAAGCGGTGTTGCCGGATGAAAAGAAAGTCCGGGCGCTGGTGGCTTTCAATCCGCGGATGACAGATATCACGCTAAAGGGTGACGTTGCCTTCAGCCGCAACAAGGCGGTGCAGGTCGACCTGGGCGGCTATGCCAAGGGTTATGCGCTGGACCGGGCGGCGGCAATACTGAAAAAAATGGATGTGCATAATGCACTGATCAATATCGGCGGCAACGTGCTGGCGCTGGGCAGCCATGGTTCGCGTCCCTGGCGGGTAGGTATCCAGCATCCGCGCAAGCCCGGCCCGTTCGCTACGGTGGAACTGCACGACGGCGAGGCCATCGGCACCTCGGGCGATTACCAGCGTTATTTCATGGTGAACGGCAAACGTTATTGCCACCTGATTGATCCGCGCAGCGGCCAGCCGGCGCAGGGCGTGGAGGCAGTGACCATCCTGACCCGCGGAGCGCGTGCCGGCGTAAGGTCGGATGCGGATTCCAAGCCGTTGTTCATCTCCGGCGTGCACGGCTGGCGCCAGGCCGCGAAGGAAATGAATCTTTCCGAGGCATTGTTGATCGACGACGGCGGCACGGTGCATCTCACCGCTGCCATGCAGAAACGGCTAAAATTAACGGACAAGCACATGGTTGCCGAGGTTGAGCCATGACAACGACGGAACAGGATCAACGCATCGAACAGAACGTGCAGCGCACGGTCGGTCATGCCGCTTTGCAAAAGATACGCGGTATCGTCGACGATGACCTGGAGGTCGAGGCGAAAAAGGCCGGGCTGTTGCGTGCATTCCTGCGTTACGGCTGGATTGTCTTGCTGGCTGCTGCTGCACTGCTGGCACATTATCTGGGAGTGATTTGAATTGGTCGGGATTTTATTGATGACACACAACGGGCTGGGCGACAGCCTGGTGGATTGCGTGCGGCATGTGCTGGGGCAGGTGCCTGCCAATCTTCTGGTGCTGGCGGTAAAGGCGAACGATGATCCCGTTCGCAAGGAGGCCGAAGGGCGCGCACTGGTTGAATATATGGATAACGGCGAGGGTGTGCTGCTGCTGGCCGATATATTTGGCGCAACGCCCTGCAATATCGGCCTTCGCCTGTGCGAGATGCCCAATGTGGCTGGCGTGGCCGGAGTCAACCTGCCGATGCTGTTGCGTGCGGTATCCAACAGCGACAAACCGCTGGACGAGCTTGCCCGGATGGCGCTCGAGGGTGGGCGCGACTGTATCGTTTCAATGAATTCCAATCCCGAAGAAGGATGCAATGTTGCAACAGGAAGTACTGATTAAAAACAAGTTGGGGTTGCATGCCCGCGCCTCGGCGAAGCTGACCCAACTGGCTTCACGATTTCCCTGCGACATCTGGCTGTCGCGCGACGGCCGCCGCGTCAATGCCAAGAGCATCATGGGGGTGATGATGCTGGCCGCAGCCAAGGGCTCGACCATCGGTATCGAAACCAGCGGCGACCAGGAACAGGAAGCGATGAGCGCGATTCAAGAGTTGGTAGATGATTGTTTTGGAGAAGGCGAGTGAGTTTTACCCTGCACGGCATTCCGGTTTCCAGCGGCATCGCCATCGGCCATGCCCACCTGGTTTCGCACACCACGCTGGAAGTGGCGCATTACACCCTGCCCAAGCATCTGGTGGTGGAAGAGGTGGCGCGGCTGGATACCGCTCTGGAAACCACGCGGCAGGAGCTGACCGCACTGCATGCAATTCGTCCGGAAAACGCGGGGGCGGAATTCGACGCCTTCCTCGACCTGCACCTGATGATCCTGGGCGATGTGCATATCAGCCAGGCGCCGCGCGAAATGATAGAGCGCGAGCACTGCAATGCCGAGTGGGCGCTCAAGGTGCAGATGGACGACCTGGCCGAGCATTTCGACGCGTTCGAGGATGCTTACCTGCGCGAGCGCAAGAGCGACGTAATCCAGGTGGTGGAGCGCGTGCTCAAGGTGTTACTCGGCCATCCCGGACATGTGCCGCCGGCCGCCGGGCATGACGGCAACATCATCCTGGTGGCGCACGATCTGAGTCCCGCCGACCTGATTCAGTTCGAATCGCACCAGTTCGCCGCGTTCATCACCGATCTTGGCGGCGCCACTTCGCATACCGCGATCATTGCGCGCGGCCTGAATACGCCGTGCGTGGTCGGCCTGCTGCATGCGCGCCGGTTGATGCGCGAAAACGACCAGTTGATCGTCGACGGCACGCAGGGCGTGATCATCGTCAATCCGAACAAGCAGGTCCTGGCAGAATACAAGCTGCGCCAGAGCCAACTTGAGCTGGAGCGGCAGAAGCTGCGGCGCCTGCGCACCGCCCGCGCCAACACGCTGGACGGCACCCACGTCGAGTTGCAGGCCAACATCGAGAAGCCGCAGGACCTGGCGGACGTGAACGAGAATGGCGCCAGCGGTGTCGGTCTGTTCCGTAGCGAGTTCCTGTTCCTCAACCGTGACGACCTGCCGGACGAAGAGGAGCAGTTCGAGGCCTACCGCTGCGTGGCGGAGGGAATGAAGGGACTGCCGGTGACCATCCGTACTTTCGACCTTGGCGCCGACAAGCAACTCAACCAGACCAAGCGCGTTGCCAGCAATCCGGCGCTGGGATTGCGCGCGATCCGTCTCAGCCTGGCCGAGCCGCAGTTGTTCCGCATCCAGTTGCGCGCATTGCTGCGTGCCTCGCATTACGGCAACGTGAAAATCCTGGTGCCGATGCTGTCCAGCATTTCGGAAATCAACCAGACGCTGCAATTCATCGACAACGTCAAGGACATGCTGGACGAGGAAGGCATTGCCTACAATCGCAACGTGCCGGTGGGCGGCATGATTGAAATTCCTGCCGCCGCGCTGGCGCTCAACGTGTTCACCAAAAAGCTGGATTTCCTGTCGATCGGCACCAACGACCTGATTCAGTACACCCTGGCCATCGACCGCACCGACGAGGAAGTGGCTCACCTGTACGATCCGCTGCATCCGGCGGTGCTGCACCTGCTGGCGCATGTCATCACCGGTGCCAATAAGGCCGGCGTGCCGGTCTCGGTGTGTGGCGAGATGGCCGGGGAGCTGGCCTATACCCGCCTGTTGCTCGGTATGGGCCTGCGCCAGTTTTCCATGCATCCGTCGCAGTTGCTTGGGGTCAAGCAGCGCGTACTGACCACCAGCTTGCCGGAAATTGCTTCGCTTACCCATAAAATTCTGCGCGCCGACGATCCGATGAAAATTCGCGATCTGCTGGACAAGCTGAATGCGGTCTAGCGGCGATTGACAGTGCCGGACAAAACCGGGAAACTTCGTTGCGTGCCGATTTGATTTCAGCTTGCGGGGCACGTAAAACATACCAGCTAAAGCGTTTAACCCGTTTTGGCACAAAGCTGAGCGGGTTTTGTTTTTGGAGCATGTTTTGAACGATTCGGTTGGAATAGTCAGCGCACAGCGCGCGCAGTTTGATACCCCGCTTACTTTCCAGAGCGGTGCGGTGCTGCCGCGCTACGAACTGGTGTATGAAACTTATGGCGCCCTGAACAGCGACAAATCCAATGCTATCCTGATCTGCCATGCGTTGTCGGGACACCACCACGTTGCGGGCCAGTATGAGGGCGATCCCAAGAGCACTGGATGGTGGGACAACATGATCGGTCCAGGCAAACCCATCGATACTGATAAGTTCTTTGTCATCGGCCTGAACAATCTCGGCGGCTGCCACGGCTCCACCGGCCCGTCCAGCATCGATCCGCAGACCGGCAAGCCCTACGGCGCCAGCTTTCCGGTGGTGACGGTGGAGGACTGGGTGGAATCGCAGGCACGCTTTGCGGACATGCTTGGCATTGAGCAATTTGCCGCCGTGATAGGCGGCAGCCTGGGCGGGATGCAGGCGCTGCAATGGTCGCTGTCCTACCCGGAGCGTTTGCGCCATGCGCTGGTGATTGCGGCGGCGCCGCGGCTGACCGCGGAGAACATCGCGTTCAACGACGTGGCGCGAAATGCGATCCTGACCGACCCGGATTTCCATGGCGGCAATTTCTATGAGCACGGCGTAGTGCCTAAACGCGGCCTGCGCCTGGCGCGCATGCTGGGACATATCACCTATCTTTCCGATGATGCGATGGCGGACAAGTTCGGGCGCAGCTTGCGCTCCGGCAAGCTGGGCTATAGCTACGATATCGAATTCGAGATCGAATCCTATCTGCGCTACCAGGGCGACAAGTTTGCCGGCTATTTCGACGCGAATACTTATTTGCTGATGACCAAGGCGCTGGATTATTTTGATCCGTCGCGTGAATACGACGACGACCTGAACAAGGCATTCGCGCCGGCACGCGCAAATTTCCTGGTGCTGTCATTCACCACCGACTGGCGTTTTGCGCCGGAGCGTTCGCGCGCCATTGTCAAGGCACTGCTGCACAACCGCCGCAACGTCAGCTATGCGGAAATCACCTCGACCCACGGCCACGATTCGTTTTTGATGCGACATGAGCATTACCATGATGTGATGCGTGCCTATCTCGACCGTATTGCGCAGGAGGTGGCGGCATGAGTGCGCACGATCCGATCGAACTCGCCGCTACCCGCCCGGATTTCGCCGCCATTGCGGCGTGGATCCCGCAGGGCGCATCAGTGCTCGATCTCGGCTGTGGCGACGGCAGCCTGCTGCGCTATCTGCAGGAAATGCGCTCGGTGCGCGGTTACGGTGTGGAAATCAGCGACACCAAGCTGGCGGCTTGCATCAGGAACGGCGTAAACGTAATCCAGGGCGACCTCGACAGCGGGCTGTCCGGTTTCGAGACCAATGCGTTCGATTTCGTTGTGCTGTCGCAAACGCTGCAGGCGATACGCCATACCGAAGTGCTGGTGCACGAGATGCTGCGCGTGGGACGGGAAGGCATTGTCAGCTTTCCCAACTTCGGCTACTGGAAAAACCGCCTCAATATTCTGCGCGGCAACATGCCGGTGTCGGAGGATCTGCCTTACCAGTGGTACGACACACCCAACGTCCACCTGTGCACCCTGCAGGATTTCGAAACCTTCTGCGCCCAGCACCGGATCGACATCCTCGATCGCCGCGTGATGACCAGTGGCGGCAGCGAGGTAGGCGCGCTGCCCAATTTGCTGGGCAGCACTGCGGTATACCGTTTCCGGAACGTGGCCTGACCGGATGAGCGTGTGGCGGCAGTTGTTCACCCGGCGCATGCTGATCTGCGTGTTTACCGGGTTTTCTTCCGGTCTGCCGCTGTACCTGCTGTTCAACCTGCTGCCGGCCTGGCTGCGCAGCGAGCAGGTCGACCTGAAAACCATCGGCCTGTTCGCGCTGATCCAGTTTCCCTACACCTGGAAATTCCTGTGGTCGCCGCTGCTCGACCGCTACGTGGTGCCGATGCTGGGCCGGCGGCGCGGCTGGATGCTGCTGACCCAGGCTGGGCTGTTATTGGTGATCGCGGCAATGGGCGCATTTTCGCCACAGCGGGATATCGAAACCATCGCCTGGGTGGCCACGCTGCTGGCGCTGCTCAGCGCCACCCAGGACATCGCGCTCGATGCGTACCGGCGTGAATTGCTGCCGGATAACGAGCTTGGGCTCGGCAACTCGGTGCACGTCAACGCTTATCGCATCGCCGGTCTGGTGCCCGGGGCGCTGTCATTGGTGCTGGCCGATCATATGCCGTGGAACATGGTGTTCATCATTACCGCGCTGTTCATGCTGCCGGGGATGGCGATGACGCTGCTGGTGTCCGAGCCACACCGCGCCACACCGCCCAAGACCTTGCGCGAAGCGGTGGTCGAACCGTTCCATGAGTTCATCACGCGCCAGGGCTGGCAAAGCGCGCTGCTGATCCTTGCTTTCCTGCTGTTCTACAAGCTGGGCGACAGCATGTGCACCGCGCTGGCTACGCCGTTCTACCTCGACATGGGTTATTCCAAGACCGACATCGGACTGGTCGCCAAGAACGCCGGGCTGTGGCCGTCGGTGATCGGCGGCCTGCTGGGCGGCCTGTGGATGGTGAAAATCGGCATCAACCGCGCGCTGTGGCTGTTCGGCGTGGTGCAGATCGCGGCCATTTTCGGCTTTGCCTGGCTGGCCTCCATCGGTCATCATGCCGAGGTTGGCGCGACGGATTTGGCGCAACTGGCGCTGGTTATCGGTCTTGAGGCGCTGGGGGTGGGGCTGGGCACTGCCGCATTCGTCGCTTTCATCGCGCATACTACCCATCCGGCCTATACCGCGACCCAGTTCGCCTTGTTTACCAGCCTGATGGCGGTGCCGCGCACCTTTGCCAATGCCGCAACCGGCTGGCTGGTGGAGAACATGGGCTGGGCCAATTTCTTTTTGTTGTGCGCGCTACTGGCGGTGCCGGGAATGCTGTTGTTGCTGAAGGTGGCGCCGTGGAATGCGCCGCTACCGGTCGCAGACAACGAGCAGGGCAGGTAGTACCCGACTTTCCAGCTTGGTTAATTGATAGTATTCGTGCCATATTCCCACTATAATCCGCGCTCTAATTGGTATCAGGTATCACATTCAGAGTTTGAATATGCAGTTGTTCGCTTTCGGTATTAACCATCAGACCGCGCCGCTCAACGTGCGCGAACAGCTCGCGTTCAATGCGGAAACCATGGAACCGGCATTACGCGACCTGGTAGGGCATGGTGCGGCCAAGGAAGCGACCATACTCTCCACCTGCAACCGCACCGAAGTGTATTGCAATACACAGACGCCCGAGCAGCCAATCAACTGGCTGGCCGACTATCACAAATTGCAGTCGTCTGAAATCGAGCCCTACCTGTATACCTTGCCGCGCGAGCAGGCAGTGAAGCACGCCTTTCGCGTGGCTAGCGGACTGGATTCGATGGTGCTGGGCGAGCCGCAGATTCTCGGCCAGATGAAACAGGCGGTGCGCAGTGCCGAACTGGCCGGCACGCTGGGCTTCATCCTGCACAAGCTGTTCCAGCGTACTTTTTCGGTGGCCAAGGACGTACGTTCGCAAACCGAGATCGGCGCCAATCTGATTTCCATGGCTGCGGCGGCAGTAAAGCTGGCCGAGCGCATCTATCCCAGCATCACCGAGCAGAACGTGCTGTTCGTTGGCGCCGGCGAGATGATCGAATTGAATGCAGTGCACTTCGCCGCCAAGTCGCCCAGGCAGATTACCTTTGCCAACCGCACGCTGGAGCGCGCCCAGGCGCTGGCAAGGCGCGTCAACGGTGAGGCAATCACGCTGAACGACCTGTCGGAACAACTGGCGCACCATGACATTATCGTCACCTGTACCGGCAGCCCGCTTCCCATCCTAGGCAAGGGCATGGTCGAGCGCGCGCTGAAGCAACGCAAGCACCGTCCGCTGTTTATCGTCGACCTGGCTGTGCCGCGCGACGTGGAAGCAGAAGTGATCGAACTCGACGACGTGTTCCTGTATACCGTGGACGACCTCGGCGAGCTGGTGAACGACGGCCTGGATGCGCGGCAGAACGCGGTGAAGGAAGCCGAGGTGATCATTGATGCTGGCGTGGTGAATTTCGTCCACTGGATGGAATCGCGCGAAGTGGTGCCGACCATCCGCGCGTTGCGCGACCACGTCGACCGCCAGCGCCGCCACGAACTGGAAAAGGCGCAGCGCCTGCTGGCCAAGGGCGAATCGCCGGACAAGGTGCTGGAAGCGTTCAGCAACGGTCTGACCAACAAATTCCTGCATGCGCCCACGCATGCGCTGAACCAGATGCAGGCCGACGAGCGCGAAGCTTACATGGAAATTATCCACCGCCTGTACCACCTGCACACCCCCGAATGAAACCCAGCATTGCCGCCAAACTCGCCCAGCTCAGTGCGCGGCTGGACGAGGTCAACCAGCTATTGAGCAGCGAAGACGCCACGCGCGACATGGACCAGTTCCGCAAGCTTAACCGCGAGCGCACCGAACTGGAGCCGGTGGTCGAACACTATCATGCGTGGCAGGCCTGCGAGGCTGACATTGCCGCCGCACAGGAGATGGCGGGCGATCCGGAAATGCGCGAATTTGCTGCAGAGGAAGTCGAAGCCGGGCAGGAGCGTCTGGTGCAGATGGAAGCCGAACTGCAGAAGCTGTTGCTGCCGAAAGATCCCAATGACGAGCGCAATGTCATTCTCGAAATACGTGCCGGTACCGGTGGCGATGAGGCGGCGCTGTTTGCGGGCGACCTGTTCCGCATGTACACGCGTTTTGCCGAGCGCAACCGCTGGCAGGTAGAGGTGATTTCAGAGAGTCCGGGCGAAGTCGGAGGCTACAAGGAAATCATCGCGCGCATTGTCGGCCATGGCGCATATTCCATATTGAAATTTGAGTCGGGTGCACATCGCGTGCAGCGTGTGCCAGCTACAGAATCTCAGGGCCGTATCCATACCTCGGCCTGCACCGTGGCCGTATTGCCGGAAGCGGACGAAGTGGACGATGTGGTGCTAAACCCCGCCGACCTGCGCATCGACACCTTCCGCGCTTCGGGCGCCGGCGGCCAGCACATCAACAAGACGGATTCGGCGGTGCGCATTACCCACTTGCCTAGCGGCACCGTGGTGGAGTGTCAGGACGGACGTTCGCAGCACCAGAACAAGGCGCAGGCGATGCGCGTGCTGGCAGCGCGCATCAAGGACCGGCAGGAACAGGAGGCGCATGGCAAACTGGCCGCCGAGCGTAAATCCCTGGTCGGCAGCGGCGACCGCTCCGAGCGCATCCGCACCTACAATTTTCCGCAGGGTCGGGTCACCGACCACCGCATCAACCTTACGCTGTACAAGATGGACTACATCATGGACGGCGATATCGGCGAACTAACCAGTGCACTGATGGCCGAGCATCAGGCCGCACAACTCGCGGCATTGTCCGAAGAGGGCTGATTCCTTGCCGCGCAGCATTCAGCAGTTTCTCGTCGATGATGCCGCGAAACTGGCAGCAGCGTTGGCGCTCGACGCCACAAGCGCCCGTCTCGAAGCACAATACCTGCTGCAGCATGTGCTGCAAAAGCCGCGTTCCTGGCTGCTGGCCCATCCGGAGCAGGGACTGACCGAAACCCAGCAGGTCGATTACCAGCAATTTTTGCAGCGCCGCCTGCAGGGCGAACCCATCGCCTATATTCTTGGCGAACGCGAATTCTTCGGACTGGATTTCAAAGTCACGCCCGCTACGCTGATTCCTCGTCCGGAAACCGAATTGCTGGTGGAGCTTGCACTACAGCGTATTCCCGCGCAACCGCACTTCCATGTACTCGACCTTGGCACCGGCAGCGGTGCTATCGCGTTGTCCATAGCCCGCGCCCGTCCGGATATCGAGGTAACGGCGACCGATGTTGCACTGGCGGCGCTGGCAGTGGCGCGGGATAATGCGCAACGGCTTGGCGTTGCCAACGTGGTTTTTGTGCACAGCGACTGGTTTGACGGACTGGGTGGGCCGTGTTTCGATTTGATCGTTGCCAATCCACCATACGTGGCGATAGACGATTCGCACCTGCAGCAGGGCGATTTGCCGTTTGAGCCGTCTGCGGCATTGATTTCCGGCATGGATGGTCTGGACGATATCCGTCGCATTACCGGCCAGGCACCGCCCCATTTACGGTCCGGCGGCTGGTTGTTGCTGGAGCACGGCTATGACCAGGCAGCCAAAGTGCGCGAATTGCTGCGGCAAGCTGGATTCGGCGAGGTATTCTCGGTGTGCGACCTGTCGGGGATCGAACGGGTCAGCGGCGGTTGTCTCGCTTGACCATGTTTGTCTCGGCGGCTAGAATTACCCTAGTTAATTACTCAGTTAATAAAGGAGCAGGCAAACATGGATGTACAGGAAACGATCAAGCAACAGGTGACCAGCCACCCTGTTGTTCTGTATATGAAGGGGACGCCGCAGTTCCCGATGTGTGGATTTTCCGGGAATGCGGTGCAAATACTTCAGGCATTGGGCGTCAAGGACGTGTTTACAGTGGATGTGCTGAGCGATCCGGAAATTCGGCAAGGGATAAAGGATTACGCCAACTGGCCGACCATACCGCAGCTTTATGTCAACGGCGAATTCGTAGGCGGCTCCGACATCATGATCGAGATGTACCAGAACGGCGAACTGCAGGCATTGCTGAAGGACTAGGCCAAAATATATAGGCCAAAATATATAGGTAATTTTGCATATATGAAATTACCAAGTAAAAGAGTATCTTTTGGCTTGGGCGTTAGAGCTTCGAGTTGTTACCAACTCGTCTTTCTTACTCTCCTCCTACTTCGGGCGATCACCAGATCGCCCATTTTTATTATCCGTTATTATCTGCCAGATACTGCCGTGCCCGCGCGATGGCGGCTTCCGTCTGTTGTGGCGCCGTGCCGCCGATATGATTGCGTGCGGCAAGCGAGCCTTCCAGCGTCAGCACGTCGTACACGTCCTCGGCGATCAGCCCTGAGAACTGCTGCAATTCTTCCGGCTTGAGTTCGGACAGATCACAGTTCTTCTGCTCGGCAAAGTGCACGGCCAGCGCTACCGCCTCATGGGCATCACGGAACGGCAGGCCTTTCTTCACCAGATAGTCGGCCAGGTCGGTGGCCGTGGCATAGCCTTGTAACGCCGCATTGCGCATTGCCTCCGGTTTGACGGTGATGCCGCCCATCATGTCGGCATAGATGCGCAACGTCTGGGTCAGCGTGTCTACGGTATCGAACAGCGGCTCCTTGTCTTCCTGGTTGTCCTTGTTGTAGGCCAGCGGTTGTGACTTCATCAGCGTCAGCAGCGCGACCAGATGGCCATTAACGCGGCCGGTCTTGCCACGCACCAGCTCCGGCACGTCCGGATTTTTCTTTTGCGGCATGATGCTGGAGCCGGTACAGAAGCGGTCGGCGATATCGATGAAACCGAAGCGTGGGCTCATCCACAGGATCAGCTCTTCCGACAGGCGCGACAAATGAGTCATCAGCAGTGCGGCGGCAGCGGTAAATTCGATGGCGAAATCGCGGTCGGACACCGCATCCAGCGAGTTCTCGCACACCGCCTCGAACCCCAGTAACTCGGCCACATATTCGCGCTTGATCGGATAGCTGGTGCCGGCCAGCGCGGCTGCTCCGAGTGGCAGGCGATTGACCCGCCGGCGCGTGTCGACGAAGCGCTCCGCATCGCGCTTGAGCATCTCGAAATAGGCCAGCAGGTGGTGAGCGAAGCTGACCGGCTGTGCTACCTGCAAATGAGTGAAGCCGGGCATGACGGTATGTGTGTGCCGCGCAGCCAGTTCGACCAGCGCGGATTGCAGGCCGTGGATCAGCAGTACGATTTCGTCGATGGCATTGCGCAAATACAGGCGGATGTCGGTTGCTACCTGGTCATTGCGCGAGCGCCCGGTATGCAGACGCTTGCCGGCGTCGCCTACCAGTGTGGTGAGCCGCTTTTCGATGTTGAGATGTACGTCTTCGAGATCGAGCGACCATTCGAAAATACCGGCGATGATCTCGTTCTCGATTTGCGCCATGCCGCGGCGGATGTCTTCCAGGTCCTGCGTGCTGATGATGTCGCAGGCCGCCAGCATTTGTGCATGGGCCAGCGAGCCCTGGATATCGAACAGCGCCAGCCGCTTGTCGAATTCCACCGAGGCGGTATAGTGCTTTACCAGTTCCGCCACCGGTTCGTTGAACCGTCCCGACCAGGTTTGTTTATCTTGCGTCGTCATCGTCTCTTGTCCAGAATGTGTGCCATAAATCCAGGTATTTGTAGCGATACTGTGTTACCCGATAAATTTGTTGCTTACATATAACCCATATGCCATGCCTCAAAATTTTTTTCGTACCTTGTCTCGCCTGGAATTTTGAGTTTGCCGGGGAATGCCCCAGGGGCTATTAATAATCATGCCAAGGCTGCAGAGTATAAATCAAAACCCTATCCCCGACGCGTTGCCCAATTTCCGCAACCTCGGTGTTGCCATCCGTATTCTGCTGCTGGTGAGCGGCACCGGGTTGCTGGCGGCACTGTTGCGCGCCAGTTCGTGGCAGGACGTCATTTTTCAGCTGGTAAACATTTATGCGCTGGTACAGCCGGTGCTGCTGAGCAGTCTGCTGCTGCTGTTCGCACTGAATACATTGCTCGCCCGCCTGGATTACTGGTGGGGTTGTGCCGCCGTGCTGGTACTGGTGATGGCGGTTACCATGGCTATCGTCCAGTTTGGCGGCGTGCTTTACGTCTCTTCTTTCGAGCAGGGGAATTTCATCCGGTGGCACTATCCCATACTGAGCGGAACGATGGCTGCCGTGCTACTGGCATATTTCCGGCTACGTGCCCTGGCTTTGTCACCAGCCGTGTACCAGGCCAGGCTGCAGGCGTTACAGGCACGTATACGCCCGCACTTCCTGTTTAACTGCATCAATTCGGTGCTGGGTGTGGTGCGCAGCAATCCCAGGCGTGCCGAGACCGCGCTGGAAGACATGGCCGACTTGTTCCGCATGGCCATGGCTGATACCGGTGAACTGGTGCCGCTGCGCAAGGAGATCGAGCTGTCGCGTCAGTATCTCGCACTGGAACAGTTGCGCCTGGGCGAGCGCCTGACTGTCAACTGGGATACTGTCGACATGCCGGACGATGCACTGATTCCACCGCTGGTGCTGCAACCACTGCTGGAAAACGCCGTGTATCATGGCATCGAACCGCTGGCCTACGGCGGTGCCATCGACATCCGCCTGTACCGCAGCGGTAACGAGATGCACCTGGAGGTGCGCAATCCGCAGCGCGAGCAGGATGCAACGCATGCCGGCAACAAGATGGCACTGCTCAACATCCGCGAGCGGCTGGCGTTGCTGTTCGACGTCGAGGCACACCAGACGGTGGAGAGCGGCAAGGATCACTATCGGGTGCACATAGTCATACCTTATGTGAAAGAGGAGGCGCAATGAGCGTGGTTGAACTGCCGTTGACGGTGTTCGTGGTGGACGATGAACCGCATGCGCGCAATCGCATCAAGGAACTGCTGATCGATTGTGCGCAGCAACTGCCGCTGGAGCTGGTCGGGGAGGCCGGCAACGGGCGCGAAGCGCTGGACAAGCTGGTGAAAGCGCCTGCCGACGTGGTGCTGCTGGATATCCGCATGCCCCAGATGGACGGCCTGGAACTGGCGATGCATCTCAACAAGCTGGACAAGCCGCCGGTGATCATTTTTACCACCGCCTATGACAGTCACGCGCTGAAGGCTTTCGAGCTGCACGCCATCGATTACCTGCTCAAGCCGATCCGCCTGGGACGGCTGTTCGATGCCCTGATGCGCGCCCGCTCCGCCGTGCCGTTGCGTACCGAGGAATTGAAGGAACTGTTACCGGAGCCGCGCAAAAACCTGTCCATTCACGAGCGTGGCAAGATCATGCTGATTCCCATCGAGGAAGTGCTGTACCTGCGCGCCGAACTGAAATACGTCACCGTGCGCACGGCAGAACACGAATACCTGATCGAGGAATCGCTCACTGCCCTGGAAAAGGAGTTTGCCGCGCGCTTCGTGCGGATTCACCGCAATTGTCTGGTGGCGAAGGACGAGATCGAGGGTTTCGAAAAGGTTTCCGACAATGAGAGCGGCGAATCGCACTGGACGGTGAAGCTGAAGGGGTTGGACGAGAAGCTCGCGATCAGCCGGCGCCAGCAGTACATCGTCAAGGAGTTTAGTTAGGCGGGTATAGCCCGCCCTAAACCAAATTCCTGAGAATGCGGGAGCAACACCCTACCCGCTGTTCCTCAACCCCGCCGCAATGCCGTTGATGGTGATGTGGATCGCGCGTTTTACCCGCTCGTCATTGTCGCCGTCGCGGTGACGATGCAGCAGCGACACCTGCAGGTGGTTGAGTGGATCGATGTACGGCGTGCGGTTGGTCAGGCTGCGGGCCAGTGTCGGATTGTCCTGCAGCAGGCTGCTGGCACCGGTGATAGCGAACAGCGTTTCCACAGTGAGCTGCCATTCAGCCTCGATCATGTCGAAAATCTGGTCGCGCAATGCTTCGTCGGGCATCAATTCGGCATAGCGCGAGGCGATGCCCATGTCGGTCTTGGCCAGCACCATGTCCATGTTGGAAAGCAGGCCGCGGAAGAACGCCCAGTCACGGTTCATCATCTGCAACTGCTTGAGGCCGGCGTCGCCTTCCTGTTCCAGGAATTTCTGTATCGCGCTGCCGAAACCGTACCAGCCCGGCAGGATAACGCGGGTCAGGCTCCAGCTGAACACCCAGGGAATGGCACGCAGATCCTCGATCTTGTTGCTGGCCTTGCGCGATGATGGGCGGCTGCCGATGTTGAGTTCGGCGATCTCGTGGATAGGCGTGGCGGCAAAGAAGAAATCCTCGAAGCCCGGGGTTTCATACACCAGCTTGCGGTAGGCGGTGAAGGCATCCTGGCTGAGTGATTCGACGATGCGATGGTATTCCGGCATGGTGGAATCGTCGCCGTGATGGTGCAGCAGCGTCGCTTCCATGGTGGCGGCGATCAGGATTTCCAGATTACGGCGGCCGATCTCCGGGTCGGAATATTTGCTGCCGATCACTTCGCCCTGCTCAGTGATGCGGATCTGTGCATTCACGCTGCCCGGCGGCTGCGCCAGGATGGCCTGGTAGCTGGGGCCGCCGCCGCGACCAACGGTGCCGCCGCGGCCGTGGAACAGGCGCAGCTCGATGCCGTGTTTTTCGAACACCTGGACCAGTTCCAGTTCGGCCTTGTACAGCTCCCAGTTGGCGGTCAGGTAGCCGCCGTCCTTGTTGCTGTCGGAATAGCCCAGCATCACTTCCTGTATATCGCTGCGGCTTTTCAGCAGCTCGCGGTAATACGGGATGGAGAACAATTCGTCCATGATGGTGCCACAGCCGCGCAGGTCGGCGATGGTCTCGAACAGCGGAATGATGTTGAGGTGCAGTTGCGGCTGTCCGCCGTCTTCCAGTAGTCCCGCCTGCTGCAGCATCAGCGCCACTTCCAGCAGGTCGGAAACGTCGTCGGTCTTGGAGATGACATAGTTGGGCAATGCGGCGCTGCCAAAGCGGTGATGGATTTCCGCTGCGGTGTGCATGATGCGCAACTCGCCCTGCACAGTGTGCGAGAACTTTTCCATTTCCGTGCCGAGATGCTTGCCGGTGCGCAGTGCTGCCAGCAACGTGTCGCGACGCGCGGCCTCGTCGAGCTGGTTGTAGCCGGCCTGGCCAGCACCGTGTTCCAACAGTTCGTGCACTACCTGTTCGTGCACACCGCTGTGCTGGCGCATGTCCAGCGGTGCCAGGTGGAAGCCGAACACTTCGGC
>Ga0315556_1000125_pt1 | contig 41743 bp, 35 predicted proteins | sample SalMarSW160310MG_FD_202112 | JGI IMG/M metagenome (GOLD analysis project Ga0315556, IMG submission 202112) | Salt marsh sediment microbial communities from the Plum Island Ecosystem LTER, Massachusetts, United States - Salt Marsh Sediment SW1603-10 ...
CGGATTTGGATCAAGCGTTTGAGTCCGTGAAGCGATTGGCGAGGATGGAAGATCCGGCCGTGATTCCTGCCTTGGTGGAGGTCGTCAACAGTCCTCGTTCGGGTTTCACCCTTGCTGATTCCGGACAGAGCGATGAAGGGGAAAACAGCCGCGCCCGCATGGTAGCTCTGCTGCGCCTGGTTGAACTGCACACATCTGAGGCCAAGGCGGCGGTGCATGGCCGCCAGACCGACCGGAACAAGGAAATCGCAACTGCCGCCCGGAAAGCGCTCGAGCTGTTTCCCGGTCCTTGGAGGGGGCCGCTGAAGCGGAAGGCGAAGAAGGATTGAAGGCGTTGATCGTGAGGATGTGATTTGCTATAATCCTCGCACATTCGAACGCAGCAGGACGCATGGCCGGGAGGAGTAGGCGGTGACCCCGCTGCAAGAGAGGGGGAGCCAATGGCTGGAAGCTCCCCTCAGTGATCATCGCCCAAGGTCGCCCGGCCCGCTCGCCGAAGAAAGCCTGCAACCAGGTCAGTAGAACGGCGCGGGTGAGCCCGTTACAGCGAACGCCCGATGTCGGTCGGGTAAGCGAGCGCGACCGCACCTGTGTGTGCGGCGAAGCGAGGTGGTACCGCGGAGGCCTGAGCCCTTCGTCCTCGAGGACGAAGGGCTTGTTGATTCAGCCTCGTCAGTCCGCCAAATAAGGGAGCCAGCATGACAGACACAGCCCTGCCAAAGACCTACGATTTCCACAGCGTGGAGCCAGAAATCTACGCCATGTGGGAGTCCAAGGGCTATTTCAAGCCCACACCTAACACGGACCGGGAACCCTTCGTTATCTCGATGCCTCCCCCAAACGTCACCGGGGAGCTGCATCTGGGACACGCCATGTTCGTGGCCATGGAGGACCTGCTGATCCGTCACCAGCGCATGCTGGGCTCCCCGGCGCTGTGGGTGCCGGGATCGGACCATGCCGGCATAGCTACCCAGCTTCAGGTGGAGCGCAACCTGCTGGCCACCGAAGAGGTCACGCGTGAAGAGATCGGCCGAGAGGCCTTCGAAGCCCGCGTGTGGGAGTGGAAGAAGAAGTACGGTGGCATCATCGGGCAGCAGATCCGGCGGCTGGGAGCCTCCTGCGACTGGAGCCGTGAGCGGTTCACGCTGGACGAAGGGCTGTCCAAGGCGGTGCGAGAGGCCTTTGTTACCCTATACGAAAAGGGTCTCATCTACCGCGGCACCTATCTCATCAATTGGTCGCCAGGATTGCGGACGGCGGTTAGCGACTTGGAGGTGGAGTACAGCGAGGAGCAGGGCACGCTGTACACGTTCAGATACCCGCTGGCTGACTCCGACGAGTTCATACCGGTGGCAACAACCCGGCCGGAGACGATTTTGGGTGACACAGCCGTGGCCGTGCACCCCGGTGATGAGCGCTTCGCCCGCTTCGTGGGCAGGACTTGCCTAGTGCCGATGCTGGACCGGCCGATCCCGGTCATCACCGACGAACATGTGGAGCTCGAGTTCGGCACCGGGGCGCTGAAGGTAACCCCCGGGCACGATCCCGACGACTACGACATAGGCAAGCGGCACGATCTTGACTTCATCAACGTGCTCAATACTGACGCCACCATGAACGAAAACGCCGGGCCGTATGCTGGGCTGGATCGCTTCGCCTGCCGAGAGAAGCTTTGGGAGGACATGGCGCGGGCCGGCCTGACGATCAAAACTGAGCCCTACACGATGCAGGTCCCGCGCAGCCAGCGCGGCGGAGAAATCATCGAACCGATGATCTCGACCCAGTGGTTTGTGAAGATGGAACCGCTGGCCAAGCCGGCCCTGGAGGTCGTGCGTAAGGGCGAGATCAAGATCGTGCCCGAACGTTTCACCAAGATCTACTACGACTGGCTGGAGAACATTCGGGACTGGTGCATTTCACGGCAGCTGTGGTGGGGGCACCGCATCCCTGCCTGGCACTGCGCAGACTGCGGTGAAATCACGGTGGCGCGCGAGGATCCGGACCGCTGTGCCCACTGCGATTCCGGCGAAATCCGGCAAGATCCTGATGTGCTCGACACTTGGTTCTCATCCGGGTTGTGGCCCTTCTCCACGTTGGGCTGGCCGGAAGCGACAGACGATTTGGCTACGTACTACCCTACGTCGCTAATGGAGACGGGGTACGACATCCTGTTCTTCTGGGTGGCGCGCATGATTATGATGGGGCTTGAATTCACCGGGAAGGCGCCTTTCCACAAGGTGTACCTGCATGGGTTGGTGCGTGACGGTGATGGCCGCAAGATGAGCAAATCGCTCGGTAACGTGATCGACCCGCTGCAGGTGATGGACGAGTTTGGTACGGATGCCTTGCGTTTCACCTTGTTGACAGGTTCAACGCCGGGCAACGACATGAACCTGAGCTTGCAGCGGGTGGAAGCCAACCGCAATTTCGCTAACAAGCTGTGGAACGCAGCCCGCTTGGTGTTGATGGCCGTCGAGCGCGCGCCGGAAGCGCCTGGCCAGGCGCCGGATATGACGCCGGTCGACCGATGGATTACAGCCAGGCAGGCCCGGCTCGAGAGGGAGGTTGACAGACTTCTCGCCGGATATCAGTTTGGGGAGGCCGGCCGGCAGGTATATGAATTCTTTTGGAGCGAGTTCGCAGATTGGTATCTCGAGGTGGGAAAGCTTCAACTTGAACTTGGTGGTGGGCGTGCCTGGCTCACGACGAGAATCATGGTTGATGTCTTGGATACCTGCCTCCGTCTGCTGCATCCGTTCACGCCCTTTGTGACCGAATCTTTGTGGGGGCACCTCAAAGCAGCCTGCCAGGCTCAGGCAAAGGGATTCGGCCCACAGACAGGTTGGGAAGACGCACTGATCGTGGCCGGCTGGCCCGAGGCACCCGGCGAAGAAGACGGCGAAGAAGAAGCTGTCCAGGCCTTTGAAAACGTGATGGCTGTGATCCGGGCTGTACGCAATTTGCGTTCGGAGCGGGGGGTCGAGCCGTCACGCCAGATTGCGGCTTTGATCCAGGCCGGTGATCAGACGGAGCTTTTTGAATCCCAGCGCCAAACCTTGAGCGCGCTGGCGCATATCGACGCCGACCGACTGGAAATCCATGAGCATCTGGACGAGGCACCCGATCACGCTATCCCACTCGTGGTCGGCACCATCGAAGTCTTTTTGCCGTCGGCCGAACTGTTCGATGTGGATGTTGAACGCCAACGGCTTCAGGCGGAGATGGCCGAAATCCAGGGTCAGATTGAGCGGCTGGAAGGCCTGCTTTCGGGGGCTTTCGCCGAGCGCGCCCCCCAAGACGTTGTCGAGAAAGAGCGAGGGCGTCTGCAGGACTACAGGTTGACCTACGGCAAGTTACAGAGCCAGGTCGACGCACTCAGCTGAGACCGTTCTGGGCAAGAACCGCCCTCGATAGATGAAATGGCATTCCAGACGGGCCCCCTCAGGGGCACCTGGCTGGCCATGTTATACTGCCTGGCTGTGATGTCCTATGCGTAGATCAGGTCCCAATCTCCTTCGCTGGGTTTCCATCGGCATGCTTCTGGCTGCCGTCGCTCTTTTTTTCGTCGAGCTGGTCCTGTACAGCCGGCAGCGGGCGACCATGCCGGAAGGGCTATCCGTGGCCGGCGTGCCGGTGGGTACGTTGGATCAGCCCGCGGCGCTGGAACGCCTTGCGCAAACCTACAGCACGCCCGTCGAGTTGTTCTACGGCAACCAGTTGATCCTGCTCAATCCGTCCCAAATCGGCTTCAGGTTGGACACGGAAGCCATGATGGCCGCCGCTGAAATGGACCGCACTGGCCCCGGCTTCTGGTCCGGTTATTGGGACTATCTCTGGAATCGGCCGGGCGAACCCACCAATGTCCCCATCCGATCCGAATACTCGGAATCTGAGCTGGAGACCTTCCTCAAGGATGTTGGGGCGCGCTATGATCAGCCGCCACTGCCGCCGCGACCGGTCCCAGGCACAACCCAGTTTGAACCTGGCAGCTCAGGCAAGGTGCTGGACGTTGGCCGCGCATCCGAGCTCATCGGCGAGGCTCTGAACCAGCCCAGCGATAGGCAGGTCACGCTGCCCGTAGTTGACAGCCAGCCTGGACGGCCTGGCCTGGCCACGCTGGGGACGCTGCTCAAACAAATCCTGCAGGTTCAGCAGTTCAACGGCCTGGCGGACATCTATGTCATGGATCTCAGGAGCGGCGAAGACCTGCACGTGCTCAATCTCAACGGCGAGGACCTGCCCGGGCAACCTGACGTGGCCATCACGGCCGGCTCGACGATCAAGGTGCCAATTGCCGTCAGTTTCTATCGCTACTTCGATCCGCCCCTGAGTTCAGAGGCGGAGGGGTGGCTGAAGGACATGCTGACCCTGTCTGGAAACGACAGCGCCGACGCCCTGATGGAGCAGATGGACCGTTTCCAGGGGCCGCTGAAAGTTTCCGAAACCATGCAGGCATTGGGCCTTGATAGCACATTCATCGCCGGTTACTTCCGTCTCGGCTCCCAGCTGCTGAAGCATTACCAGACCCCAGGCAATTCGCGCAGCGATATCAATACCCATCCAGACCCATACAACCAGACAACGGCGACGCAAATGGGTGTGCTGATGGCTGATCTCTACCGCTGCAGCAAAGGTGGAGGGGCGCTGATGGCGGCCTTCCCTGGCGAGATAACACCTGATGAATGCCAGGCGATCTTGGACCTGATGGTGCAGGATAAGATCGGGGTGCTTATCGAAGCTGGTGTCCCGGACGGCACCGAAGTCGCCCACAAGCACGGATGGACCGACTCGCCCCTCCAATGGCTGGGCGACGCAGGCATCGTCTACACCTCGGCCGGGGACTACGTGATCGCGGTCTACCTGTGGGATCAGCAAGAAATGATTTGGAACCCCGCCTCTGAACTTGTGGCTGACTTGTCACGGGCCACCTACAATTTCTTCAACTCCTCAACGGCCCCAGGCGCCACCGCTCAACGCTGATTCCTGATCGCGCGCAGCCCCCATCCGTCTTGTGAAGAATTTCACAAGACGCAACATTGCCTGCGGCTGCTGATGTTGTTCTCAGTTTCGGAGACATCGGGTGAGCTCTGCGGAAGCGTGAGGAGCTCCGGCTCTCGGCTCGGCCGAGCAGTGCCCATTTCCTTCAGCCAGGTCCCTGATGCCATGTGCGATGGGCCAGGAGCCGGAATCTCGCCTCGAGCGGCCGGCAACTTGCCTCGGCTAGGCCGGGACCGGCTCGCCGCACTCCGGGCAGGCGGTCTCGCCGGCCTTGAGTACGTGACCGCAGTTGGCGCAGGCGGAGGGCTGCATCTCTCCCAGGGGCGCGCCGCAGGCCACGCAGCCAGGGCTGCCGACGGGGTTGGCGCTGCCGCAATAGGGACAGGTGACGCGCCGGAGTGCTTCAGAGATCTCGTGGGATGCGCCGAGGTCTTGGGCGGTACGTTCCATGCAGTCCCAGATCCGCTCGGTGAGTTGGAGTGACGTGATGTCTTGGGCCAGATCATCCAGGCGCCCGATCAGAGAAAACGGATTTCTCAGTGCTGCCAGCGCCGTCACGCCCAGGCTGGCGGCCACGCCCATCCAGGCCTGCTGGCCCAGACGCACCATCACCCCATCTTCGATCTCGAGCAGGTGGACGGTGATAGAAGTCTGCCCACCGGAAGTTCGAAGGGCGGGGCTGGCGATCTGAATGACGAGATGATCGGGGTCTCCCAAGGTTTGGACCTGGTAGCCAGCACGGTCAAACTCGCCCACCAGGGCTTGGGCTAAATCTTCGGGTGCTAGATCCCCGTGAAAAACGCGTTGTTCCATGGCGTTCGAATCCGGCCTCAAGGCTGCACGAGACGACAGGCCCGCATAGTATAATGCGCCCCGCTTGGGGCGACAACATTTGGGAGATGGTGAACGTCTTGAAAAAGCTGGTCTGGCTAGTGCTTCTGCTTTCAGGTGGTCTGCTGATGGCCTTCGGTTCGGGTGAGGCCAATGGCCCCGACTTGCAGGCTCAGCCCACGGTGACCGGAACACCGGCTGGCCCGATGATCCTGGTGCCGGGAGACTTCGTGAATGTGCGCTCCGGGCCGGGGACATCTCCCTATGAGCTCATCGGCGTCCTGCTGCAGGGCCAAGTTGTACCTGCCCTTGGCCGATCGACCGGCGGTGACTGGATTCAAGTCCAGTACCCAGGAGTTCCTGGAAACGTCGGTTGGGTGTATGCCAATCTTGTGATCTTGCAAGGGCAGGGATTCCTCCCGATCGTCGAGCCCCCGCCGACACCCACGCCTCAAATCACGGCCACGATCAACCCCACACTGGCGGCCCAATTCAACCTGCTCAATGTAACGCCGACGCGTTTGCCTACATTCACTCCAGCGGCCCCTGTAGTCCAGCCGACGGTCGTCCCGCCAGAGAACGGAGCCCGCGCCGGCTTCCCGCCGGTGATCGCCATCATGGGACTGCTCGTGATTGGGCTGTTCGGAATCGTGGTTTCGTTCCTGCGCGGAGGGTAGAGCGGCCTAGATGGGCTGTCTCCCTGCAAAACCGGCATCCAGATCGTGCCAAAAGTCCACACTCGGCTCGTCATAGCGCCAGCATAGAAAGACGATCTTCCCTTCTCGAAGGGAAGGGAAATCCAGCAGACCCGAGTTCACATCCTTGACCAGCACGCCTCGAGCCTGAATTTCTTTCAGGGCTGCTTTGACGCGGTCGAAGGCGTCAAGGAGTTCCGAAGATTCAATATTGTGCCCGTTGCCCAGAGCCTTCTCCAAGGTTGGCTCCAACTTGGGTTTGAGACGCAGGACGTCCTGGCGGGCTGCCAGTGCCTCGGCCAGTAGAGGGCGAATTTCGGGAAGGACAGCATTCGCCTCTTCTGGCGTGAACAGACGAGGAAATCTCTCCATTGTGGAGTCCTCCACCTGGATGAAACGGGGGAAAACGAAGCAGGCCGTCGGGCGGCCTGCTCATCATTTCTGTTAGCTCTTCAGATGTGACGCCGGCCGCCGCTCTAGCTCAGCAGTTGCAGCTACCTGCGCCAGCACCTTCCGCCGTGGCGCCGCCAGCATCGGTCGTGCGGAATGAGTGACCGCAGCCGCAGGACGACACAGCGTTCGGGTTCTCGATCTTGAACCCGCCCCCCATCAGATCGTCGATGTAGTCAATCGTGGCCCCGTGCAGGTAGTTGATCGACTGCGGGTCGATCACCACGTCGACACCATCAAACGTGTAGCGCAAATCGGTCTCGCGCGGCTGGCCTTCGAGGGCCATGCCATACTGGAGACCGGAACAGCCGCCTCCGGAGACAAACACTCGCAGCGCGTGACCTTCCAAGCTCTTTTCATCAATGAGCGACCGAACTCGGCCCGCGGCCGCTTCGGTCAGATTGACACCGCTTTCTACCTGGGTGCTATCGTCTTCTATGGTCACAGACGTCATGGTCATGACACTTCACCTCTGCACCGTGCCCCGCTACAGTGGGGGCTCCGTTAAAGTTGGGCTGAGTCTAACAGCAATCGGGATGTGTGTCAATTTGTGCGAGACTTGTGCCGTGACAAGCAACCTTGAGAATGTGACTCACAAGCAGGAAGCGTTGATTTCTTGACAGCCTTGTTGAGCCCGATGGTATAATCCACCCGCTAATCTGAGGGTGGGCTGCCCGGGCCGTCTGCGGCGTGACTCGGGATCAATACGCTCCCAATGCCATCACGCCCAAGACCCACCCAGGATGCATGCTCAGGGCCCGACCGATGATTGGCCGTAACTGTCTGATGTGGTCATGACCACCGTGCACCTCAAAGTGCCCGGAGAGGAGGTCCCAACCGGATGACCGAAGATCTTTTCAATCCGGACATCCCCATCCCAGACGAGCTCCGGGGTCAAGTCTCAATCACCACCCTCGACAGAATCTACAATTGGGGTCGTCGGTCGTCGGTCTGGCCGATGATGTTCGGTCTGGCGTGCTGTGCCATTGAGATGATCTGCACGGCGGCCAGTCGCTACGACACGGCGCGTTTTGGCATGGAAGTGATGCGCCCAAGTCCCCGCCAGTCCGATTTGATGATCGTCTCGGGTACCGTGACCAAGAAGATGGTCCCCCAAATCGTCAAGCTCTACAACCAGATGCCCGAACCCAAGTATGTGATGGCAATGGGCGCCTGCGCATCAGGAGGCGGCCCATTCAAAGAGGGCTACAACGTCGTCTCCGGCATCGACAAGTTCCTGCCGGTGGACGTGTATGTCCCTGGATGCCCGCCGACGCCACAAGCGCTGCTCCATGGCCTGATCACGCTCCAAGAGAAGATCGATCGGCAGCCAATTCGTGATTTGCGTTGGTACCAAGATCGCCAGTCTGATCCGATCCCGGTACCCATCTTGGGGCCGGATCTGATCGATCCGCGTGACTTCCCCGAGCTGCGCTCTGCCAGCCATCCTTCTGACGCCGAGTCGATGCCCAAGCCAGCAACCGCCGGGGCTGGAGACTGAGCTTGAGGCCTCTCACCAAGGAACTCCTTGTCTATGACTGAACAGTCCGACCAAACGCTGGACTCCGTGGAAGAACGTTTTCCCGAGGTTGTGAACCGGGACGAGCGCGAGGGCTACGCTGGCTATGTCGTCGCGCCAGACAGTCTGCTGAGCTTTGCCAAGACCCTCCGCGATGAGCTGGGTTACGACTACCTGTCGTGTGTTACGGGTGTCGACTACTTGCCCAATGGGAAAATGGAAGTCGTCTACCACGCCTATCGAACCAGTGGTGGGCCGGCACTCGTCTTCAAGGTTCAGGTCCCGCGTCAGAATCCAGTGGTCGATTCGCTCGTGGAAATCTACCCCGGGGCCGACTTTCAAGAACGGGAGGCCTGGGATCTATTCGGGATTCAGTTTAGGGGTCACCCAAACCTGCGGCGGATCCTGATGTGGGATGGCTTTGAGGGCCACCCCATGCGTAAGGATTACCAAGAAGCCTACTTCGTCGACGAGTCCAAGCCGTTCGGAAATCGCTGGCCGGAGGGCAAGGTCTATCGATCGGAAGACCGCACTGAATACTTCAAGAACGTGAAGTACCCGGAAGAAGCGCTTGATTCGTTGACAGCTGAGGGGGACAACAAGCTCTACGCGAGCATGGGAAGAGACGCGTCGGCAAATGGCGGTCGTCAAGACGGCGGTCTGCATACGGAACGTATGATCGTTAACCTTGGGCCGCAGCATCCCTCTACCCACGGCGTCTTCAGGATGGTCGCCACCCTCGAGGGCGAGACGATCGTTGATCTCGAACCGGTGATGGGGTACCTGCATCGCAACCACGAGAAGATCGGCGAGCGCAACACCTACATCATGAACATGCCGTTCACCGACCGGCTTGACTACGTCACTTCTATGAGCAACAACTTCGGCTATGCATTGGCTGTTGAGAAGCTGATGGGCATCACGCCACCAGAACGCGCCGACTACATCCGGGTGCTGATGGCTGAGCTGACGCGGGTTGTCAGCCACATGTGGGCGATTGGATTTTTGCTCAACGACTTAGGCGCCTTCTTTACACCGGCGTTGTATGCGATCAAAGAGCGCGAGATTATCCTGGACATCTTCGAGGCTACTGCCGGGTCGCGCATGATGTGCAACTACTTCCGCTTCGGCGGCGTCGCCCGAGATCTCCCCGACGGTGTGCCGGATACGCTCCGGGACCTCGTTTTTGAGCGGCTTCCGCGCCGGGTGGACGAACTCGACCGATATCTGACCGACAACGAGATCGTCCGCTCAAGGTGCATAGGGGTGGGCGTGCTGACCCCCGAGCGGGCCGTGGACCTATCAGCCGCAGGGCCCATCCTACGGGCTTCTGGAATTCCCTATGATGTTCGTCGAGCGGATCCCTATTCGCTTTACGAGCGCTTCGACTTCAACGTCGCCGTGCGGCACAACGGCGACGTGTACGATCGCTACCTGATACGCTTGGACGAGATACGCGAGAGCATGCGCATCTTGCGGCAGGTCCTGGATCAGATGCCGGCCGACGGAGAGATTCAGGCTGGGAAGCCGGTGTATCAGGTCAGAGTGCCGGCTGGTGAAGCATACGGAAGGGTCGAGGGCCCCAAGGGTGAGCTCGGTTTCTATGTGGTTTCCAATGGCTCCCCGAATCCCTGGCGCTATCACGTGCGCCCTCCATCGTTCATCAATCTGACTTCCCTCGGCGAAATGTGCAAAGGCCAGAAGATCGCCGACGCCGTCGCCGTCCTGGGTTCGATCGATATCGTCCTGGGGGAGGTTGACCGCTGAGCGGGACCGTGCACTTCACTTTCGTCATCCCTGAGGAGGTCCACTAGGCCCATGTACGGAATCGGTATTGTCAAAGGCCTTGGGGTTACCCTGTGGCATTTTGTTGAAACCTACATTGACGATCTTCGTTGGCTGGGTCGGCGCTACTACAATGACGAGGCGCTGGCCGTCCGGCAGGGGCCCGAGGGCCGGGGTGTCTTCACTGTTCAATATCCAGAAGAAAAGCTTCCCATTCCCGAAGAGTTCCGATTCCTTCCTTTTCTGGTCTATGAGCAAGATGAGGATGGGACGGCCCATGACCGCTGTACGTCATGTGGAATATGTGCCAAGGTCTGCCCGCCACAGTGCATCTGGATCGTACGGTCGGATGATCCAGATACCGGCCGGCCAGTCCCCGAACCTGCGGAGTTCTACATCGATACCGATATCTGTATGAACTGCGGGTTGTGCGCAGAATTCTGTCCATTCGATGCCATCAAGATGGACCACGATTTCGAGCTGTCGAGCTACGATCGTTTTGAAGGACATATCTACAACAAGGCCAAGCTTTCAAGGCCGGTCGACTACTACGCCTCGATCAGGCCGACCAACTACACCCGCGAAGAGATCAACCGGGCTGAGAAAGAATTCAAGAAGAGCCGCCGCGGCCGTTAGAATCTGTGCGGCTGGCGGCAGCAGTCCCGGTCCTTGCGTCTGAGGACCGGGACTCCGGGGACCGGTATTCGGAAGGGCGGCGATGTGATGCTCAAACCAACCGGGGGCTGGGGATACCACAGCGATACAGAGATCCTGTTCCCAATGCGAGTTGCGTCCAGTCTCGAGAATCTGCGCGGCGAGACGTGGGGGCAGATGGTGAACGAGGCCTGCCGCGCGCCCCAGGACTCCGTGGCGCAGCTGGCCTTCAGCCTGGTGTTGATTAGGGTCAACGGTTGCCTGACTTGTCACACCGATTGCTATCGGGCCATGCGCGGATGCAGCGTCTGCGCCTCCATGGCCGTCCGCCGTTATCGTGGTTCTGATGAGGAACTTCGCGCCCTGTACGAAGATGCCAAGTGGGAAGTTTCAGGCTACCTGGAGGCCGGCCGAGACGCATTCACGCAAGCTCAAATGGAAAGTTGAAGGTCTGAATTCATGCCGACAAACGACGGACTCACAGCCGAGTCCATTTTGGAAGTGTTGAGCAAAGTCATGGATCCTGTCTTGGAGAGGGATCTGGTCCAGCTTGATTCCGTCCGCGGGATCGATGTATCGGGTGGGGCCGTCTCCTTTGACTTGGTCTTGAGCACACCCGCCCATCCCAAGCGGAAGGAGATCGAAGCCGAGGCCAGAAAGGCAGTTGCGGGAATCCCAGGCGTCGAAAAAGTGGATATCGCCCTTGGGGCTGAGGTCCTGGGAGACGGGCGCACCCGTGGTTTAGCCGAACGCCCGATCAAGAACGCGATTGCCATCGCCTCAGGCAAAGGAGGGGTGGGCAAAACGACGGTTTCGGTGAATGTCGCCGCCGCTTTGGCCAAGGCCGGGGCGAGCGTTGGGTTGTTGGACGCCGATGTTTACGGCCCCAATGTCCCCACCATGCTCGGTGTGGAGCATATGCCCGATCCCCAGGACAACAAGATGACGCCCGCTGAAGCCTACGGCGTCAAGCTGATCTCAATCGCCTTTCTGGTCGAGCCCGGCCAGCCGCTGATCTGGCGGGGTCCAATGCTCCACTCCGCCATTCGCCAGTTCATCAGCGACGTGGCTTGGGGCGACCTCGACTACCTGATCGTCGATCTACCGCCGGGGACAGGCGATGCGCCGCTCAGCCTGACCCAATCCTTGCCGCTCTCGGGGGCTGTAATTGTCACCCTGCCTCAAAAGGTGTCCCTTGAGGATGCCCGCCGTGGGCTCGAAATGTTCAGGACCATGGACGTCCCGTTGTTGGGCGTGGTCGAGAACATGAGCTATTTGGAGCTGCCGGACGGGTCACACTTCGATGTCTTCGGGCAGGGCGGGGGAAGGCTCCTAGCAGAGCAGTCGGGGATACGCTACATTGGTGCCATCCCCATGGACCCAAGCGTGCGCCAGGCAGGTGACAACGGTGTGCCCGTGGTGATCTCCCACCCGGACTCGGCCGTGGCCAGAGCGCTGACGGCGGTTGCGGAAGACGTATCTATCGAGACCGCACGCCTAGCGCTGCAGGGCGGCAACGTGATCCCGCTCGAAATGGTCGACTAAACCACCCCTTCAAACCATCACCAGCTTGGGTTAGACTCAAGGATACCTCTTGATCTGGCCAGATCCTGCGAACGTGGCCGCCTCGCCGGGCAGACAGCTTTGCGGTTGAGGGATGTGGGGGTGTATGATGGCCGTCTGAACGGTGGGTTCGTCCACAACGACTGAGGTACTGATGACCGAACAGACCGTTGCATCGCCGACCGTTGGCGTGAGATTCCAGAAGCTTGGCAAACTGTATCATTTTGACGGCACCAAGGTCCCCGATCTGAAGATTGGAGACCAGGTGATCGTTTCCACCAGCCGCGGCCGTGAGATGGCCGAGGTGATTGCGGTGCAGGTGCCCCCCGAAGTGGCTCAGCGAGAGGGTGTAAAACCCATTGAACGCCTGGCGACACCGCAAGAGCTCGTGATGCGAAATCAGTGGAAGCGCAAAGAGCTGGAGGTCATGATCGACTGCCGTGCGAAAGCGGCCGAGCTGGGCCTGCAGGGCGTCAAAATCGCCAAAGCCGAGTATTCCTACGACGGCAAGCGCCTGACTTTCCTCTACTCTTCGGACAGCGACGAAAAGGTGAACGTCAGCGGGCTGCGCCGAGCAATGCAGCGACAGTTCCGAGGCGCCAAGATCGAGTTCAGGTCCATCGGCCCTAGAGATGTGGCCAAGATTATCGGCGGCATGGGAGCGTGCGGCTTGGCGGAACGGTGCTGCTCGAAGTTCTTGACAGAGTTCTCACCGATTTCAATCAAGATGGCCAAGGCTCAGGGGATTTCGCTCAATCCCAACGAGATCACCGGGATGTGTGGTCGGCTGCGCTGCTGCCTGGTCTATGAGTATGAACAATATGTTGAGGCTCGCAAGACCCTTCCCAAGGTCAAAAAGAGGGTTGTCACACCGATGGGTGAGGGCAAGGTTGTCGATGTCATCCCCTTGAAACAAGCCGTCGTCGTCCGATTCGAAGACGGCAAGCGGGCTGAGTTCCTCAAACATGAAATCGAGCCCTACGATGAGCTGAAGGCGCTCGAAAAGAAGGCCAATGCGCCCTGCGACAAGCACGAGAACGGGGAGTGTGACTGCGGGAAGGACAAGGGGTGAGCGGGGACGGCCCTGAATCCCAGACCACGTCCGACTCGGGCCTCGGTCCGATCCTGGTGGTCATGGCTCACCCAGACGACCCCGATTTCTTCTGCGGCGGCAGCGTTGCCCGCTGGGCATACCAAGGGCATGATGTCTTCTACTGTTTGTTGACCCGAGGTGATAAGGGCGCTGACGAGCCAGGCGTCGACCCGCAGGAGTTGAAACGCGCCCGTGAGGCTGAGCAGCGGGCTGCAGCCGCCGTCTTGGGCGTCAAAGACGTCCGATTTCTGAACTACCTGGATGGCGAGTTGGAAGCCACCTACGAGGTCAAGCGTGACGTCGTGCGCGTCATGCGGCAGGTTCAGCCACAGGTCGTGGTCACGAGTGATCCTAGCACCTTCTATGCCAGTTTTATCAATCATTCGGATCACCGCGTGGCAGGCGAGGTCACGCTGGACGCCGTCTGGCCGGGAACGCGTTCTTCCCTTTACTATCCAGAACTCTATCAGGACGAAGGCTTGGAACCACACAAGGTGCCGGAGGTCTACATTGCAGGTTCGCTGAACCCAGACGTCACAATTGACGTCACCGGCTTTTTCGAGACCAAGATCAGAGCACTGACTGAGCACAAGAGCCAGATCAAGGATCCGGACGGGATGGCGGCGCGGTTGAGAGGCCGCATGCTTGATCCGACCAGTCCACCTGAAGCGCCTCGCTATGTTGAACGGTTCAAGTACATCAAGCTTCGCTGAATCGCAGCCTTCGTCCCAGGCTCAATCGATCATCTCGGCGCGCGTATCTTCGACTGGTGGCGCATCCGCCAAGGGCTGAAGGCTTGCGCCGGACCGAAGCAGGAGAACTCCTTTGCCCGATACTGAAGACATCTTCCAACGGGAAACCGAAGCCGGCTGGGTGATCGTCTCCAGCGACGTTCCACGCTTGGGCGGGCCGTACTCAGACCTCCCCGAGCGACTCCTGTCCAAGATGGATCTCTCCCGGCTCTGCGTTTGCGTAGCGGCCGGCGAGATTCTCACGCCAGATTTGGATGCGTTTTTGGAGGATATCGAGATACTGCTGGGGACTCCGGTCAGTCTTTGGCGTCTTGAGGAAGAGCCGCCGGCGGAAATGGCAGGCGCCGGGCTGCTGATCCTGGTCGGGGGGATCGTCGAGGAGTGGACGGCTGGACTGGATAACACTCTGATGGGGGAGCTGGTTCTGCAGAGCCTGAACCAGGGTGGCGTGATTTTTGCCATTGGGTCAGCCGCAGCCGCCATGGGCACATGGGCCTTCCCCACAATTGAGGACGATATCGCGCCGGCGCTGCAGTGGCTGCCGGGAGCGTTGATCTTGCCCGGCGAGGCATCTCCGTCGGATTTGGACAACGTCCGCCAACTCTTGGAAGACCAGCCCAAGGCCTACGCGCTGGGTCTGAGCGAAGCAAGCTTGGTCGCCTTCGGCCCAGCCGGTGAAATCGAAGTCTGGGGAGAGGCGCAGCCAAGGCTCATCCTGGGCAGTGGGTGGAGCGAAGAATGAGCTCCGGCAACGGGCACGTTGCTTTGCTCAATTTCGAACGATCCCCTCAACGGGTGGTCAGTCTGGTGCCATCGATGACTGATAGCCTGTTTGAACTTGGACTTGGCGATCACTTGATTGGCGTGACCGACTACTGTCAGCCCCCGGAAGGCTCCGTGGACGGGCTGGTCAGGGTCGGGGGAACGCGGGCGCCAAATGTCGAGGCGATCGTGGGCCTGAAGCCGGATTTGGTGCTGGCAAACCAGGAAGAGACCAGCCGGCCGAGCGTTGAGAAGCTTGAACGCGCCGGCCTGAGGGTGTGGACGACATTTCCTCGGTCCGCCGCTGAAGCCATCCGGGTGTTGTGGGCGCTGCTGGGTGTCTTCCGGGCGCAAGAGCCGGCAGCCAAGGTGGCTACGCTTGAACTCACACTCGACTGGGCTCAGCGAGCGTCAGAGGGCACGTCACCGGTCCCATTTTTCTGCCCCATCTGGCAAGGCGACGCCAGGTCCTTCGGGACCTGGTGGATGACATTCAATGATCTGACCTATTCCGGAGACCTTCTGCGCGTCTGCGGGGGGCAAAATGTGTTCGCTGACCGACCTCGACGCTACCCTCTGGCCGCCGATTTGGGGCACGCTGAACCAGAATCAGCCGGAGAGCACGACACGCGCTATCCCAGAGTGACAAGTCAAGAAGTGATCGATGCGCAACCTGAACTGATACTGCTTCCGGATGAACCCTACGTGTTCGACGTCTCACACATCGAACAGGTGCGGGAAGCATTCGCAGGCACTCCGGCTGTTGAGCGTGGACGCATTCATCTGGTGGATGGCCGGCTTGTGACGTGGCATGGCACGCGTATGGCCCAGGCGCTCTCAGATCTCCCGGCCCTCTTTCAGGACACGCCTCAACCTGACGTCGGAACCGGCCGCCCGGCTGCCGCCTAGCTTATCCCCATTTCCAACTCACACCGTGAGCAATGCAGGACCCTCTCAGGGAGGGTTCCACTGATCAGCTCCTTCTGGGTTTGGCAGATCTACGAGGGGGATGTTTGGCTGCCGTTGTCTTCCGCTTCTCGGTCAAAGGCGTGAGCGAGCAGAGACACCAGGGCCAGCGCCAGGGCAGCGATGGCGATAAGCAGCAGGCCGGTCCATAGGGCGGATGACAGATCGCTCTCCAAAGCGCCGTAGACCAAAAGCGGCATGGTCTGAGTACGCCCTTGAAGATTCCCAGCGAACAGGATCGTGGCGCCGAATTCTCCCACGGCGCGTGCCCAGCTCAGCAGAAGCCCCGCCAGCAGCCCGCGCTGCCCCAAGGGCAACGTGACCGACCAAAAGACGCGCCAGGGGCCGGCGCCGTCGATGCTGGCTGCCTGCTCGAGCTCTCGCGGCGTGGCTTCGAACTGGGCTTGGGCCGCTCGGATGTAGAAGGGGGCGGACACGAAGACCTGGGCGATGACCACCGCAGCCGGGCTGAAAGGCAGGGACAGTCCCATGGCGGACAAAGGTGCGCCGAGAAGCCCGCGCCGACCGAATGTCATCAGCAGGGCCAGTCCGGCTACGACCGGCGGCATCACGATGGGCAGCTCAATAGCGACGTTTAGAGGGCGCTTAAGAGGAAAGCGATAGCGGGCGAAGGCATATGCGAGCGGCGTCCCAAGCAAGATCACGATCAAAGTGCTGATCATGGTGGTTGACAGGCTCAGACTCACGGCGCTGACGACCGAATCGGACATCAGGCCGGGGGTCCTGCCTCCCGTGGCTGAAAGGGTTCGCCAAATCAAGGCGACAACCGGAAGGAACAGGCCCGCCATCAGAACACCGCCGGCCAGGAAGACCAGGGCGCGCATCCCTGTTGAATCACGTGCTTGGCGGCGGGGTCTGCGGATCCGGATCTCAGGGCGCATGGCCGAACCCCCACTGGGAAAGGATGGCTTGCCCCTGGCTGCTGAGCACGAACTGGATGAAGCCCTGTCCGCCCGACTTGTGCGGCGCATTGGCGACGAGGGCGATGGGGTACTTGGCGAGCGGATTGGCCCAATCCGGGATCTCGAATTGTCGCACCTGGCCAGCGATGTCTGGGGTGACGTCAGACGTGTAGACGATGCCGGCGTCCGCCTCACCCAACGCAACCTTGGCTGAGACCTGGCGTACGTTTTGCTCCTCGGATGCCAGGTTGGCATAGACTCGGCTGGCAAAATCCGCGCCGTAGACCCCACGGCTGTCCAAGGCAGCCAGCGCCTGGTCTGTGTAGACGCGCACGGGTACGCCGGGGGCCGCTAGCACGAGCTTCAGCCCGGGCTTGGCAATGTCGCCGATGCGCTCCACGCCGCCCGGGTTATCCGCCGGCACGATGATAACCAGGTGGTTGGTGGCGAAGATAATGGGCTGGCCGGATATCCGACCGGCGTTGCTCGCCTGAGACATCTGCTCCTGGTCGGCCGATGCATAGACATCTGCCGCTGCTCCTTCGATCAACTGAGTTGCCAGCTGGGAGGAGGCAGCGAAGTTTGTGACAACTTTCACATTCGGCGCTTGGGACTCGTAGGACTGGGACATCTCGGTGAATGCGTTGGTCAGGGACGAAGCGGCGAAGACGGTGACCTCATTTTCGGCAGGTGCACGCATGGAGCCCAAGCCACAAGCGGCCAGGCCGAGACAGGTGGAGAGGGTCAAAACGACCGCTGTGACGCCTGAGATACGGAGCTCCAGGCGCCGGCTCATTGTTTGACCACCGCGTCACCCTGTGCCGGTGGGGTGGAGAGTTGGCGGCCATGGGAGAAGATCAAATAAGCCGAGACAGCCAAGATAAGCCCCAAGGCAGCCTTCAGCCAGCGTACTGGCACCGATCCAACCAAGGATGCGCCGCCGGCTGCACCGAGCACGGAGCCAATCGCCATTGGCAGGACCACCTGACGCAAGGCAAGTCGGTCACGAAAAGCTCCTTGGCGGCCGTAGCGAGCGATGCCGACAAGCATCGTGGGCAGGCTGACCAGCAGGCTGGCTGTCCCGGCAGCCTTGACATCCATGCCGTAGATCACGATCAATGTTGGGATGATTAGTTCACCCCCAGCCACCCCGAGGGTTACGCTCACCAGGCCGATCAGCACGCCCGACCCAGCGCCCACAACCCAGCCCAGCAGTTGGTTCGCAGGAAGAAGACCAATTGGCGCTTCGGAACGAAGCGCCTGCAAGATCATGAGCAGGGACATGGCCAACAACAGGAGCAGGATGATCTGTCGCAACCGTTGCTCCGGCAGTCGCCGCACATAGGCGGCGCCAACATAGGCTGCAGCCGATGCGCCCAGGGCCAGCGCCACTAGCAGCGGTACGGCCGCCAGCACGGGCTCGAAGGGAAGGGTGCGGCCGCGCACGATGAGTGACACGCCGACGGTCACCACGCTGATGGTGAGATTGAGCGGCACGGCCTGGCGGGCGCTGAAGCGCAGCGGACCGGCCAGAACAGGCAGCCGGTACTCCGCGCCGCCAACGCCGATCAATCCACCGATGGCGCCGATGGGAGCCCCGAAAAGAAAGGAGACCAGGGAACGAGACATGCCGGTCCATTGTACCCAGCCACTGGCTGAGCAATCAATGGTGAAGCCGCAACCCGATCGGATCTGCACGCGGGCCTTTTACGTTGACAGTCCACCAGGCAGCGCCTAGAATCCCGGTGATGAGCGATTCACAGACGACCGGTGCCGCCGGTGGCCAGGAAGAACCTCGCGCCACGTCTGGCCGCCAGGTCAGGTTGACGACGCTATCGTCCTGCGCGGGTTGAGCGTCTAAGCTCAGCGCGGAAGCGCTGGCGCAGGTTCTGCGCCCCCTCCAGGCAGCCTTTGACCCTCGAGACTATCCTGACTTGATGGTTGGCCTTGGCGCGCCGGATGACGCCGCAGTCTGGCGGCTCGACGAGCAGCGTGCCCTGGTGATCACCACCGACTTCTTCACGCCGGTGGTCGACGACGCCTACGACTATGGAGCCATCGCCGCCGCCAACGCGCTGTCGGATCTGTACGCCATGGGCGCCCGGCCTTTCCTGGCTCTCAACGTGGCTTGCCTGCCACCCAACCTACCGCTCGAACAGATGGCCGAGATCACGCGGGGGGCGGCGGACAAGGTGCGCGAAGCAGGCGCCGTGATCGCCGGCGGACACAGCCTGCAGGACGATGAGCCCAAGGTGGGATTGGTGGCTGTAGGTTTGGCCGATCCGCAGGCCCTGATCAGCAAGGCAGGGGCCAGGCCAGGAGACCTGCTGGTGCTGACGAAGCCGATCGGCACGGGCGTCAGCGCCACCGCTCTGAAAGCCCAAGAAGCAGATGAGCAAGATGTGGTCTGGATGACCGCCTGGATGAAGCACCTCAACAAGGCAGCATCCGAGCTGGCCGTCGATGTCGGTGTCAGGGGCGGGACCGATGTGACCGGTTACAGCCTGCTGGGGCATGGGACAGAGCTGGCGCAAACTTCGGGAGTTAGGCTGCATATCTATGCCGGCTCGGTGCCGGTGTTGTCAGGTGCCCGGGGCTACGCCGGGGAACACCACGTGCCCGGCGGGTCCCATGACAATCGCCTGTACTTCGGGCCGCAGGTGGTGTTTGGGCCCGAGATTGATGAGATCAGCCGGATTGTGCTCTTCGATGCACAGACGTCAGGCGGCCTGTTCTTGGCGCTGGACGACGAGCGCTTGAGCGCGTTCATGGCGCGTGCCGCGAACTCCGGTGTGTCCGCGTGGGTTATCGGAAGGGTCGAAACAGGCGAGGGCACTCACGTCTCGGCCGACGCGCTTCAGAGCGCCCCTCCGCCGGTCGTCGACGAGACGTGGGCCGGATCATATGTGTCTCTGACCGATTAGAATGGTGTTGGAGGCACGAGGCTCGCACCATCATCTCTGCAAGCCAGACTCCCCATTGACACCCAAGAGCCAGGAGGTAAAGGTCATATGTCCAAAGTAACCATAGTCGGAGCAGGTCAAACCGGTGCCACAACCGCGCATTGGCTGGCTGAACGCGAGCTGGCCGATCTGGTGCTGGTGGATATCGTAGAAGGTATGCCGCAGGGCAAGGCGCTGGATATGACCGAAGCCATGCCTGTGATCGGTTCGGATGTCACGATCATCGGCAGCAACGACTACGCCGAGACTGCCGGATCTGACGTGGTTGTGATCACCGCTGGTCTCCCCCGGAAGCCGGGGATGAGTCGCGATGATCTGCTGAGCAAGAACAGCGAGATCGTCACCGCAGCCGTCGAGAGCTCACTCAAGCATTCTCCGGATGCAATCTTGATCGTGCTTACCAATCCGCTGGATGCCATGGCCTACCTGGCGATGAAGGTCGGGGACTTGCCTCGGGAGCGAGTGATTGGGCAGGCGGGGATCCTCGACTCGGCCCGCATGCGGGCGTTTGTGGCCATGGCGGCCGAGGTCAGCGTTCAGAACGTCCACTGCTACGTGTTGGGCGGCCACGGCGACGACATGGTGCCGCTGACGCGCCATTCGAACATCGCCGGCGTCCCCCTGGTGGATTATTTCGACAAGGACACGCTGGAGGGCATCGTCAACCGCACCCGTAAGGGTGGGGGAGAGATCGTCGGCCTGCTGAAGACCGGCAGCGCCTTCTACGCCCCTTCGGCAGCGCTGGCGCAGATGGTTGAAGCCATCCTGCGGGACCGACATCTTGTCGTCCCGGCATCAGTTCTCCTCAATGGGGAGTACGGCCAGAAGGGGATCTTCTTCGGCGTGCCTGCCCAACTCGGACGGAAGGGCCTGGAGAAGGTCATCGAGTACGACCTGAACGAAGATGAGCGCAGCGCCCTGAAAGCTTCCGCCGGGCGAGTCCACGAAATCACCGAGGCGCTTGGCAGCTAGCTCAAAGCTTTCCGCTTGTGAAGCTTTTCACAAATAAGCAGGGCGCACTTTCGGGTGCGCCCTGTTGGCTTTCTGCGGTTGGCTGGTCCTAGGGGGTGGGGGTAGAGGGGCTGGTGGCTGCGCCCGACCAGGAGAAGACGCGCCTTTCGCTGGCCGCACCGGCCGATTCGTAGACCGGCTGGCCGCTGTTGTTGGACCCCGTCTGGCGCACCGTCTCGACCCACCAACGCATGATGTGCGGCACGGCTTCACCAGGCCGGAGCGATGACGGGACCAGGTACTTGGTGTCCTGGACAACATCGACGATCTGCCGTGTTCCCGTGACGTCGGTGATGTCGAGCACGTGGATCTGGTAGAACTCATTCTCCCGCAGCTGGCCGACGGACGCCCACTGCAGGGTCACGCTGTCATCGGCCAGGCTGAATGATTGGCCATCCTGTGGAAGGAGTAGATTCGGCGCCGGGTAGGGCGGTGGCACCGTCGGCGTGGCGGTGGGGCCGGAAGAAGCTCGGTGGCAGAGCGGGATGCTCAACTTCTGGCCCTCAAAGACCGTATCGCCCGTCAGACCATTCCAATCCCTGATCTCCTGCATATCAACCCCGTAGTTGGTGGCGATGCCGAACAGGGTATCGTTCGCCTTGACTTCATAGTCCGCCGTGGTGCAGGCCTGGCGCGTGGCATCGGCCGGCACAAGTGTCGGGGTCGGCTGGGACGTCGGTGTGGCGGTGGGCTGGGGAACGAGAATCTTCTGGTCAACGGAGAGCGGACAGGTCGCCGGCAATTGATTGAGCTGGACAATGGATTGAATCGACACACCATACAGTGCGGCGATGGCCAGGCATGTGTCGTTCTGCCCAACGATGTGGGTGATGGGTGTCGGTGATGGTTGTGGCGTGAAAGTCTGGGTCGGCTGGAGCGTATTCGTCGGTGTAGGTGTGCTTGCTGCGGTAGGCGTCGCCGTGTCCTCGGCGGCCGCACCGGCGGCGCCGGTAATGCGAACCCCCAGATAGGTTGTGACGGCGGCCAGCAGGGCAAACACCACCAAGATGGTAATCGCCAGGGGCAGAGAAAGCGTGATTCCGCTCGAGCTCCTGCCGCGCGCACGGCCGCCCGCTCTGAGCTCAGCCCCGCATACGACGCAGCGGCTGGCGCCTTGGGCGACCTTGGTCCCGCAACGGGGACAGATTTGGTGGGGGGTCTGGGTATTCTCAGTCATAAGATTGCAGGCAACTTGGCCTGAGCGGAGGCATTATACCAGTCGGGAGGGGCCTATCAAGGGGGGCTGATGCAAGCCCGGAAAGGCGGCCACGCTTGCCGGCGCAATGACCCCAGTAGTAACCCGACAAAGGGCTCAATGATTGGCTGATTTTGGATCTCCTCCATCGCCGGCCAACCCGAGTTCAGGGGCGATGCGTTTCATAGACTCGAGAACATGCCCGATGTGTTCATCCAACGGGACGCCGAAGTCTCGTGTAGCTTCTTCGACCTCCCCCCGGTCGACTCCGGCGGCGAAACGGGTGTCCTTCCACTTTTTGCGCACAGATCTCAATTTGACGTCGTGCAGAGATTTGGACGGGCGGACCAGGGCGACGGCGGTGATCAAACCGGTCAGTTCATCGCAGGCGAACAAGCCTTTTTCCATGGGCGTCTGCCTTGGTACCCCTGTGTGATCGGCATGGCTCAAGATGCATGTGATCACTACTTCGGGTACCCCTCGCTGCCGGAGCAGGGGAACACCGTCTTGGGGGTGGCTGTCAAGCGTAGGATGGATCTCCCAATCGTAGTCGTGCAGCAAGCCGGCCATGCCCCACAGCTCGGGATCTTCCCCCCGGCGGACGGCGTAGTCGCGCATGGCGGCTTCCACAGAAAGCATGTGGTGGATCAGATTCTCTTGAGAGACGTGCTCCCTCACGATCTGATAGGCCCGCTCACGATCCATGTGGGGGCTGCCTCTCAACGGTTTGGGCTGGTTCAGAGTCATTCGGGTGCGGCAGGACGTAGGTATCCAGCAGGGCGACCCAGGTTGCGGGAATTTCCCTCAACATCCAGAAGTTGCGGACAGGAGTCCGATAGACTCGCAAGTCAGCGGCCACGCCGCTGGCGTCCAGGCCAAGGCCGGCGCAGGTCGCCAAGGCGCGTGGAAGATGGTACGCCTGACTCACCAGGAGAACCGGAGCGGAAGCGAAGCGTCGGCGGGCGTCCAGGCACGTCTCAAAGGTCCGTTCGCCGGCTGAGTCGATCGCGATAGCGTCATCCGGAACGCCCAGGGAGAGCGCCAGGCGGCGCATCGATGCCGGCTCATCGTGGCCCTCTCTGACTGTCCCGCTCATCACCAAAACAGGAACCTTGCCTGCCTGGTAGAGGTCGACAGCCGTGCGGACACGATCGGCAAGCACGGTCGTCGGTTGGCCATCGCGCCGCAGTCCAGCTCCGAAGACGATGGCCGCCGAGGCCTGGGGCGCTTCGTCAACCGGCAGAATCTCCGATGCGAATCGCCAGCCTGCCCACCAACGGGGCAGGACCAAAGCCAATATGGGGAGCAGGACGAATAGGGCAGTCATGATTGATTTCCGGAGTGTACCGGGGTGTCTGGGCTGGGGCATCGTTGCATTCTACCAGACCCGACCACTGGTCAGTCGGTGTGGGATGAAGACCTCGTGCAAGCCAATGATCCGGCCCAGCTGCGGCGGGCCAATGGCCGCTGCCCAACAGAATCAAGCTGCTTGGCGAATTGACCACCGCAAAATGGAGTGGTATACTTCACAAACATCTTATTGATAGGATGAATAGGATGATTGATACGGAGAAGCGGGTGACGATCAATCTTGCCTCCGAACTGCTGAATTACTTGGCCTTTGAGGGCCTGGAGCCGGGAGACCGGTTGCCGGCGATTCGGGATCTGGCGGCTGAGCTCGGGATAAGTAGTGGCAAGCTCCGCGAACAGCTCGAAGTCGCCCGCAGCCTAGGCCTGGTCGACGTGCGGCCCAAAACGGGCACACGGATGTTGGAGTACCGCTTCCTTGAGAGTCTTAGGACCGGCCTGATGTACCGTTTGGCGCGGGAACCTGAAGCTTTTACCCAGTTCGGTGAATTGCGCAACCACGTGGAGGCCGCATTCTGGCATGATGCCGTCTCACGCCTCACCGACGAGGACCGGGCTGAACTCGCGCGATTGGTCGATCGTGCATGGGAGAAGCTCAGGGGCCGACCGGTTCAGATACCGCATGCCGAGCATCGCCAACTCCACCTGACCATCTTCAGCCGATTGGACAATGAGTTTGTGCGCGGGCTCCTTGAAGCCTACTGGGAAGCCTATGAAGCCGTAGAGTTGAATGTGTACAATGACTATCGTTACTTGGAACAGGTCTGGCGCTATCACGAGAAGATGGTCAAGGCCATACTGGCGGGCGATCTCGCATCCGGTTACCAAGCCCTGATTGAACACACCGGTCTCCTCAGCCGCCGACCCGAGATGAGTCCGTACCCAGAACGGAGCCTGCTCACGGAAGGGCAGCCAAGCGTAGGGAGTGAGATCTAATGACTGACGCTGCAACACAAGAAGCAAGTCGTCAATCGACGGTGGACAAAGCCCCCATCATCAATGATCTGTCGATGGTCGTAGCTACGGTCAACGGTACCGGCAGCCAGACGTCCAACATGGCGCTGATTCGGGCTCTGTTTCGGATGGGCATTCCCGTCAGCGGGAAGAACCTCTTTCCATCCAACATTCAAGGCCTGCCTACCTGGTTCACCATTCGGGCCAGCGGGGAGGGGTTCATCGCCCGACGAGAGACGATCGAGATCCTGGTGGCGATGAATGAAGCCACCTTTCAGGAGGATCTGGCCGGCCTGGTAGAAGGCGGAGTCTGTTTCTATCCCGACAATTGGACCCAGCCTCGCAAGCGCGCGGACGTCGTTTACTACCCCATGCCGGTCCAGGATTTGATCAAGGAACAATCCCCGCCGCGAGACCTGCGCGATTACATCGCCAACATGGTCTACGTCGGTGTTGTGTCTGAGATCTTGGGGATCGAGATGGCAGAAATCCGGGCCGCGCTGGAGACCCACTTCCAGGGCCGGTCCAAGCCGATTGAGATGAACATGTCGATGGTCGAGGCCGCCGCCCAATGGGCGAGCGAAAACCTTACCAAACAGGACCCCTACAAGGTGGAGCGTTCGGATCAAACGGAGGGCTTGATCCTTATCGACGGGAACACCTCAGCTGCTTTGGGTGCCGTCTACGGAGGAGTGAACTTCGCGGCTTGGTACCCAATCACACCTGCTTCAAGCCTGGCCGATGGCCTCTTGGAGTTCTTGCCCCACCTCCGCACAGATCCGGAGACCGGAAAGGCGACCTACGCCGTGATTCAGGCGGAGGATGAGCTGGCTGCCATCGGCATGACAGTGGGTGCGGGGTGGGCGGGTGCCCGCTCAATGACATCCACCTCCGGCCCCGGCATCTCGCTGATGTCGGAATTTGCCGGGCTGGCATTCTTCGCAGAAATCCCGATCGTCATATGGGACGTGCAGCGGATGGGGCCCAGCACCGGCCTGCCGACCCGCACATCACAAGGCGACTTGCTCTTCGTGCGCTTCTTGGGCCACGGCGACACTCGCCATGTCTTCTTGCTTCCGGGTTCGGTGGCCGAGTGCTTTGAGTTTGGATGGCGAGCCTTTGACCTGGCCGAGCGCCTGCAGACGCCTATCTTCGTGCTCAGTGATCTGGACCTGGGGATGAACCTATGGATGTCAGAGAGTTTCAAATACCCCGACGTTCCGATGGATCGCGGCAAAGTGCTCACTGAGAAGGATTTGGATGAGCTGGGTGAATTCGCCCGCTATCGAGATGTCGATGGCGATGGTGTCCCCTATCGAACGCTCCCCGGAAACAAGCACCCGCTTGCGGCCTGGTTCGCGCGCGGCACTGGCCACAACGACCAGGCGATCTACAGCGAAAGGCCGGAGGACTGGACCGAGAATATGGCCAGGCTCTGGCGCAAGCACGACACAGCGCGCGGCCTGGTGCCGGCGCCGATCATCGATCGCATGAATGGTGCCGAAATTGGCCTGATCGGGTTCGGCTCAACCCTGTCTGCAATCGATGAGGCTCGGTCCCGCCTGACCCAGCAGGGGATCTCCACCGATTTCCTCAGACTGCGGGCGGTTCCTTTCAATGAAAGTGTGGCCGAGTTTGTCCGCACGCACGATCGTGTTTACGTCGTGGAAATGAACACGGATGCGCAGATGTGCCAACTCCTGCAGCTTGATATGCCGGATCAGGCAACCAAATTCAAGGCGCTCAACCTCAATGATGGGCTCCCGCTCACAGCCAAGTGGATTGTGGATGCCCTCCTAAGCAAGGAAGGAAAGTGACCATGGTGACGGCGACGGTAAACCTCGTTGGGTTGGAGAAGTCAGACTACAAGGGTCGCCCGACAACCCTTTGCCAGGGCTGTGGGCACAACTCGATCTCGAGCCAAATCATGGCTGCCTGCTATGAAATGTCGATCCGGCCTGAAGAGATCATCAAGCTATCTGGAATTGGATGCTCTAGCAAGAGCCCGGCGTACTTCTTGGGGCGCTCCCATGGCTTCAACAGCCTGCATGGGCGAATGCCGAGTCTTGGCACGGGCGCCATCATGGCCAACCGCACTCTGAAGGCGGTGGGTGTCAGCGGCGACGGCGATACGGCCAGCATCGGTGTGGGGCAGTTCATTCACATGATGCGGCGCAATTCACCATTGGTCTACATTGTCGAGAACAATGGCGTCTACGGTCTGACAAAGGGCCAGTTTTCCGCCACGTCGGACAAGGGGCAATCGCTGAAGAACCAAGGCACCAACCCGTTCATGCCGGTGGACTTGTGCCTTCAGGCGTTGGCCGCCAACTGCGGCTTCGTGGCCCGATCCTTCGCCGGCGATCCGAAGCAGGTCAAGGAGCTGATCAAAGCCGCCATTGCCTATGAGGGCACAGCCGTTCTGGACATCATCAGCCCCTGTGTAACGTTCAACAATCGGGACGAATCGACCAAGAGCTACTCCTGGGGCAAAGAGCACGAGGTTCCGCTACAAGATGTCACCTTTGTCCCTGCGCGGGAGGAGATCCGGGTTGACTATGAGCCAGGCGAAACGACCAGCGTCAAGATGCACGACGGCTCGACCCTGGTGCTCCAAAAGCTCGACCGGGACTATGATCCGACCGACAGGTTGCAGGCAATCCAATTACTGGAAGAGTCCCGGACCAGCCAGAAGCTGATCACCGGTTTGCTCTACCTCAACCGCGATCAGGCCCCTCTGCCGGAGTCCAAGAACCTGCCCGAAGAACCCTTGGCCAGCCTGCCTCAGGAGATGCTTCGTCCTTCAGAGAGCAGCTTGACCAAGATCATGGCCGAATTCGCCTAGCCGTTAGCCAAGAAAGGCAAACAGAAGCGGCACAGGCTTGCCTGTGCCGCTTTGCTTTTTCCATCAATGGGGCTGAGTATAATCCGCAGGTGGTGAGCGATGAAGAATCTCCTGGGTGTCTTGGCCGGGCTGGCGGCGGCCGCGATTTGGGGGGGCATGTATGTCGTCAGCAAAGTCGTCTTGAATGTTGTTCCTCCCTTTGCCTTGCTCAGCATGAGGTTGCTCCTGGGCGCGGTCGTGATTGGCGCGGTCTTGCTCATTCGTCCATCGACCAGGCAGCGAATAGCTCCACGGGTGATTGGAGTAGCCTTGGGAGTCGGCGCCATCGGATTTGGACTTTCGCTCGGCCTTCAGTTTGTGGGAACCAGGCTGTCCAATGCCTCGAATGCATCCCTGGTAACTTCCGCCTCGCCAGCCTTCATGCTTGGGTTCGCCATCTGGCTGTTGCGCGAGCGGGCAACTTCACGCCGCCTGGTGGCCTTGGCCGTCGCCACAATTGGGGTATTGGTGGTCGTTGACCCGACTTCGGCCAGGTTGGATCTGGCTGCCTTCTGGGGGAACCTGGCGCTGCTCGGCGCCGCTTTGACCTGGGGGTTGTATTCGGTGCTGGCCAAATGGACCAGCCGCCAGCTGCCGGTGCTGGCTGTCAGCATGTATGGGTTCTTCGGTGGCCTGATTCTGGCCCTTCCAGCAGCTGGGTTGGAGCTGCGCGTGGCGGCTATCGGCCCGACAACGCTCCCAATCCTGCTGGGGATCATCTATCTCGGGGTGGTATCAACCGCCGTGGCCGTCTTTCTATGGAATCACGCGTTGGCCACGCTGGATGCGAGCGTCGTTTCACTGCTGTTCTTCGCACAACCCCTGGTCGGAGCCGGCCTGGGAACGACATTGCTGGGTGAACAGCTTCCCGCAACATTTTGGATTGGGGGTGCCATGATAGTTTTGGGTGTCTTGCTTGTGAGCTGGACACCGCTGAAGCATCAGGAAGCCATACAGCTGCCTGGTGGGGGATGAGGATTTAGGGATGGGACCACGTCCAACAGCACGGGGGTGTCGCCCTCGAGCCGCTCGCGGGATAGCCACCATCCTGGCAGCCGCCATCGTGATCAGCCTGCCCCTGGCGCTGGCAGCCCGTGCCGCAGGGAGCGTCGTCTTTGATCCCGGAACGGTGTCTCGAATCCTCTCTGACAACTTGATCGACTCAGGGTTTCTGCGCCAAGTGGTGATCCAGGGTTTGTTCTCGAGAGAGACCGACGGCCAGCAGACGGCGTCAGAGGTAGGGCGCCTGATGACCTATGCCAGTGACCAACAGCGGCAGGCGGCGGCAGATATCATGGTGCCCCCTGATTGGGCGCAGGCACAGCTGCAGGGGCTGATCGTGGGCTTCAATGCCTGGCTCATCAGCGATGAGACGGCCCCGGACCTCTCGGTCGATCTGGCCCCCATTCGTGAGAACTTGTTGAATGCCGGAGCAGCCGAGTTGGTTGACTTGATCTGGAGTACTTGGCCGGACTGCACGCCTGACCAAGCGGCACAGATCGAGGGGGCGCTGCTTTCGACCCAGAGCCCGCCGTTTATCGCTTGTCGCCCGCCGCAGCCTACGGGCGAGCTGTTCCATCAGCTCATGATCACTGGCCTGAAGTCAGAGGTCCGCACAATGCCAGAGTCGCTGCCCCTGGTCGATCTTTCATCGCCTGGCTCGATCTCCGATCTCCAGCAAACCAAGAGCCTTCTGGCCTCCGTCAGGCTTCTTGCGACTTGGCTCTGGTTGGTTCCTGCTTCGCTCCTGGGATTGATTGTGGCTCTCGTAGTCCGCTCCTGGCCGGCTTTGTTCCGATGGTGGGGCGTTCCGTTGCTCGCCGGCGGGCTGGCAGGGATAGCCCTGGCGGCCTTGGGTGCCACGCTGGGGTCTCGCTGGCTGGATACCCAGCTGGCATCGATGGCGAGCAGCGTTCCCGCTGCTCTTCAAGGCGCCCTTTCCGGAATCGCCACCCAAGGCTACCAAGCCGCCGTGCGGGCACTGCTCAGGCAATCGCTTGTGGAGGCAGGGGGCGCGGGAATCATCACTTTGCTCGGCGTCCTCAACGGGCGCGATGCTGGCGCAGTCGGGCCGGCCGCTCAGAAGTCAGCCAGTGCTGGCGACGTGGCAGAGTCGTCCTTGGGCAGAGATGAGGAGCCCCCCTCGGGGATATTTGGGTAGTCGAGGCGACGCAGTGGGTCAGGTCTTTCTAAGGGTGTTTTCGGCGACGAAGGGCCCTCCGACCGTGTGCAGGTAGGTCAGATTGGTTGGCCCGAGGGCGCCGACGGGCAGGCTGGCTACCAACACAACCCGATCGCCATCGTTGACCTCGGTGGTCTGGTGCAGTGCATCTTCCATGCGCCCCACCATGTCTTCCACAGAATCGGCCATCGGGATCAGGCAGGGTTGTACGCCCCAGTAGAGTGCCATCCGGTTGAAAGTCTTGGTTTCGGGAGTCAGGCCCAGGATGGGAGTTCTCGGCCGGGCCTTGGACATCAGCAGTGCCGTACGACCTGAGCGCGTGAACACGGCGATGGCGCGTGCGTCGCGTTCTTCGGCCAACGCCCCAGCGGCTTGCGTGGTGGCCACGGCGTCATCATCAGTTTGCTGTTCATCGTCCCCGGGCCGGAAACCCCATTCGATGGCGTGCGCTTCGGCATCCATAATGATGCGGACCATCGTCTCCACCGAGCGGATAGGGTAGGCTCCCGAAGCGGTCTCGCCCGAAAGCATCAATACATCGGAACCGTCGAAGACAGCGTTGGCCACATCCGACGCCTCGGCTCGGGTCGGGCGGGGATCGCGTATCATGGATTCCAGCATCTGGGTGGCGGTTATGACCAGGCGCTGACAGGCGTTGGCCCGGGAGATGATCCTCTTCTGGAGGGATGGTACCTGCTCGGCGGCCATCTCCACGCCCAAATCGCCACGGGCCACCATGACGCCGTCCGAAGCCGACAGAATGTCGTTCAAGTTGTCAATCGCCTCGCGCCGTTCCAGCTTGCTGATCAACGGCACGCGAAGGGCGGCCTCCCGCTGAGATTCAATGGTCTCGCGCAGGCCTTGAATATCTTCCGCCTTGCGGATGAAAGACATGGCCACCATATCCACGCCCTGCCCGAGCCCGAAGATCAAATCGTCCCTATCCTTTTCGGTGAGAGAGGGCGCCGAAAGGGCGACGCCGGGCAGGTTGATCCCCTTATGCTCTCCGATCGGGCCTCCAGTGACAACCTCGGTTCTCACCGAATGTCCCTCGACCGCAACGACCTTCAGTTCAATTCGGCCGTCGTCCAGCAGGATCTGGTCCCCGGAGCGGACGTCCTTGGGAAGATGCTCATAGTCGACGTACAGCACCCGGCTGGAGCCGATGACTGGCTCGGTGGTCAGCGTGAGCGTAGAGCCGGCTTCGAGCTGGACCGGCTTGTGGTCTGGTAGCTCACCAGTCCGCAGCTTGGGGCCCTGCAGATCCTGCACCACCGCGATGGGTCGATTGAGATCCTTGGCGACCTTTCGAACCCGCTCGATAACCTTGGCATGGCCTTGGTGGGTGCCGTGTGAGAAATTCAGACGCGCCCCGTCCATTCCAGCTTCAGCCAGACGACGGATTTGATCTTCCGATGCACAGGCCGGCCCCAGGGTGGCAAGTATCTTGGCACGACGCAGCATGGCCCGATCTCCTTGTGAAATGTTACACAATCAAAGTCGCGGGCATCAGGACGCTGCCTGTCCCGCTGATGCCATTGTAGCTGACCGGCTAGCTCAACAGCGTGGCCAGGATGGCCTTTTGCGCGTGGAGGCGATTTTCCGCCTGTTGGAAGATCACCGAGTGGGGGCCATCGGCAACTTGATCGGTGATTTCTTCGCCGCGATGGGCGGGCAGACAGTGCATCACGATCGCCGATGAGTCGGCCAAGTCCACTAGCGCCTCGTTGACCTGGAAAGGCGGGAAGACCTCCTTGCGAAGCTTGGCTTCCTCTTCCTGGCCCATGCTGACCCATGTGTCCGTGTAGATTACATGAACGCCCTCGACCGCAGCCTGAGGGTCGCGGCTTTGGTGAAGCGAAGCACCGCTCTCTTGCGCCATCTCTTCCGCCATGGCCAGGGCGCGCGAGGGCAGGGCGTAACCTTCTGGGGCGGCAACGGTGAAGTCGATTCCCAGTCGCATGCAGGCAAAGGCCAAAGAGACGGCCACGTTGTTCCCATCCCCGATGAAGGTCATCTTCAGGCCCTTGAGCTGGCCAAAGCGTTCCAGGATGGTGAGCATATCGGCCATGGCCTGGCAGGGATGGTTGAAATCGCTCAAGCCGTTGACGACGGGCACGCTGGAGAATCGGGCCAACTCCAGGATGTGTTCATGTTCGAACACGCGAGCCATGACGACCTGCACATAACCGGAGAGCACGCGGCTCACGTCGGCGATGGCCTCGCGTTGGCCGAGACCGATTTCGCTTGGTGAGAGATAAAGAGCATCCCCGCCCAAATGGCGCATGGCCATATCGAACGACACCCGGGTCCGTAGGCTTGGTTTCTGGAAAACCATCGCCAGGACCTTGTCCTTGAGGAGAGGTGGATTGCCCCCATGGCGCCATTCGTCTTTCAATCGGATGGCAAAGTTGAGGATTTTGGTCAACTCGTCGGGGGCGTAGTCGGCCAGGGAAAGGAAGTGGCGCATTCAGGCTATCTCCAAGGGTCTGTGGGTGGGTCGCGGGGAGTATAGCATAGGGGTGGCCTAGTCGTCGATTGAAGCCTCGCCATCGACCCTCGAGCTCCGATTTGTTGGCGGTGGGGCCTCGCTGAGAAGGGCTTGCCGGGCTGCTTCAGCCGCCGATGGGGGCAGAAGCCAATGCAGCCAACCGCGACCGGGGACTCCCATCGGTTCGTCGCTTGGACCGCGAGCCGCCATCAGCAAGATCCCGGCCAGGAGCAGGGCGCCAATCCACTGCTGAAGCACTAGATTCTCATCCAGCCACCACCAGGCCAACAGCAGCGTCACCAACAGCTCGCCAAGACCGATCAACGACGTTTCCAGCCCCCCTATGCGCTTGACGCCCGCAAACAGAGTTGTTCGACTGAGAAAAGTCACGGCGGTCAGGCCCAAGATGGGCCCAAGAGCTCCAACCGACGCCGGGGCAGCTCCTGGGTCGAATATCACCAGCGCCAGAACGACGGTTAGGGTCATGGCCAACAGTGTGTACAGAGTCACCGTCGGGGCAGGCGCTTCGTAGAGGACCCGTTGATTGATAGGAATGTGGACGGCGTAGAGCAGGCTGGCGCCGAGCATCAGGCCCACTCCGACGATGTCCACTCGGCCCGACGGCGCCCACGAGAGCAGGAGCACTGCCGGAACGCTCAGGGCGAGACGGAGCATTGTGCGCGAGGAGTAGCGATGGCCGTCCAAGTAGAGCACGACAGCTACGAACACAGGGTAGAGGGAGTACAGCAGCTGGCCGAGGCTGGCGTCAATTCTGCCAAGGGCGGAATAGTAAAGCAAGGAGCCAATCCCGTTCAGGCCTCCTGCGATCATGCAGCCTACGAATCCGAGTGGGTAGATATAAAAGTAGCGGCGCTGAAACAGGGCCATGATGAGAACAAGCAGCCCGGCTGCGCCTGCTGTGCGCACGGCGACCACAGCCAGAGGCGACATGCCGGCCAGGATGGCTTGTTTTCCGAAGATGGGGGATAGACCAAGGAAGAGCGCCGATGCAGCGGCCAAGGGGATTCCGTGAAGTGATGAGGGCCGATCGCTCATAGAGGCACCCAAAGCTGAGCTATCTTAGCGCCTTGCTGATTTCCTCCAAGAGATCCTCGTTGAGGAAATCCCCCTTGGTCATCAGCCGGGAAATCTGGCCTTCCAGGCGCTTCTTCTCGTCCAGAGTCAGGTCCTTGGCCGTCACAACGATGACCGGCACTTGTTGCGTTGCCTGCTCATCCTTCAGGCGATCGAGGACTTCGAATCCGTCCATCTCAGGCATCATCAAATCGAGGATCACGAGATCGGGGGGATGGGCCCGGGCTTCAGACAGCGCTTCCGGCCCAGAGCCCACCTCGCGCACTGTGTAGCTGCCCTGTGCCTGCAGGATGCGCCGGATGAGCCGGCGCGCGTCCGGATGATCGTCCACGATCAACACGCTGCGTGTCCGGCGTTGGTCGAGTCTGGCAAGCGCCGCCAGCAGCCCTTCCTGCGGTGAAGCTGGAAGTTCCCCTTCCGGCCAGTCGATAGCCTGGGCCCAACCCTCTTGCAGGAGCTCCTCCTCAATAGGCATTGTGTGCCCCGAACAGTTCACGACCACAATCTCGTCCGCGCCGATGACGCCCAGATGAACCAGTTTGATCAACCCGGCGATGGCCACTCCGGCGGCCGGCTCGACCGAGATTCCCTCCATCTTGGCCAATAGGTGCATGGCCTGAAAGGCCTCCTCGTCGGTCACGCTTTCCATAGTCCCCCCATACGTCGAGACCCGCTCACGGAGCAGTCCATACGCACGTCCGGGGTCTCCGGTGCTTAGGGTGGAAATGTGTGTCGTGGGTGTGGTCACGGGTTCTGCCACGGAAGCGCCGGCTCGCCAGGCATGTACCATGGGCGCACAGCCGGCGGTCTGGATGATCCCCAAGGATGGAACCCCCTGGGTGAGCCCCATGGCCTTGAGTTCGACAAAACCCTTGCTTACGCCAATCGGGCCAATGCCACCGCTGACCGATTGCACATACCAATCTGGTGAATGCCAGGTGGGAGGAGCGGCTTCGTCTTCGGAGCCTGAATAGATGGCCCCCAATTGCTCGGCGACCTCGTAGGCCATGGTCTTCATGGCCTCTACATTGAGCATGCTGCGGGCGCTTCGATCCAGGTACAGCCCTCGTTTGCGGGCGAACTCGGCGGCCAAATGCTTTGCCTGATCATAGGTGCTGGTGACTTTGACCACCTGCGTCCCATAGAGGGCGACTTCGTGCATCTTGGCGGCCGGAACCAGGCTGGTCAAAAAAGCCCATATCTTGATTCCAGCACGCGCACCGTAGGCCGAGTAGGCGATCGCCACATTGCCAGTGGATGCCACAACGGCTTCAGTGACCCCCGCTTCCTTCAGGGCAGCGATCGTGACCGCTGCCTGCCGATCCTTGAAAGAAGCTGTGGGCCCCTGCCGTTCGTCTTTGATGTACAGGTGGTTGAGTCCGAGCATCATGCCCAGGTTGCTGGCTGTGACGAGCGGGGTGCCGCCGTCGCCCATTACAAGCAAGGGGTTGAAGGTATTCAGGGGAAGCACTTCGCGATAGCGCCAGAGATTGAATGGACGGCGTCCGGCGTTGGTGGCTAGGTTGGAGGCAGATGCCTCGAGGTCGTAGCGCGCTTCGACCCACTCGCTGTCGCAGTGCGGGCAGGTGAGGGTCAGTGGAGATCCGGCGGAACGCCGGCCGCAGTCAAGGCATTCGATTTCGAAGTGGCTCATCATCGGCAGTCGTGCGAGCGATCAGGCCGACTGGTCTGGCGAAGGGCCATCTTCGGTTGCCTCGTTGTCGAGATCGTCTTCATCTTCGATGGCGGGAGGCTCGAGCGGCAGAGTGAACGCAAAGGTGCTTCCCTCATCCACGGTGCTCTCGACCCAGATGCGTCCTCCGTGGAGCTCGACCAAGTGGCGGGCGATTGAAAGGCCCAATCCGGTGCCCCCGGACTTGCGAGTTGGCGAGGGGTCGACCTGGGAGAAGGGCTCAAACAGCTTCTCAAGGTTTTCGGGCGCGATGCCGATCCCCGTGTCGGCAACCGCCACCAGGATGTCATCCAGATCACCCTTGCTGATGTGCCGGGCGGAGACCGCAATCTGGCCCTCCTCGGTGAACTTCGCTGCGTTCGAGATCAGATTGAGGAGAACCTGGCGGACACGAATGCTGTCTGCGCGAATGACGGGCAGGTCTTCTGGGATATCTGTCACCAGTTCGATGGGTTTGTCCTTGACCAGCCCGATGGCCGTAGTCATGACACCATTGATGATTTCTTCCAAGTTGACGTCACCGAAGGTCAGATCGAGTTTTCCGGCTTCGATTCGCGAGATGTCGAGCATATCGCTAATAAGACCCAATAGATGCTGTCCGGCGTTGTATATGGCGTTCAGGTCTTCGCGCTGCGTGTCGGTGACGGGCCCGTCGATCCCCTTTAGGATGACTCTTGAGAACCCAATGATGGAGTTCAGGGGTGTCCGCAGTTCGTGGCTCATGTTCGCCAAGAACTGGCTCTTGAGATGATCTGCCTCCCGCATTTCCTCGAGAGCTTGTTGAGTTAACTGATGGGAGCGCATGTCCTGAAGGGCAGAGCCCAGTTGTTGGGCGACCGCCTCGACCAGCTGCTGGTCGTCCTCGGACCATTCCTCGCTATCTTGCGGGGTGTCGAATTCGAGCACCCCAACCGGGCTGTCCGGCCCGCTGATGGGGACGGTCATTCGACCGCCACGGCTGGTTGAGGCTGACATGCTGTGGCTATCTGCGACCGCTGCAACGGGTCGCAAAGTGCCCCCGTCGTCTTCGTAGCCGGGCACAGTCCCCCAGCCAGCCAGCAGAGGCGGGGGCGCCGTGGCATCCACGACATCCGGTTGGTGCGGAAGGCTTACCGCGAGACGGCTGGCGGGGGAAACGTCGAGATCGAGAACTTGGGCCACACCGCGATATCCAACCTGCCGACCGGACGCGTCGTTTCTTACCAGAGCGTGAAGCAAGAGCGAGTACTGCCTTCCGGATTCTGTGCGGGCCTGAAGCTTGAAATTGGTTATCGGCTTGGCGGAAGCCACTGTGCTCTGAAGTCGATCGGCTCCGTTTCCCACCATCGGGGCATCGTAGATTGGCTTGCCGATAAGATCCCTTGGAGAAACACCCAGGATTCGCTCGATTTCGGGGCTGCACCACGTGTAGTGACCGCTGATATCGGTCTCCCACACCCAACCGGTAGGGAGCTCTCGCCTCTGGGATAGCCGTCGTCCGGCCTGGCGGCTGTGATCGCCGCCATCGGGCTCGGTTGAAACGTCGCTGAACAATGTCTCAAGCCGATTATGCAGGTGTTCTAGCAGTTTCTTGCGCATAGGACTTCAGTTCCTTGGCGAGTTGGCGATATTGCTCTGCACCACGGCTTCTGGGTGCGTACACAGTAATCGGTTGGGCAAAGATCGGGCTCTCCCGCAGCCGGGTGTCGACCTCGATGATCGAATCGAAAACGGCTCTTCCGAACGCTGTCCGCACCTGCTCGTACAGACTGCGGTGGATGCGGTTGCGCCGGTCAACCATTGTCAGGAGCAACCGGTACCGCAAACGAGGATTGCTCGTCGCCCGCACATCCCGAATCATCTCAAGCACATCCTGAAGCGCGTGGGCTGAGAAATATTCGCATTGGGTAGGGATGATCAAAAGATCCGCTGCCGTCAGAGCAAGGCGTGCGATGGTTCCTAGAGCCGGTGGGCAGTCCAAGATGACGATGTCGTACTCATCAACACGCCCGAGAGCTCGCTTGAGCAAGAACTCATGTTCGTCCCGTACTTCTAGAAAGCGCTCGGCCATCAGCAGAGCGTTGTTGGCCGGTATCAGATCCAAACCGGGAAGGAGGGTTTCATGGGTGATAGATTCCAAGTCTCCGCTGCCCAACAATACATCGGAAACCGTCCCATTGAGTTCATTGGGTTTGAGACCCAACGCGAGAGTCAGATTAGCCTGAGGGTCCAGGTCGATCACCAGGGCCTTCTCGTCCTGCTCAACCATCGCCGCGCCAAGCGAAAGAGCCGTGGTCGTCTTGGCCACGCCTCCCTTCTCGTTGGCGACGGCGATGATGTAGGTCATGCCGAAGCTCCGTTTCCGTCTGATTTCGAATTCGCGGGATCGTCATTTCTTGTATTGGGCAGATCGGGTTCATCGATCCCCGAGGAGCCGGAGGCGGAAGAAAGACGAATGGCAGCCCGCTTGGCACCGATGGCTTGCTTGATTTCGCTGACAGCAGTCCGAAGCATGCTGTCGATATCGGCGCTGGATCGGATTCGGCTGGAAATTTCGAGCACTTTCTGCTCGCGCTCAGCGCGCCGCAGGGCGTCTTCATACGAGCGTGCGTTCTGCACGGCGACTGCCAACTGGTCTGCCAACGTCTCAAGCACGGCAATATCGTCTTCCGAGAAGGCGTACAGCCCTGTATCCTGAACGTCGAGGGCGCCAATGACTTGCTCGCCTGCTCGGAGTGGGACGGCCAGCTGGGATCGAGTGTCGGGTAGCAAGGGACTGGATTTGAAGTAGGGATCCGTGCTGACATCATGCGCGACGTAGTATTCGCCGGATTCTGTCACAAACCCCAAGATGCTGCGTTCACCCAGCTCTACACTCGGTTTCTCGCTGAGCAGCGCTTGTTCGGCGTGACCGGCGGATTGTCTCAGGTTGGCTGAGTGACCGGTTCGGTCCACCAGATACAGGGAGACGTTGTAGTATCCGAATCGTTCCTGGATCAAGTGGACAGCGCGCTCAAGCAGCCCATCCAGATCGAGCAAGCCGGTGGCGACTCTGGCGATATCAGCCGCTGTTTCCATCTGAGTGGCCCGACGCTGGATCTCTTCCATCATCCGCAGCTGTTCGAGCTGATCAGCAACTTCGTCCGCCACCGCCGTCAGGATCTCTCGGTCTTCGTCGGACCATTTGCCGAGGTCGGGCGGCAAGATGTCCATCCTGCCGATGATCTCGCCTCGAAGAGCAATAGGGAGTTCAATCGAAGGCTTGTCGGTTGGAGACTCCTCGTCCCCAAATGCAGCAGTCGTCTCTTGGCCCTGCGTTCGCCGGTTGCTGAGAAGCGTTTCCCAAGCCTCAGCTGTCTGGCGGCGGTACAGCAGATTGACCTGACGGAGACTTTGTTGCGTTTCTTCAAACAGCCGCGCGTTCTCAATCGAGACGGCGACCTGACTGGCTAGCAGCTCGAGCAGTTCGACTTCGTCGTCGGAGGGAGTGATGTCCCTCTCTGATTCGGCCGTGAGCACGCCGATTACTTCGCCGCGCGAGATGAGAGGCACGGCCAATGAGGATCCCAAGGTGCCGAGGACCGGATCTTCGGTCAGGGTTTCCGCCAAACGGCTGCGGCTCATTCGCACAGGCTGGCGTTGCTCGGCCGCAATGCCCATCAGACCCTGGCCGAAGGGCACCCCCTGGCCCAAGTGTGGCAATCGGTCTTGAGAGCGGGCAGATGCGCTGCGGACGACGATCTCGCCGCCCTCGACCATGCCAAGAGTGACGCGCTCGTAGCCGTAGGCGCCTCGCACCAGGCGGGTGACGTCGGCGATGATCTGATCGTAGCCGAACTGCTGGGTGAGCTGTCGATAGATGTCCAGGGCTCGCCTGCGCTGGGCCGCGAGCTCAGTTTCTCGGGAGAGAAGGCTGGCATTCTGGATGGCAATGGTTAGCTGATCAGCCATGGTCTGAAGGGCGAGCAAGTCGTCCTCGTCGAAGGCGTTGGGCTCTACGCTCTGCACGTCCAGGGCGCCGATCACGCGGTCACCTGTCATCAGCGGAAGCGCCATCTCCGATCGCGTCTTGGGGAGATCGGGGTTGGCAAAGTGGACGGCATCCTCACCAACATCGAGCGCGATGCGAGGTCTGCCGGCCCCGGTGACGTAGCCAACGATTCCGACTTTTCCTACGGCCAGACTATGGCCTCGGGCCAGCATTCGCCGCCCGCCTTCAGATGATGCCGCCCTGAGGGTAGCATTTTCGCCACTCTCATCGATCATGAATACGCCAGCATGGTAGAACCCGAAACGCTCTGAAATGAGCCGGACGGCTTCCGAAAGGAGCTCGTCTACATCCAAGATGCCAGCCGCGTCTCGGGCGACTTCAGAAGCGGCTTGAAGCTGTAAGGCGCGCCGCTCCAGATCGCTCGTGCGTTCGGCGACGCGCTCTTCCAAGCCGCTGACAAGTCCTTGCATGCGCTGCGACATGGCGTTGAAGGTTCTTCCCAGCACACCTATTTCATCCTGAGCGGTCACCTCTGCCTGGGCAGCGAGGTCTCCTTCGCCTACTCGCTTGGCGACCTTTGTGAGGTCGATAATCGGGTCTGCCAAGAAACGTGAGACCATGATGGCGCCCAGAGTGACTCCAATGGCGACTAGGACAGCCAGTAGGATGGCGTTGTTCGTCTGAGCCCGGGCGGGGGCGAATAGAGTGTCCTGCGGTTGGAAGAATGCCACCAGCCAGGGAAGCCCCGTCATGCGAGTGACCGCCACCCGATCGCTCGATCCCGGCGATGCCGGGTCGGCTGCCTCGAAATAGGGATGGCGATCGGCCGAACGCAAATGATCGACAAGGGATGGCTGCAGCCCCTTAAGGTCGGGACCGTTGGCCAAGGCCGTGGGCAGCCGATGGGCGGCCACCAATTCGTTGGTGGTATTGGTTGTGATCGGACCGACGGGATTTAGCATCATGTCGGGCTGATTGCTGTGGGCCACATTGAGAAAGTACTCGTCAAAGACCACTGCATATGAGCCGGGGCCCGCCAGCCCCGCGCTGTGGTCGATGATGTTCTGAATGACGGCGGCGCTGAATCCAACGCGGATGACTCCGACCACTCTCGATCGGGCATCGAAGATCGGGCTGCTGAAGAAGATCGCCGGTCGTCCGTCCGAGGGAGAGAACTCAATCGGCGAAACGAAAGGAACACGGTTGGCAGAAGCTTGGGTGAAATAGTCGCGATCCGATTCGTCCTCGCCAGTCATGCGCGCAGTCACATCAAGAATGTTGTGCCCTTGTGTATCCAGCAGGCCCAATAGACGCACGTTGATAGGGTCTTCCTTAGCCAGGAGGAGCAGCAGGCGCCGAACTTCCTCTTGCCTTGTTGGATCGGCGCGCTCAGCTTCACTGGCCGACATATAGTCGACGATGGTCGAGATCTGGGCCTGAGTATTGACATTTGTCAGGTTGCTTTGAATGAAGGCGTTCAGAACGGCTGCGGTCTGGGATGCGGCGGCTCCTAGCTTCTGGTTGGCCTCGTTTCTCAGCGCAGTTTGTGTGGACTGAGCGCTAAGAAAGGTAAGCAAGCTCACTGGCACAAGGGCGATGGCCAGGAAGGTCAAAATGAGTTTGGTGCGCAGGCTGTAAGCCTGAAATTGGCGAGCTACTATCAACCCCAACGCGCCCAGTGCGAGCGCATCGATTACGAGCAGTACAGGCGCACTGACCGGCTGGGGCAGGGCAGGGAAGACATCAAACAGGTCAATCAGGAGGGCAGCGGAGGCCACGACGACGGCAAAAGACAAGGCCACCTGAACCATGCGCCCCGAGAACCGGTCCCGGGCCAGGGCAGGGAACAGGATCATGACACCGATGGCGGTCAGCGCGCCCAGTTGGTTGATGGCCACGGCCAGGCTCAGTCCCAGGACGGCAACGCCGACCATCAGGGACCATGTCGCTGCCGTCCGCCGGCCGGAGTGAGAAAGGAAGAATGCGACGATCCCGGCCAGGGCCAGAGCACCGAATCCGCCACCCAGCGCTGCAAACTGCCAGCCGTGCAAAGTGGCCGCCCAGTAGATGGGTGCCGGGGCGCCGAGCAGACCGACGGCCAGGCAGACGTATGCCAGCCGATCGCGTTCAGTTCGCTCGGGAGCGATCTTCTCAGATGGCTGGATGTCGGGATGGGTGGGTGTATCGGGAAAGCTCATCCCATATCTCCCTGCTCAGGTTGCTTGTGCGATGCGATCACGGCTTCGCTGCCTCATCCGGGGGTTGGGCATCTGGAGGTAAGTGCTCCGGGGGAGCCTCCCCCAACCTAATCGTGGTCCGAGTGACGTTGAGGGCCCTGCCGACCTCACGCGCTGTCGTCTCCAGCACGGTTTGAATGTCGGGTGAGCGCCGAACCTTGGTTGTGATTTCGTGGATCAACCGCTCACGTCGGGCTGACTGCTGCACCTGCTCAAGCAAGCGTGCATTCTGAAGCGCAGTGGCTACTTGGCCGGCAACAGTTGAAAGCAGGGCCACGTCATCTTCGGTGAATCTGTGCTCGCGCGTCTTGTCAAGCGTGACCAAGACGCCAATCGTCTGGTTGCCTGCCAGGAGCGGAACCCCGAGCCAGGACTTGAGATCAGGGTCATCGAGCTGAATGCCAAGTTCCGCTGCTTGACTTTGGATCGAGTCTTCCAATAGCAACGGCTGCTGAGTACGGATCACATGCGATACCAATCCCTGGCCGATGGGTAGATCGGCCAGGTCAGTCGGTTCACCCTTCTCGGTGGCGTAGGGGAATGTGATCTTCCCGTTGGCCTCGTCGAAGAGGGCGACCTCGACATCTGTCTGGCCTACAACCTGGACAATCTGCCTTCCGACCATCCTGAGCAAGCTATCAACCCGCAATAGCTGGGACGCGGCCTGACTGACCCGGTTGACGACCTCGAGTTCAGAAACGCGCCGCTG
>Ga0315556_1000128_pt1 | contig 41414 bp, 47 predicted proteins | sample SalMarSW160310MG_FD_202112 | JGI IMG/M metagenome (GOLD analysis project Ga0315556, IMG submission 202112) | Salt marsh sediment microbial communities from the Plum Island Ecosystem LTER, Massachusetts, United States - Salt Marsh Sediment SW1603-10 ...
CTGTTGTCCAAAGAACTGGAATTCGTGTAAAATTGAGAGTCTTTCCGCACCCTTGCGGCTCCAGGGGGCGGATGTAGACAGACCCGGACGGGATCCAAAACTGGCTGCAACGTCGCCTCAGCGGCGCGCAGAGGAAGTTGGATGGAGAACAAGCAATGATTCAAATGCAGTCCATTTTGGACGTCGCCGATAACACCGGCGCGCGTGCGGTCATGTGCATCAAGGTGCTGGGTGGCTCGAAACGGCGCTATGCCAGCATCGGAGATGTCATCAAAGTGAGCGTCAAGGACGCTGCGCCGCGCGGGCGGGTCAAGAAGGGCGAGGTGTACCACGCGGTCGTGGTTCGCACCGCGAAAGGGGTGCGTCGCGCCGATGGTTCGTTGATCCGGTTCGATTCCAATGCGGCGGTGCTGTTGACAGCGAAGTTCGAGCCGATTGGCACGCGTATCTTCGGTCCCGTGACGCGAGAGCTGCGCACGGAACGCTTCATGAAGATCGTGTCGCTCGCTCCCGAAGTCTTGTAACCAGGCGCCGGAAGGGAATCGCCATGCAAAGAATCAGGAAGGGCGATGAGGTCATCGTCATCGCCGGTCGCGACAAGGGCAAGCGCGGTACGGTGTTGCGTCGCGTGGACGACGAACATTTGGTCGTGGAGGGCGTGAATCGCGCCAAGAAGCACCAGCGACCCAACCCGATGAAGGGCGTTACGGGCGGCATCGTCGACAAGGACATGCCCATTAACGTTTCGAACGTCGCATTGTTCAATCCCGGCACCAAGAAGGGAGACCGCGTGGGCTTCAAGGTACTCGGGGACGGGCGCAAGGTACGGGTGTTCAAGTCGAACGGCGAGCAGGTGGACGCGTAAGGTTAGCGATATGGCGAAAGCATCAGCTCAACACAAGGAAAAAGCGACGACCTCAATCCCGCCGTCGCGACTTCATCTCTTCTATCGTGACAAGGTGGTCCCCGAGTTAACCAGCAAATTCGGCTACAAGTCGGTGATGCAGGTTCCCCGGATCGAGAAGATCACGCTCAATATGGGCGTCGGGGAAAGCACCGGCGACAAGAAGGTGCTCGACAACGCGGTGGTCGACATGACGAAGATCGCGGGCCAAAAGCCGGTGGTCACCAAGGCCCGCAAGTCGATCGCCACCTTCAAGGTTCGGGCGGGTTATCCCATCGGCTGCATGGTGACCTTGCGGGGCGCGCGGATGTACGAATTCCTCGATCGCCTGGTGAACATCGCGATTCCGCGCATCCGCGATTTTCGCGGTATCTCGGGACGTGCTTTTGACGGCCGCGGCAACTACAGCCTTGGGATCAAGGAACAGATCATCTTTCCAGAGATCGAGTACGACAAGGTCGATGCGCTGCGGGGCATGAATATCAGCATTACCACTTCCGCGAAGTCGGACGAAGAGGCGCGCGCATTGCTCGCCGCGTTCCGCTTTCCGTTCAGAAACTGAGGTATTCGCATGGCCAAGCTTGCTCTCACGAACCGCGACCAGAAGCGCCGTAAGACAGTCGAGAAATTCAAGGCGAAGCGCGCAGCGCTGCTGTCAGTGCTGTGGAGCTCTGGTAGCTCGGACGAAGACAAGGACGCGGCGCGCGTGCAGCTCCAGAAGCTGCCGCGAGACGCTTCGCCGACTCGTCTGCGCAACCGCTGCGCGCTCACCGGAAGGCCGCGTGGCGTGTATCGAAAATTCGGCCTCGGGCGCAACAAGCTGCGTGATCTAGCGATGCGCGGCGAAGTTCCCGGCGTCATCAAGGCCAGCTGGTAAGGAGCACAGAGTATGAGCATGAGCGACCCCATCGCGGACATGCTGACGCGCATCCGCAATGCGCAGCTGATCGGGCACACGGAAGTCCTGATGCCTTCCTCCAAGCTCAAGGCGTCCATCGCCCAAGTGCTGAAGGACGAGGGCTATGTCGAGGACTTCGGCGTGCGCGACCGCGACGGCAAGCCGGAACTCGCAATCAGCCTCAAATACTATGCCGGTCGGCCCGTGATCGAGCGCATCGAGCGCGTCTCAAAGCCGGGCCTGCGCGTATACAAAGGCCGCAACGACCTGCCGAGGGTGATGAACGGACTCGGCGTCGCGATTCTATCGACCTCGCACGGGGTGATGACAGACCGCAAGGCGCGCGCCACAGGTGTTGGCGGCGAAGTGCTTTGCATCGTGGCGTAAGGAGCGAAACATGTCTCGCGTCGCCAACAATCCTATCCCGGTCCCAAAGGGCGTCGAGGTGAACATCGCCTCGGGCCAGATTTCCGTCAAGGGCCCGCTGGGCGCAATTGCCCGTTCGGCCGATCCGAACGTAGCCGTCGAAAGAGACGGGGAACAACTGATGTGCAAGGCGCTCGGCAATTCGCGCCAGGCCAACGTAATGTCGGGAACCATGCGGGCACTGATTGCGAATATGGTTACCGGCGTCAGCAAAGGATTCGAGAAGAGGCTTGCGCTGGTCGGCGTCGGCTACCGTGCGCAAGCGCAAGGCGACAAACTGAGTCTCACGCTCGGTTTTTCCCATCCCGTCGTGCACCAGATGCCGAAGGGCGTGAAGGTGGCGACACCGACCCAGACTGAAATCGTACTTACGGGCATCGATAAGCAACAGGTCGGCCAAGTGGCAGCCGAGGTGCGGGCGTACCGCGCACCGGAGCCCTACAAGGGCAAGGGCGTACGCTATGCCGACGAGATCGTCGTCTTGAAAGAGACGAAGAAGAAGTAACGGGACAAGGCTATGTTCGACAAGAATCCTTCGCGGCTACGCCGCGCGCGACAAACCAGGCTCAAGATTCGGGAGCTCGGTGCGGTGCGTCTCACCGTGCACCGCACGAACTGCCATATCTACGCGCAAATCACCTCTGCTTCCGGTGACAAGGTCATCGCCAGCGCGTCGAGCACCGAAAAGGACGTGCGGACGACGCTGAAGCACGGCGGCAACATTAAGGCCGCCGAAGCAATCGGACAGCGCATCGCGGAAAGGGCAAAGCAGGCAGGCGTCGAAACGGTCGCGTTCGATCGTTCCGGCTACAAGTATCACGGACGCGTAAAAGCGCTCGCCGACGCTGCGCGGGCCGGCGGGCTGAAGTTTTAAGGGGTAGGAAACCTGATGGCAAAAATTCAACCGAGAATGCAGACCTCGGACGACCGCTCCGATGGGCTGCGCGAGAAGATGGTCGCGGTGAACCGCGTCACCAAGGTGGTGAAAGGCGGCCGCGTGCTCGGCTTCGCTGCGCTGACCGTCGTCGGCGATGGGGACGGCGGGATCGGAATGGGCAAAGGCAAGGCGCGCGAAGTTCCGGTCGCGGTCCAGAAGGCGATGGAGGAGGCGCGCAGGCGCCTGTTCAAGGTCAAACTGAAGCACGGCACGCTTCAACACTCCGTCATCGGGCGCCACGGTGCTGCGAAGGTGCTGATGCAGCCCGCATCCGAAGGCACGGGGATTATTGCCGGTGGTCCCATGCGCGCGGTTTTCGAGGTGATGGGTGTCACCAACATTCTGGCCAAATGCTTCGGCTCGACCAACCCGTACAACGTGGTGCGCGCGACGCTCAATGGTTTGCAGGCGATGAACACGCCGTCCGAGATCGCAGCCAAGCGCGGAAAGAAGATCGAGGAAATCCTCTCCTGAGGCGGGATATGGCTGACAAGAAGATCAAGGTGAAGCTGATCAAGGGGCTTTCCGGCTGCAGGGAAAGCCATCGGGCAACCGTGCGCGGGCTCGGTCTACGGCGCCTCAATCATATGGTCGAGCTGAGCGACACCCCGGCGGTGCGGGGGATGATCAACAAGGTCTACTACCTGGTGCAGGTAGTGGCTTAAGTACCAGAGGTAGTCATGCGGCTAAACGACATCAAACCTGCGCCCGGCGCGAAAAGCTCGCGCCGCCGTGTCGGTCGTGGCATCGGCTCGGGGCTCGGCAAGACCGCGGGCCGTGGCCATAAGGGTCAGAAGGCCCGTTCGGGCGGGTTCCACAGGATCGGGTTCGAGGGCGGTCAGATGCCGCTGCACCGTCGCCTGCCGAAACGCGGCTTCACTTCGTTGACGCGCGACGCGACGGCCGAAGTGCGTCTTTCGGAGCTCGAGCGAATGAATGCCAGCGAGATCGATCTCGCCGCACTCAAGGCCGAGGGTGTCGTGTCGCAGCGGGTGCGCGCGGCGAAAGTGATCCTCTCCGGAAAACTTGCACGCAAGGTCACGCTCAAAGGTGTGCGGGCGACCAAGGGCGCCCGCGCGGCGATCGAATCCGCCGGTGGAAAAGTCGACGACGCGCCGGCGTCGGCGCCGGCCGCGGCATAAGGCACCCCGAGGACCGTTCATTTGGCCACCGCACTCCCAAACGCTGGAAAGACCGGGCGCTACGGCGACCTGAAGCGTCGCCTATTCTTCCTTCTGGGGGCGCTGGTCGTGTTTCGCATCGGAGCGCACATTCCGGTGCCGGGGATAGACCCCGGCGTGCTGGCCGAGCTGTTCCGCGGCCAGCAGGGCGGAATTCTGGGCATGTTCAACATGTTCTCTGGTGGCGCGCTGCGCCGCTTCACCATATTTGCCCTCGGCATCATGCCGTACATCTCGGCGTCGATCATCATGCAGTTGATGAGCTCGGTATCGCCCCAGCTCGAGGCGTTGCGCAAGGAAGGTGAGTCCGGGCGGCGCAAGATCACCCAGTACACTCGCTACGGGACGGTATTCCTCGCGCTGTTCCAGGCGACGGGGATCTCGATCGCGCTCGAATCGCAGCCTGGCTTGGTGCTGGATCCGGGCCTCATGTTCCGCGTCACCGCCGTCACCACCCTTGTCACCGGCACCATGTTCCTGATGTGGCTCGGCGAGCAGATCACCGAGCGCGGATTGGGCAATGGCATCTCGATCATCATCTTCGCCGGCATCGCGGCCGGCTTGCCGAACGCGGTGGCCGGAACCTTGGAACTGGTGCGTACGGGGGCCATGCACCCGCTGACGGCGCTCCTCATCGCGGTGGCGGTGGTACTGGTGACCGCCTTCGTGTGTTTCGTCGAGCGCGGTCAGCGGAAGATCCTGGTCAATTACGCCAAGCGACAAGTCGGAAACCGCGTATATGGCGGACAAAGCTCGCATCTACCGTTCAAACTCAACATGTCGGGCGTGATCCCGCCTATCTTTGCCAGCTCGCTTATCCTCTTTCCGGCTACGCTGCTAGGCTGGTTCGGTTCGCAGGAAGGGATGATCTGGCTGCGTGATATCGCCGGAACGCTGACGCCGGGGCAGCCAATCTACGTCATGCTGTACGCTGCCCTGATCATATTCTTCTGCTTTTTCTACACCGCACTGCAGTACAGCCCGAAGGAAACCGCGGACAACCTCAAGAAGTCCGGCGCCTTCGTGCCAGGGATTCGGCCAGGCGACCAGACTGCGCGCTACATCGAGCGGATCCTGACCCGTCTCACTCTGGTTGGCGCGATCTACGTGACGCTGGTGTGCCTGCTGCCGGAATTCCTGATCCTGAAATGGAACGTGCCGTTTTACTTCGGCGGAACGTCGCTCCTGATCATCGTTGTCGTCACCATGGACTTCATGGCACAGGTGCAGGCCTACGTCATGTCGCACCAATACGAGAGCCTGCTGCGCAAGGCGAATTTCAAGGGCGGCCTGCCGGCGCGGTAATTATCAAAGTTAAGGAGCTGGGCATGAAAGTAATGGCTTCAGTAAAGAAGATCTGCCGCAAGTGCAAGATCGTCCGCCGCAAGCGCGTGGTTCGGGTCATCTGTTCGGATCCGCGCCACAAGCAGCGTCAGGGATGATTTAACTTCTTGAGCAGACAGGCATTTCAGGATAAAATACTCGGCTTTTCGTTCGCGACGCACTTACGGGACTAGCACATGGCACGCATCGCGGGAATCAACATTCCCAATCACCAGCACGCAGAGATCGCGTTGACGGCGATTTACGGCATCGGGCGCGCTCGGGCGCAGGCAATCTGCGTCGCCTCCGGCGTTGAGGGGTCGCGCAAGATCAAGGACCTGACCGACTCGGAGCTTGACCGTCTGCGCGACAATGTAATGCGCCTCGCGGTCGAGGGCGACTTGCGACGTGAAGTCTCGATGAGCGTCAAGCGGCTGATGGACCTTGGCTGCTACCGCGGCGTGCGACATCGCAAAGGCCTTCCGGTTCGCGGCCAGCGCACGCGCACCAATGCCCGGACCCGCAAGGGGCCGCGCAAGACGGCAATCAAGCTGACGGCTCAGGCCGGCAAGGCGTAACGCAGGCTAGAGGACATTCATGGCGACCAGAAATCCGAGTCAGCAACAGACGCAGCAGGCAGCGCGCGCCCGCAAGAAGGTCAAGAAGAACGTGGCCGAGGGAATCGCGCACGTGCATGCGTCTTTCAACAACACCATCGTGACGATCACCGATCGGCAGGGAAACGCACTGTCGTGGGCCACTTCCGGCAACGCGGGCTTCAAGGGTTCGCGCAAGTCCACTCCGTTTGCCGCGCAGGTCGCCGCGGAGCGTGCGGGACGGGCCGCGCAGGAGTGCGGAGTGAAGAACATAGAGGTGCGCATCAAAGGACCGGGGCCGGGCCGCGAATCCGCGGTGCGTGCGCTGAACGCAATCGGGCTCAAGATTTCCAGCATCGCTGACGTGACGCCCGTCCCGCACAACGGCTGCCGGCCGCCCAAGCGGCGCCGGGTCTGAGCCGAGGGGGAAGGAGACGCCATGGCAAGAAATCTCGACGCTAAGTGCCGCCAGTGCCGCCGCGAGGGCGAAAAGCTGTTTCTCAAAGGCGAGAAGTGCTTCACCGACAAGTGCGCCGTGGAGCGCCGCAGCTATGCGCCTGGCCAGCACGGCCAGAAGAGTGGCCAGCGCCTGTCGGACTATGGAAAGCAACTGCGCGAAAAGCAGAAGATCCGCAAGATCTATGGGGTGCTGGAGCGCCAGTTCCGCAAGACCTACGCCCAGGCGTCGCGCTCGAAGGGCGTGACCGGCGAGCGCCTGCTGCAGCTGCTCGAGACACGCCTAGACAGCGTCGCCTACCGGATGGGGTTCGGTGCCTCGCGCACCGAAGCGCGCCAGCTGGTGCGCCACAACGGCATTCATGTGAACGGCAAGCGGGTGAACATTCCGTCTTACCAGGTCAGGCCCGGGGACGTGGTCGAAGTGGCCGAGAAGGCGAAGGCACAGTTGCGCGTCAAGGCTGCCGCCGAAGCGACCGAAAGCCGTGGCATTCCGGATTGGATGGAGGTGGACGCGAAGGCGCTTAAAGGTACCTTCAAGGCGTTGCCGACGCGCCCCGAACTGCCCTCCTCGATCAACGAAAGCCTGGTGATCGAACTCTATTCGAAGTAACGAGGTGACCTGGGTCGAGCCGCGTCTTGTCTCCCACCCCCTATACGTTTAACCGCAGGACGAAAAAATGTCGCAAACCGGATTCCTGAAACCGCGCATCGTCGACGTACAGAACCTTTCGCCCTACCACGCGAAAGTGACGATGGAGCCGTTCGAGCGCGGCTATGGCCACACGCTGGGCAACGCTCTGCGCCGCGTGCTGCTGTCCTCGATGCCCGGCTACGCCCCTACCGAGGTGCAGATCGCTGGCGTGGTACATGAGTACTCCACCATGGACGGAGTGCGCGAGGATATCGTCGATATCCTGCTCAACCTCAAGGGCGTGGTGTTCCGTCTCCACAACCGGCAAGAGGCAATCCTTTCGTTGAAGAAGGACGGCGAAGGGCAGGTCACCGCCGCCGACATCGAGGCCGCGCACGACGTCGAGATCGTCAACCCCGAGCATGTCATTGCGACCCTGGCTTCGGGCGGCAAGCTCGAAATGCAGATCAAGGTCGAGTCCGGGCGCGGCTATGTCCCCGGAAATATGCGCTACCTGCCGGAGGAGACCAAGGGCATCGGCCGCATCGTTCTCGACGCCTCGTTCAGCCCGGTGCGCCGCGTTTCCTACTCCGTCGAATCCGCGCGCGTCGAGCAGCGAACCGATCTCGACAAGCTGATCATGGACATCGAGACCAACGGCGCGATCGAGCCGGAGGAGGCGATTCGCTATTCGGCGCGCATCCTGGTGGACCAGCTTTCGGTCTTCGCGCAGCTCGAGGGCACGTCAATGCCGGCCGAGCAGCCCAAGTCGCCGCAGGTGGACCCGATCCTGTTGCGCCCGGTCGACGATCTGGAGCTCACCGTCCGCTCGGCGAACTGCCTCAAGGCCGAGAACATTTACTACATCGGCGACCTGATTCAGCGCACCGAGACCGAGCTGCTCAAGACGCCGAACCTCGGGCGCAAGTCGTTGAACGAGATCAAGGAAGTTCTTGCCTCGCGCGGCCTGACGCTCGGTATGAAGCTCGAGAACTGGCCTCCCGCGGGACTCGAGCATCACCGCGTATAACGTGCTCCGGAGATAAGGACAACAAGCCATGCGTCACGGTCACGGACTCCGCAAGCTCAACCGCACCACGAGCCATCGGCTCGCGATGCTGCGCAACATGACAAATTCGCTGCTGCGCCACGAGACGATCACGACCACGCTGCCCAAGGCGAAGGAGCTTCGGCGCGTCGTCGAACCCATGATCACGCTCGGCAAGAAGCCGTCGCTCGCCAACCGGCGCCTGGCGTTCAACCGCCTGCGCGACCGCGAGATGGTCGGCAAGCTTTTCGAAGACCTCGGGCCCCGCTACGCGAAGCGCAATGGCGGCTACCTGCGTATTCTCAAGACCGGTTTCCGCAAAGGCGACAACGCGCCACTCGCACTGGTGCTGCTGCTCGACCAGCCCGAGAAGCCGGCAGAGGAGAAGAAGGAAGACAACAAGGCCGCTTGATCGCGCCCCGCGTTCGTGCGAAAAAGGCCGGGCTCGTCCCGGCCTTTTCATTTTGGAGCGCGCGTGATCGTCCTGTTCACCGACTTCGGCTCGTCCGACCCCTACGTCGGCCAGGTGAAGGCCGTGCTGCATCGCGACGCGCCGCGCGCGCAGATCGTGGACGCGCTCAACGACGCGCCCGATTTCGGCGTCGAGCCCGCGGCTCACCTGCTGGCTGCGCTTGCGCCAAGCTACGCGCGCGGCAGCGTCTTCGTTGCGGTGATCGACCCCGGCGTCGGCGGGCCGCGGGACGCGATCGTGGTGGAGGCCGAGGGCCGAAGCTTCGTCGGTCCCGATAACGGGCTGTTATCGGTCGTCTGGCAGCGGGCGAAGCGCAGGCGCTGCCGGCGCATCGTCTGGCGGCCAGTCTCGCTTTCGAACTCGTTTCACGGCCGCGACCTGTTCGCCCCCGTGGCGGCGGCTCTGGCGCGCGGGCGTGCGCCGGGAGGCTGGCTCGCCGCGCTGCGCGCGCCGCGCGTGCTGCTCGATGCAACCGACCTGGCGCAGGTGATCTTCGTCGATCACTATGGCAACGCAATGACCGGCCTGCGCGCCGCAAGTGTAGTTCCGGTGGCTCGCCTGAGGGTCGGCCGACGGACGCTTACCCATGCGCAGACCTTCAGCAAGGCACGTCCCGGCGCCGCCTTCTGGTACGTAAACAGCCTCGGCCTGGTGGAAATCGCCGCCAATCGTGCGAACGCGGCGCGCAAGCTCGGCTTGCGCATCGGCAGCCCGGTCGCGATTTCTAGGCGATGACGATCGCCCGGTAGTCGTTCACGTTCGTCAGCGTCGGTCCCGTGAGCAACAGGTCCCCGAGCGCGGCGAAGAAGCCGTAACTGTCGTTTGCGGCGAGACGCTGCACGGCATCGACTCCCGCCGTGCGCGCTCGAGCGAGCGTATCGGGGGCCAGAAGCGCGCCCGCGTTGTCCTCCGAGCCGTCGATGCCGTCGGTATCGGCCGCGATCGCGTGTATCCCCTCGACCCCTTCGAGCTCGATCCCGAGCGCGAGCAGGAACTCGCTGCAGCGCCCGCCTCGTCCGTTTTCGCCGCGCAGCGTGACCGTGCACTCGCCTCCGGAGATGAGGGCTACCGGCGACGCGAACGGCGAGCCATAGCGCCGAACTTCCCGCACCAGGGCCGCAAGCACCTTGGCTGCCTCGGCCGCCTCGCCGGTCAGCGTGTCGCCGAGGATCACGGGCGTGATGCCGGCGCCGCGAAACGTCTCTGCTGCAGCTTCCAGCGAACGGTGCGCAGTGGCGACCACCCGGTTTTCCACCCGCGCAAACGCCGCGTCTCCGGGCTTGGGGGTCTCGGCCACGCGGCCGCCGGCCCCGTTCTCGAGGCGCGAGCGAACCGCCGCTGGCGGCGCGACGCCATACTTCGCCAGCACGTCGAGCGCATCGCGGAAGGTGCTCGGATCGGGCGCGCAGGGTCCCGAGGCGATGTGCGTCGGATCGTCTCCGGTGACGTCGGAGATGATGAGCGCGAGCACCGGCGCTTTGCACGCCGCCGCGAGGCGCCCGCCCTGGATAGAGGACAGGTGCTTGCGGACCGTGTTGATCTCCTGAATCATCGCCCCGCAGCGCAGCAGCTGCGTCGTCACCGCCTTCAGATCGGCCATCGCGATGCCTTCGGCAGGCAGCGACAGCAGGCTCGACCCCCCGCCCGAGAGCAGCGCGAGCAGCAGGTCGTCCGCGGTCAGCGCACCCACGCGCTGAACAATTTCGCGCGCCCCGGCTTCGCCGGCCTGGTCGGGAACCGGGTGACCGGCTTCGATCACGCGGATGCGCGAGGTCGGAAGCGCGTGGCGATAGCGGGTGATCGCGAGGCCGTCGAGCGGGGCGCCCTGGGGCCAATCTCGCTCGACGGCGGCCGCCATCGACGCCGCCGCCTTGCCGGCGGCAGCGACCAGGGTGCGTCCGCGTGGCGGGCGCGGCAGGTGCGGGCCCAGGATCTTCAGCGGGTCCGCCGCCGCGACCGCGGCGCGAAAGCTGTCCTCGAGCAGCCTGCGCATGTTGAGGCGCCGGCCTCGCTCAGCCGAAGCTCTCTCGCGCCGCTTCTCGGCCGAGGCCGTACAGCCGGGGATAGAAATCGCGGAAAGCCTGCTGGATCCGGGCCGCCGGCACATCGGCGAAGCTGCCGCGGTCTCGCACGTACTCCATGTGGCGGCGCGCGTCCTGGTCGTAGGGATGGAAGATCGAGTCATCGCGGCCGTCGAACTCGAGCGGCTTGACTCGGAATTTGGTGCACAGCGCGAGGTTGAACGCAGGTGTCGCCTTGACCCATTTGCTCTCGAGCAGCAACTCCGTGTAGCCGTGGTAGATAAACAGGTCGCTGCCGATGTACTCGAGCAGTCGGGGCGTCGACAGATGGTTCTTCACGTCTGCGAAGCCGACCCGCGCCGGAATGCCCTCGGCGCGCGCGCAGGCGGCGAGTAGCGCCGCCTTGCCGACGCAGAATCCCTCTCCGGTGTCGAGGCAGCTGCTGGCGCGGTAGGCCGAGTCGTCGGTGAAGTCGAGGAAAGGGTTGTAGCGGATGCCGTCGCGCACCGCGTAGTACAGCGATACGGCACGCGCGACCTCGGTGGCGCCTTGCACGGCCTTGCGCGCGAACTCGGCGACCGCGGGGTGGTCGCTGTCGACGTACGTCCCCGGCTGAAGGTAGGATTCCTCCGCGCCCATCAGCGGTCGAGCTTCATCATGCGTTTGGCGCCGGCGAACAATGCGCTGGCCGGATTGGCGAGCTCGTCGATGACCGAAAAGTGGTTGTGCCCCGGCATCGCGATGTCGCCCGCGACGCCCGACCTCCAGCGCTGCGCGAGAAGCGCGTTCTGGCGCTTGAACTCGGAGCTCTCGGCGCCGCCGACGCAGGTAAAGAGCGGTGCGCGCGTGGCCGGCGGCAGGAAGGCAGGCGAGACCTTGAGCGCCGAGGTTTCGTCGAGGCGCAGGTCCGCGTTCAGGAAGTCCACCTGCGCCAGCGGGCGCAGGTCGTAGATTCCGCTCACGGCGAGCCCGCCCTTGAAAAGGTCCTTGGGCAGCTGGGCGTCGTAGACCGGCCACAGGGCCGCCATCATCATCGCCGTCAGGTGCGCGCCGGCCGAGTGACCGCTGACGAACAGCCGCTCCTCGTCCATGCCGTACTCCTCGGCATGGCGGTAGAGCCAGGCCGAGGCGCGCAGCATCTGGCGCACGATCTCCTCGACCGTCACCTGCGGGCACAGGTCGTAGTTCACCACCACCAGTGACACCCCCGCGTCGACGCAGGCGGGCGCGAGATAGGCGAAGTCGCGCTTGTCGAGCGAGCGCCAGTAGCCGCCGTGGATGAACATCAGCACCGAGCCGTCACCCTTCCTGGCGGGAAAGATGTCGAGCTTCTCCCCGGCCGCCGGGCCGTAGTCGCGGTCGAGGTAGCAGGTCATGGTCGCCCGCGCCCGCGCCGAGCCCTCGGCCCAGCGCGCGAAGTACTGCCCGTGGTCGGGGACCAGCTCGCGGTTGTTGTATTCGCGGCCGAGGAAATCCTGGTCGCTCATGCCCGCAGCTCGCGCCACAGCCCGAGCGCGAGTTGCGCCGGGCGGTCGGAGTAGGAGAACAGCACGCAACCAGCGTCACTCTCGAAGCTCAGCGGATGCCAGCTGGGCACAACGAAGGTGTCGCGCGACTCGAAGGCGAATTCGCTGTCGCCGATCTTCGCCTTGCCGCTGCCCTCGACCACCGAATACACGGTCGCGTCGGTCGAGCGGTAGGTGCCGGACTTGAAGCCCTTGGGCAGCAACTGGATGAAGCTGCCGATGGTCGGCATCGCCAATGCACCGCTGAGGGGGTTGATGAACTGCATCTTCCAGCCGTGGCACGCGTCCGGATCGCCGTTTCTCGACAGCGTCTCGAGCGTCTCGCGGCTGCGCGCGTAAGGGTAGTTGAAGATGGGCGAGGTCTTCGAGGTCGGCAGCGACCCCAGTGGAGCCATGTTGTTGCCGTAGCGCGCGTAGGAGTCGCCCTCCTTGCGCGTCACCGGCTGCACCTCCTCGGGGAAGGTTTCCATGAACCCGGCATCGAACAGGCGCACGATGTGGATGTCGAGGCCGTCCATCCACACCACCGGCTCGCTGCCCGGGTTGCCGTGGTCGTGCCAGGTCCAGGGCGGAGTAATGATGAAGTCGCCCGGATGCATGGTGGTGCGCTCGCCGTCGACCGAGGTGTAGGCCCCCGAGCCTTCGACGATGAAGCGCAGCGCCGATTGGGTATGGCGGTGGCTGGGCGCGATCTCGCCCGGCAGGATCAACTGCAGGCCGCAGAACAGGCTCCGGCTGATCGCGGACTGGCCGCGCAGGCCGGGGTTCTCCAGGATCAGGACGCGCCGGATCGCCTCCTTGGCAGTGATGACCTTGCCCGACTCCATGATGAAGGGGCGGATGTCGCGATACTTCCACAGCGCCGGCACGCAGGGTGTCTGGGGTTGCGGCGGCACGAGGTCGTGCAGGACTTCCCAAAGCGGCGCGAGATTGCCCGGTGCCATGCGCCGGTAAAGGTCGGCGCGCTCGCCGTCGGGCGCGGACCGCGCCGCGGGCCTGAGGACCGAAGCCATTGAATGCTCCTGGGTTCGAGAACGTGCATTTTCTCCGGTCTGGCCAGTCGCCGCAATGCGGGATGGCGAAAACCCCGCCTCAGGCCGGTTGCAACCAGCCTATCAGGGCCCCGCGCAGCGCGTGCGTGAAGCGGTCCCAGCGCGAGGGGTTGTGGATAATCTCGGCGCGAAAGAACGACGGACACAGGATCGCGGCGTGGGCCACCTCGCCGCATAGGCCACAGCCTACGCAGTCGTTGTTGACGTGGGCCACGGGGTCCACCTTGAGCGGATCGGAGGGATCCTTGACGGTGAGCGAGGGGCAACCCGAGAGGCGGATGCAAGAGTGATCGCCCGAGCACACGTCCTCGTCGACCCCGAAGCGGGTCCTGAGGACGCGTTTGCCGGCCTTCAGGGCGGCGGCGTTGCGGGGGCGGATCCGGCGCTGGCGCTCGAGCTGGCATTCGCCCTCGGCGATGATGACCTTCAGCCCCGGATAGTCGGTGGTCATCGCGTCCTTCAAGGTCTCGGCGACCGCGCCGACGTGGTAGTTGTGCACCGTCTTCATCCAGCCGACCCCGAGGCCCTGCAGGGTGTTCTCGATGGTTCGGTCGGCGGATTTCGATATGACGTCCTGTGTCCCGGTGGCCGAGGTGTAGCCGTTCTTCATCACCACCAGCACCGCATCGCCCTTGTTGAGCAGGTTCGAGGTCACGCCCGAGAGCAGGCCGTTGTGCCAGAACCCGCCGTCACCCATGATCGCGATCGGCCGGCGCGCCATCATCGGCCCGACCCCGGCGCTCGAAGCGAGGCCCATGCCGTAGCCGAGGATCGAGTTGCCGACCGAGAACGGCTCGAAGGTGGCGAAGGAGTGGCAGCCGATGTCGCCCGAGATGTGCGGCCGCCCGACCTCGCGCTCGGCGAGCTTGAGCGCCGCGAACACCGGCCGCTCGGGGCAGCCGATGCAGAAGCCCGGCGGGCGGGGCGGCAGCGGCGCGCCGAGCAGCTCCGCCGCCCGCCGCCGCGACGCCTCGGCGTGCTCCAGCCAGCGCGTGCCGGCCGACGTATCGACCTGGGGTGCGTGCTGCGCAAGAAGCGCCGCCACCCCCCGCACGATCACCTCTGCGCTGTATTCGCCGGCCATCTGCAGCAGATCCTTGCCGTGCAGCCGGGTCTGCAGGTCGGCCCGGCGCAGGATCGTGGCGATGTCCTGTTCGATGAATTCGGGCTGACCCTCTTCGACCACCAGCACCGCACGCTTGCCGGCGCAGAAAGCGGCGATCTCCTCCGGCACCAGCGGGTAGACCACGTTCAGCGCCAGGATCGGGATGCGGCTGACGCCGAAGTCGTCCGCCAAGCCGGCCAGCCGCAGCGCGCGCAGCAAGTTGTTGTACAGGCCGCCCTGCACCACGATACCGACCTCGCTCTGCGCGCCTTCAAACACCTCGTTCAGGCTCTGTTCGTGCACGAAGCGGCGCGCGGCCGGCAGGCGCACGTCGGCTTTGAGCTTTTCGTGCCTGAAGGTCGCCGGCGGGTGCGACAGCCGGTCGTAGTTGAACTCCGCCGCCTCCTCGAGTGGCCGGCGCACCGAGATGGCGGGGGCGCGGTTGTCGCTTGCGGCGAACGAGCCATGCAGGTGGCAGGCGCGGATGCGAAGCTCCAGCATCACCGGCGTGCTCGAGGCCTCCGACAGCTCGAAGCCCTTTTGCACCAGATGCACGATCGTCGGCAGGTTCGGGCGCGGATCGAGCAGGCACAGCGAAGACTTGAGCGCGACGGCGTGGGTTCGCTCCTGCGCGACGCTCGCGCCCTCGCCGTAGTCCTCGCCGACCACGATCAGCGCGCCGCCCACGACGCCCGCGCTCGACAAGTAGCTGAGCGCGTCGGAAGCGACGTTGGTGCCGACGATCGATTTCCAGGTGACCGCGCCGCGCGCCGGATAGTTGATCGAAGCGCCCAGCATTGCCGCGGCCGAAGCCTCGTTGGTGCAGGCTTCGACGTGAACCCCGAGCGTGTCGAGGTAGTCGCGCGCCTGCACCATGACGTCGAGCAGGTGCGATACCGGGGCGCCCTGGTAGCCGCCGACATAGGAAACGCCCGATTGCAGCAGTGCCTTGGTGACCGCCAAAATGCCTTCGCCGCGAAAGGTCTCTCCCGCGCCGAGCTTGAGCAGCCCGATTTCCTGGGTGAACTGGCGCTCCATGCTCAGGCCGCCCTGCGCGCCGGCGCGACGCACCGCATGAACCTTACCGGCTTGGCTTTGGGGGGCAGCGGCGCGATGCCGTGCGCAGCGAGCGAGCCCTCGAGACCGCGCCCCTCGGGGTCGGCGAGCGCCGCCTCGCGCGCCTCGCGCACCGCCGTCTCACGTGCGGCCGCATCGGCCAGCGCGCCGCCTTCGATCAGCGTATCCATGATGCGCAGGAAATTGTCCTTGCCGCGCTGGTGCGTTTCGCCGTAGCCCTTGATCAGCCGCCCGCAAAGCGCGATTTCGAGCGCGAGCGCGGGCTCGGGCACGGCGCCGCGTATCGCGCCCAGCCAACGCTCGATCAGTGCCTGCTCGTCGGTGTAGCGCGCGCTCATGCGCCGCCAGGGGCGCAGCCAGGCCAGCGAGCGCAGCATGAGGAAGCCGCTCACGCTGGTGGTCTTGACCTGCATGCCGACGTTCAGCCGCTGCGCGATGCCGCGCCGCCTGGCCCAGCGCACCAGCCTGTGCGACAGGCTGCGCGGCAGCAGCGCCGCGACTTCTTCCAGCCCCGGCTTGAGGAACTCCACGATGTGCAGCGGCTCGCCGGGCGCGGCCTGCACCGCCTTGCGCACTCTCTCGAAACGGCTGCGGCGCGTCTTCAGGTCGGCGACGCGGATCACGTCCTCGTAGCACATCCAGAGCGCGAGGAAGCGACCCGTCTCGTCGGTGAGCCGAAAGCCGCCGCCGTCCCGGGCGTGCTCGCGCTCGAGCTTCGCGATCGGTTCGAGGCGATCGAGATAGAGCGCGCCGTAGCGCGAGTCCTGGTAGCCGATGCAACGCCGGGCGCCCTCCTCGAGAATCGCATGGGTTTCGGCGGGGAAGGTTCTGCGGACGCGCTCGAGCGGTTGCGCTCGCAGGCGCTCGGCCTGCGCCGGCGCGAGCGCGGCGGCCTCGCCCGCGGCCTGGGCGTAGCCGGCGGCGAAGCCGCGCAGGCTCGCTTCGGCGCCCTTGCCGAAGCCGCGGATCGCGGCCTCGCAGGCAGCGCGCGGCAACGGCAGCGCACCGGAGCCCGCCAGCGCGCCGAACATGGCCGCGCTGATCACCGTGCCCGCGTCACGCGCCAGGTTCTGCATGTCGAACAGCAGCGTCCGCCTGGCGAGCGCCTGTGCCGCCTTGAGAATGCGCTCGCTGTCGAGGCGTCCGTCGCCCATCGCCATCTTCTCGATGGTGGTGTAGATGCGGTGCGTGGAGGCGATCAGGGTGGTGCGGTCCGGCGTGACGAAGCCGTTCTGCAGCGCGCGCGCCGCTTCGAGCAGCTCGGAGGCGACCATCACGTCGACGTAGCCGGGGGCCGGCGCGAGCGTCATCACCGGGCGCCGCTCGCCGAGCTCGGCGGTCTTGGCGGGGTAGATCTCGAGATAGTAGGTGGTCGCACCGGTGCGCTGCGCGACGCCGGGGATCGAGGTGCTCTGCACCGGATAGCCCTCCGCGCCGGCCGCGGCGAGGATCCAGTCGGCGAGCACGCCGCCGCCTTCGCCGCCGAGGGCGGCGATCAGCACCGTGATGGGACGTTCGGGCAGGTTCATGGGCGTCTCCGAGCGGGCAAGGCTAAGGGCCGCGCCATATATTTGTCAAATTGATGTACTACATGATATTAATCACCAGTATGAATGTTGCGGACCTCGACCTCAACCTGCTGCGCGTGCTCGATGCGGTGCTGCGCGAGCGCAGCGTGACCGCCGCCGCGGTGCGCCTCGGACTGTCCCAGCCCGCGGTATCGAACGCGCTCGCGCGGCTGCGCACGGTATTCGGCGACGCCCTGTTCGTGCGCGCCCCCTCCGGCATGGCGCCGACCCCGTTCGCGCGCGAGCTGGACGAGCCGGTGCGCCAGGCGCTGGCGCTGATCGAGTCCGCGCTCGCGCGCGGCGCCGGCTTCGATCCTGCCAGCTCGAAGCGCGCGTTCCGTTTCTACATGTCAGACCTAGGCGAGATCTCGTTCCTGCCGCCGCTGGTCGAGCGCGTGCGCCAGCTCGCGCCGGGCGTGTATCTCGAGGCCCTGGGGCTGCCACTCGAAGACATCGACGAGGGCCTCGCCAGCGGTGCGCTCGACATCGCGGTGGGGTTCCTGCCCGGGCTGGCGGCGCCGGTGCGGCGTCAGCGGCTGTTCAGGGATCCCTACGTCTGCCTGATGCGCGCCGACCACCCCCGCATCGGCGCGCGCTTGACGCGCAAGCTGTTCCAGGAGGCGTCGCACGCCCTCGTGTCGTCCGCGGGCAGCGGCCACCGCGTGGTCGAGGAAGCGCTCGAGCGCAACGGGCTCAACCACAGGATCGCGTTGCGCGTGCCGCATTTCACCGTCGTGCCGATGGTGCTGGAACGCACCGACTTGCTGTTGACCCTGCCCAGCCGCGTGGCGCGCGTATTCGAGCAGAGCGGGCGCTTCAAGTCGCTCGCGCCCCCGGTGGCCATTCCGCCGGCCGACGTGGGCGTGCATTGGCACGAGCGCTTCGACCGGGACTCGGGCAACCGCTGGCTGCGCGAGCTGATCCTCGAATTGTTCACTGCGAAGAGTGGCGCGCTTCGCGCTGTGAGTTAGAGGCGGCTGCGCCGCACGAAGGGGGTGAGCGCGAGCGGCGCGAAGTACATCGGGATCTGCGCGATGCCGACGTAGAGCGAGAACGCCGTGCCCGCCGTGCCCGCGGTGATCGCCAGCATCAGCCCCATGTTGCGGTTGCCGCTCAGCAGCGCCGCGCCGTAGGCTGCGGCGACCCCGGCGCGGCGGAACAGCGCGAATCCGGCCAGGTGCAGCAGAGCAGTCGCGACGCAGGCGGTCAGCAGCAGGGTGCCGATGTAAAGCGGGTCGCTCAGCAGGCGCGCGGTGACGCCGTCCATGACCGCGATTGCGAACACCACCAGCAGCAGCACGTTGACCCCCGCCAGCAGGTCGTCGTTGCGCGCAAGGCGTGGCGCCCCCGCTGCGCGCCGCAATCCCCAGGCAAGGACGAAGGGCGCCGCCACCAGCAGCGTGACGCGAACGAAGAACGCCGCCAGGTCGACATCGAGGCCCGTCTCGGGCAGCAGCCGGCCGACCAGGGGCGTCAGGGTGAGCGGCAGCAACAGGGTCGCCGCGACCGTGCCCAGCACAGCGAGCACGCCGTCGAGCCCGAGGATCATGGCGAACACCGCCGCCGAGCCGATCGGCGGCGCAGCCGCCTGCAGCACCAGCACCAGCTGCAGGTCGGGCGGCAGCCCGACGAGCGCGGTGCCGAGCCAGACCACGAGCGGCGAAGCGACCAGCTGCCAGAGTGCGATCGCGGCCGGCAGCGCGGGGCGCCGCAGCGCCTCGGCGAGCCGCTCCCAGTCTAGGCGCAGCAGCGCCGCGGTGAGGGTGCCGATCACCGCCGAGGTCAGCAGCGGGCGTAGCAGCGCGGCAAGGTCGGGCAGGGCAATGCCGACGAACACGCCCGCGGGCAGCGCCCAGCGCGCCTGGCGACCGAGAAATCCGAGAAGCGCTCGCAATTGAAAACCGGGCCGGAACAAAGCGCAAGCATGCCCGAGGCCGCGCTCCGCTGCTCGGCTAGAATCGCAGATTATGGGCAAAGACTCGAAAAGCGGGCTGGCGCGCGGCCTGACCAACTACGGCGACGCGGGGTTCTCGCTCTACCTGCGGCGCTCGTTCGCCAAGAGCATGGGCTACTCGGGCGAGATGCTTGCGCGCCCGACGGTCGGCATCGCGGATTCGAGAAGCGGCTACAATAACTGCCACCGCCACTTTCCCGAGCTGATCGAGGCGGTCAAGCGCGGCGTGCTCGCCGCCGGGGGCTTGCCGCTCGAATTTCCCACCGTGTCGCTCGGCGAGGTGTTCCTGTCGCCCACCTCGATGATGTTTCGCAACCTGATGGCGATCGACACCGAGGAGATGGTGCGCGCCCAGCCGATGGACGCGGTGGTGCTGGTGGGCGGCTGCGACAAGACCGTGCCCGCGCAGCTGATGGGCGCGGCCTCGGCCGACCGCCCCGCGGTGCAGCTGCTGGCCGGGCCGATGATGCCGACCTCGTTTCGCGGCGAGCGCCTTGGTGCTTGCACCGATTGCCGCCGCTTCTGGGCCATGCACCGCGCCGGCAAGGTCGACGCGCAGGGAATCGAAGAGGTCGAGGGCAACCTTGCCACCACTGCCGGCACCTGCGCCGTCATGGGCACCGCCTCGACCATGGCGGCGCTGGCGGAGGCGCTTGGCATGGCGCTGCCGGGAACCGCCGCGATTCCCGCGGTGCACGCCGACCGGCTGCGCGCGGCGGAGGCGAGCGGCAGGCGCGCGGTCGAGCTCGCGCAGCAGCCCATCCTTCCCTCGCAGATCATCACGGAAAAGTCGATCGAGAACGCGCTGCGCGTGCTGCTCGCGATCGGCGGCTCGACCAACGCGATCGTGCATCTCACCGCGATCGCGGGCCGGGTCGGGGCGAAGGTCGAGCTGAAGACCTTGAACGCGCTTTCCGACAGCACGCCGGTGCTGATCGACCTCAAGCCCACCGGACAGCACTACATGTCGGACCTGCACTTCGCCGGCGGGCTGGGCGCGGTGCTGCGGGAGCTCAAGCCGCTGCTCAACCTCGATTGCATGACGGTGGCGGGCGAAACGCTCGGCGAGCGGCTCGAGCGCGAGCAGCAGGCGGGCGCGCCGTGGGTCGACCGCGCCGTGGTCAGGCCCTTCGCCGAGCCGATGGCGAAGGAGGGAGGCCTGGTGGCGCTGTTCGGCTCGCTGGCGCCGAACGGCGCGATCCTGAAGCGCTCGGCGGCCGAGCCGAAGCTGTTCGAGAAGGAGGGCCGCGCGGTGGTGTTCAAGTCGCTCGACGACCTCGCCGCGCGCATCGATGCGCCGGACCTGGATGTCACGGCGGACGACTTTCTGGTGCTGCAGAACGCCGGCCCGAAGAGCGGCTACGCGATGCCCGAGGCGGGCTATCTGCCGATTCCCGCCAAGCTTGCGCGTGCCGGGGTCAAGGACATGGTGCGGATATCGGACGCGCGCATGAGCGGCACCGCCTACGGCACGATCGTGCTGCACGTCTCGCCCGAGGCCGCGGTCGGCGGGACGCTGGCGCTGGTGCGCGACGGCGACCGCATCCGCCTCTCGGTGAAGAAACGCAGTATCGACCTGCTGGTGGACGAGGACGAGCTCGCGCGCCGGCGCAGGGCGTGGAGCGCCCCGGTGGCGCCGCCCGCGCGCGGCTACGCCAAGCTGTACATGGACCACGTACTGCAGGCCGAGCACGGCTGCGACTTCGACTTCCTGCGCAAGGCCTAGGCCCATCACGGAAACATGAACCGCTTCGCGCACTACGACTGGCCGTTCTTGGAGGAGCGCCACGCAACGCTCGCGCGCGAGGCCGAGGACTGGGCGGGGCGCCACCTGGCGCATGCGCACGACCCGGACGCCGACGCCGTCTGCCGGCGGCTGGTACGGGAGCTCGGTGAGGCGGGGTTCCTGAATTACTGCGTGCCCGGCACCGATCACTTCGACGTGCGCTCGATCGCGCTGCTGCGCGAGGTGCTGGCCTACCATGCCGGTCTGGCGGACTTCGCCTTCGTCATGCAGGGCCTGGGCAGCGGACCGATCGCGCTCGAGGGCACCGGCGCGCAGCGCGAGCGCTACCTGGAGCCGGTGGCGCAAGGAAAGGCGATCGCCGCCTTTGCCCTCTCCGAGCCCGACGCCGGCTCGGACGTCGCCGCCCTGTCGACCAGCGCGCGCCGCGAGGGCGACACTTGGGTGCTGGACGGCACCAAGACCTGGATCTCCAACGGCGGCATCGCGGACTTCTACGTCGTCTTCGCCAAGACCGACGCAGCGGCCGGCACGCGCGGCATCTCGGCCTTCGTGGTCGATGCCGACGCGCCGGGGCTGGACGCGAGCGAGCGCATCGATATCGTCGCACCGCACCCGATGGCCACGGTGCGCATGAAGGGCTGCCGCGTGCCAGCCGACGCCCTGGTCGGAGCGGCGGGCGAGGGGTTCAAGCTGGCGATGCGCAATCTCGACGTGTTCCGCACCACCGTTGCCGCGGCGGCGCTCGGCTTCGCCCGCCGCGCGCTGGACGAGGCGCTGGTGCGCGCCCGTGGGCGCAGGATGTTCAATCAGACGCTGGCGGAGTTCCAGCTCACGCAGGCCAAGCTCGCCGACATGGCGACCGGGATCGAAGCGGCAGCGTTGCTCACTTACCGCTCTGCCTGGGTGCGCGACGTCCACGGCAGGCGGGTCACCAGCGAGGCCGCGATGGCCAAGATGTACGCTACCGAGACCGCGCAGCAGGTAATCGACGAGGCGGTGCAGATCTGCGGCGGACTGGGCGTGACGCGCGGTCACCCGGTCGAGCTGCTGTACCGCGAGGTGCGCGCGCTGCGCATCTACGAAGGGGCCACCGAAGTGCAGAAGCTGATCATCGCCAGGGAGCTGCTGAAGTGAGCTACACGGCGCACCTCGACACGTTCGCACGCGACAACCTTCCGCCGCGCGGCCAATGGCCGGAGTTCCTGTTCGAGCTGCCTCAGCTCAAATATCCGGCGCGCATGAACTGCGCCGCCGAACTGCTCGACGGCGCGCTGGCGCGGGGCCACGGCGGGCGGATCGCGGTCCGCGCACCCGACGGCAAGTGCAGCTACGCGCAGTTGCTGGCGCAGGCGAATCGCCTGGCGAACGTGCTGGTGAAGGAGATGGGGCTGGTGCCCGGCAACAGGGTGCTGCTGCGCGGACCGAACAATCCGATGATGGCGGCGTGCTGGTTCGCGGTGATCAAGGCCGGCGGCATCGCCGTGGCGACGATGCCGCTGCTGCGCGCCAAGGAGCTCATCGACATCGTCAACAAGGCCCAGGTCACGCACGCCCTGTGCGACCGGCGCCTGGCGCAGGAGCTCGCCGCGGCGCTGCCGGGCTGCCCCACGCTGACGCAGATAAACCACTGGTACGACGACGCGCCCGATTCCCTCGACGCGCTGGCGGCGCGCCAGCCGGCGGCGTTCCGCGACGTCGACACCGCGGCCGACGACGTCGCGATGATCGCTTTCACCTCCGGCACCACCGGCAAGCCGAAGGGGACGATGCACTTTCACCGCGACGTGATTGCGACCTGCGACTGCTTCCCGCGCTCCTGCCTCGATGCGAACGAGAGCGACGTGTTCTGCGGCACGCCGCCGATCGCGTTCACTTTCGGCCTCGGCGGCATGCTTTGCTTTCCGCTGCGCCTGGGCGCCTCGACCGTGCTGGTCGAGAGACTATCGCCCGATAGTCTGCTGGAGACGATCCAGAATTTCGGCGCCACGGTATGCTTCACCGCGCCGACCATGTTCCGCGCGATGGCGGGCATCGCGACGAACTACGACATTAGCAGCCTGAAAAAGTGCGTTTCGGCCGGCGAGGTGCTGCCCGACGCGACGCGCCAGATGTTCAAGCAGGCGACCGGGATCGAGATTATCGACGGCATCGGCTCGACCGAAATGGCGCATATCTTCATCTCCCACACCCCGCAGCGTGTGCGGCGCGGCGCTACCGGGTATGCGATACCCGGCTACCGTGCCACCGTGCTCGACGACGACGGACGGCCGTGCCCGCCGGGCAGCGTCGGCCACCTCGCAGTGAAGGGGCCGACCGGCTGCCGCTACCTGGCCGATGCACGGCAGACGGAATACGTCCGCGACGGCTGGAACCTCACCGGCGACGCCTACAAGATGGACCAAGAGGGCTACTTCTACTACCAGGCGCGCACCGACGACATGATCGTCTCGGCGGGCTACAACATCGCCGGGCCCGAGGTAGAGGGCGCGCTGCTCGGACACGCCGCGGTGGCCGAATGCGGCGTGGTCGGCTGGCCGGACGAGGCGCGCGGAACCATCGTCAAGGCCTTCGTGGTGCTCAAGCCCGGCTACCCGCGCAACGAGGCGATGGTCGCCGCGCTGCAGGAGCACGTGAAGCAGTCGATCGCCCCGTACAAGTATCCGCGCGCGGTCGAATTCCTCGATGCGTTGCCGCGCACCGAGACCGGAAAGCTGCAACGCTTCAAGCTGAGGCCCCGATCATGATGCAAGTTCTGCAGCCGCCGGGCTGGGCCCGGCCCAAGGGCTACTCCAACGGCATCGCAACGCGTGGCGGCAAGCTGGTGTTCGTCGCCGGCCAGGTCGGCTGGAGCGGCGACGGTACCTGGCGCGAGGCGGGATTCGCCGGCCAGTTCCGCCAGGCGCTCGCCAACGTGCTCGCAGTGCTCGCCGAGGCGGGCGGCGAGCCCGCGCACGTCGCGCGCCTGACCTGGTACGTGCTCGACAAGCAGGAATACCTCGCCGCGCTGAACGACGTCGGCGCAGCGTATCGGGAGCTCATGGGCAGGCACTATCCGGCGATGACGGTGGTGCAGGTGAGCGGCCTGGTCGAGGACCGGGCGCGGCTCGAGATCGAGGCCACGGCAGTCGTGCCCGATTGAGGGGGGAGGATGAAAGTCAGCATCATCGGCGGCGGGCCCGGAGGCCTCTACTTCGCGCTGCTGGCGAAAAAGGCCTGGCCCGACGGGGAAGTCACGCTCTGCGAGCGTAACCGCCCGGACGATACCTTCGGCTTCGGCGTGGTCTTTTCCGACCAGACGCTCGACACCTTCAAGGCCTACGACGTGCCCAGCTACGAGGCGATCCGGCGCCGCTTTGCCTACTGGGACGACGTCGACGTGGTGTACAAGGGGCGCACGATGCGCTCGAGCGGCAACGGCTTCTGCGGTTGCTCGCGCGTCGCGCTGCTGTCCATCCTGCGCGAGCGCGGCCGCGAGCTCGGGGTGAAGTTCGAGTTCCAGCGCGAGGTGGACGACGTCGCGGAGTTTCCCGGGGCCGACCTGATCGTCGCCGCCGACGGCATCAACTCCCGGGTGCGGGAGAAGTACCGGGCGCACTTCCGCCCCAGCGTCGACCTGCGGCCGAACAAATTCACCTGGCTCGGCTCGACCCGCCCGCTGGATGCGTTCAAGTACTTCTTCCGCGAGACGCCGGAGGGCATCATTCTGGCGCACTGCTACCAGTACGAGAAAGGCAGCAGCACCTGGGTGATCGAAACCGACGAGCAGACCTGGAAGAACTTCGGTTTCGACGCGAACAGCGAGGCCGAGATGCTGGCGACGCTCGAGCGCGTGTTCGCCGACGAGCTCGACGGCCACCGGCTGCTCGCCAACCGCTCGATCTGGCGCAACTTTCCCACCATCACCAACGCCACCTGGGTCATGGGCAATGTGGTGCTGGTCGGCGATGCCAAGGCCACCGCCCACTTCTCGATCGGCTCGGGCACCAAGCTCGCGATGGAAGACGCGATCGCGCTCTACGACGCCCTGATCAGGGAAAAGAGGGTCAGCGCCGCGCTACGGGTGTACGACACGGTGCGCCGGGAAGAGGTCGAAAAGACCCAGCACGCGGCCAACGTGTCGCTCGCCTGGTTCGAGCACATGAGGCGCTACTGGAACATGGACCCGCTGCAGTTCGCCTTCGGCGTGATGTCGCGCTCGAAGCAGATCACCTGGGAAAATCTCGAGCTGCGCGACCCGCAGTTCGTGCGCGAGGTGCAGCGCTGGTTCGCCGCGGGAGTACGGGCAGGGGGGCTCGAAGTCGACCTGGAGAATCCGCCGCTGCCGATGTTCACGCCGTTGCGCCTGCGCGGCATGACGCTCGAGAACCGCGTCGTGGTCTCGCCGATGGACCAGTACTCCGCGATCGACGGCGTGCCGACCGACTGGCACTTCGTGCACTACGGCTCGCGCGCCGTCGGCGGCGCAGGCCTGCTGTATATGGAGATGACCTGCACCTCGCCCGAGGCGCGCATCTCGCCCGGGTGCACCGGACTGTGGAACGACCCGCAGCGCGACGCCTTCAGGCGCATCGTCGATTTCTGCCATGCCAATTCGAAGGCCAAGCTTTGCATGCAGCTCGGCCACGCCGGGCGCAAGGGCTCGACCCAGCTCGGCTGGGAGCGCATCGACCACCCGCTGGAGAGCGGCAACTGGCCGCTGCTGTCGGCCTCGCCGATCCCCTATTTCGAGGGCGAATCGCAGCTGCCGCGCGAGATGAGCCGCGCGGACATGAACCGGGTGGTGGCCGAGTTCGTGACCGCGACCAACTACGCGCAGCAGGCCGGCTTCGACATGCTCGAGCTGCACATGGCGCATGGTTACCTGCTGGCGAGCTTCATCTCGCCGCTGACCAACACGCGCGGCGACGAGTACGGCGGCGCGATCGCCAACCGGATGCGCTTCCCGCTCGAAGTATTCGGCGCCTGCCGCGCCGCGTGGCCGCAGGACAAGCCGATGTCGGTGCGCATCTCGGCGACCGACTGGGCGCCGGGCGGGCTGTGCGGGGACGATCTGATGGCGCTCGCGCGCATGCTCAAGGACGCCGGCTGCGACCTGATCGACTGCTCGACCGGGCAGACGGTGCCGCAGCAGGCACCCGTCTACGGGCGCATGTACCAGGCGCCGTTCTCAGATTGGGTGCGCAACGAGGTCGGCATCGCCACCATGACCGTCGGCGCGATCACCACGGCGGACCAGGTCAACACCCTGCTTGCGTCGGGCAAGGCGGATCTGGTGGCGCTCGCGCGCCCGCACCTGTCGAATCCCTATTTCACGTTGCAGGCCGCCGCCTGGTACCAGCACCAGCCACAGCACTGGCCGCTGCCCTACCTCCCGGGGCGCGATCAGGCCCTGCGCAACGCGCCGCGAGAGCGCGCGGAGCTGACCGAGCTGCGGCTGCGCGCGCGCCCGGCTAGCCACGAGGTCAAGGCGGCGTGAGAACCGCGCGCAGGCGCTGCGCCTGGGCGACGAACCCCCTCTCGATCGCCTACCACGACCGCGAATGGGGCGTGCCAGTGCGCGACGACCGCAAGCTGTTCGAATTCCTGATACTCGAAGGCGCCCAGGCGGGGCTGTCGTGGGACACGATCCTGAACAAGCGCGAGCGATACCGAGAGGTGTTCGACGACTTCGATCCGGAAAAGGTCGCGCGCTACGGCGCGAAGAAGAAGGCGCAACTGCTCGCCGATGCGAGGATCGTGCGCAACCGCGCCAAGATCGAGGCGGCGGTGGGCAACGCGCGCGCGTTTCTCGCGGTGCGCGACGAGTTCGGCAGCTTCGCGCGTTACGTCTGGGGATTCGTCGGCGGCAAACCGCTGCGCAACCGCCGCCCGCGGGGAGCGCCGATTCCGGCGCAAAGCGCGATCTCGGACGCGCTGTCCAGGGACCTCAAGCGACGCGGATTCAAGTTCGTCGGCTCGACGATCGTGTATGCTTTCATGCAGGCGGTCGGCATGGTGGACGACCATGTGGTCGGCTGCTTTCGCCGCCGCGCAGCGCCGCGCAGATGAGGATCGTTCTCTTTCTTGCCCTGCTTCTGGGCGCCGCCCGTGCGGCGCTCGCCTACGACGCAAACGGCGTGGCGCTCGGCGCCGGCGAGCGCGACGTGAAGGAAGCCTTCCCGAGCGCGCACTGCCAGCCCCTCGAGTGGAAGTCGATCGCGGCCGACCGGCGCTGCGACGATGCCCGGATTGCTTTCGCCGGGGTGCGGGCGCGCATCACCTTCTACCTCAAGAACGACGCGGTGCAGGCGTTCGACGTGCGTTTCAGTCCGCAAGACCGGGAACGGGTGGTTCGCTACCTGAAGTCGCGTTACGGCGAACCGATGTCGGAGCGCACCGACACATTCCGCCGCGACGGCAAGCCCGACCGGCAGGTCTACAAAGTGCGCTGGGAGAGCGGCCAGGACAAGGCGCTGCTGTCGGCTCAGCTCGACCGCAATCGAGCGCAGCTCGAGGTGTCGCGCGGCGATTTCGCGCAGGAGATCTACAGGGTGAGGTAGCGATGTTCGAGTCCGCGGAGCTGGGGCACAAGCTTTCCAAAGGGGAGTACAAGCGCATCGAGCCGAAGCTGCGCGTCGATCTGCTGAACGCGCAGTACCAGCTATCCCAGCTCGGCAAGTTTCCGGTGATCGTCCTCATTTCGGGCGTGCGCGGCGCGGGCAAGGGCGAAACGGTCAACCTGCTCAACGAGTGGATGGATCCGCGCCATATCCACACCCACGCGTTCGACAACCCCTCGGACGAGGAATCCGAGCGGCCGCCGATGTGGCGCTATTGGCGCGCTCTGCCGCCCAAGGGCAAGATCGGAATCCTGTTCGGCTCCTGGTACACCGCGCCGATCATCGATCGGGTGTTCAGGCGCGCCAAGGCGAAGGACCTGCTGCGCGCGGTCGAGGAGATCAATCGCTTCGAGAAGATGCTCGCCGACGACGGCGCGTTGGTCCTGAAGTTCTGGTTCCACCTGTCGAAAAAGGCCCAGCGCAAGCGCCTCAAGGCGCTCGAATCCGACCGCGAGACGCGCTGGCGCGTCACCGCACGCGACTGGAGCTTCTTCAAGCTGTACGACCGCTTCTACCAGGTGAGCGAGGACGCGCTGCGCGAAACGAGCACCGCCTGGGCGCCGTGGATCGTGGTCGAGGGCTCGGACCCGGAGTACCGCGCGGTGACGGCGGGCAAGACGCTGCTGGAGGCGATGAAAAAGCGCCTCTCGGCCCCGCCCGAGCGCCGCAGCAAGAAGAGCGACGCCGCGCCCCTGGTGCGGCCGGTCGACAACCTGCACCTCCTCGACCGCCTTGACCTGTCGCAGACGCTGCCGAAAAAGCGCTACCAGAAGGAGGTCGTGACGCTGCAGGGCGAGCTGGCGAAGCTGACGCGCCATCCGAAGTTTCTCGAGCACACCGTTGTGCTGGTGTTCGAGGGCATGGACGCCGCGGGCAAGGGCGGCGCGATCCGGCGCCTCACCGGCGCGGTCGACGCACGCCTGTACCACACCATACCGATCGCCGCGCCGACCGACGAGGAGCGCGCGCAGCCCTACTTGTGGCGCTTCTGGCGCCACCTGCCGCGCAAGGGGCGCTTCGTGATCTACGACCGCAGCTGGTACGGACGGGTGCTGGTCGAGCGCGTCGAAGGCTTCGCCGCCGAGGCCGACTGGCTGCGTGCCTACTCGGAGATCAACGATTTCGAGGAGCAGATTGCGAGCAGCGGCGGAATCGTCGCCAAGTTCTGGCTCCAGATTTCGAAGGAGGAACAGTACCGGCGCTTCAAGGAGCGCGAAAAGACGCGCTTCAAGCAGTTCAAGATCACGCCCGAGGACTGGCGCAATCGTGAGAAGTGGAATGCCTACCAGGTCGCCGCGGCCGACATGATCGAGCGCACCAGCACCGGGCACGCGCCCTGGACCCTGATCGGCGCGAACGACAAGTACCACGCGCGGGTAAACATCCTCAAGACACTCAACCGGGCGCTGCGCGCGCGGCTCAAGGCCTGATCAGAGCCACACCCAGGGCCGCCGCGAGCGGTCGCCGGCTTGCCAGGCGGCGATCTCGGCTTCGCGCGCGAGCGTCATGCCGATCGCATCCAGGCCTTCGAGCAGCGCTTTCTTGCGCAGCGGATCGACGTCGAAGCGGTGCGCCGCGCTGTCGGGGCCGGCGACGGTTTGCGCCGGCAGGTCGACCCTGATTCTCAACGGCGCCGACGCCGCGCCGAGCGCGTGCAGCAGGCTTTCGACCACCGGCCCCGGCAGGCGGATGGCGAGCACGCCGTTCTGGAAGCAGTTGCCGTAGAAGATTTCCCCGAACGAGGACGCGATCACGCAGCGAAATCCCATGCCGGCGATCGCCCACACCGCCATCTCGCGCGAGCTGCCGCAGCCGAAGTTCTGCGCCGCCACCAGGATCTGCGCGCCGCGGAACGGCGCACGGTTGAGCGGGAAACCGGGGTCCTCGCTGCCGTCGGCGCGGTAGCGTGCCATCTCGAACGCCCAGCGCCCCATCTCGGCGCGCGGGGTGCGCACGCAGCGCTCGATGCGGATGATCATGTCGGTGTCGATATCGGGTGTCGGCAGCGCCGCCGCGACCGCGTCCAGGACGGTGAACTTCTCCATGGCTAGGCGAGAAACTTCCGCACGTCGGTGATCTCGCCCGCGAGCGCGCAGGCCGCGGCGGTGGCCGGGCTGGCGAGGTGGGTGCGCGCGCGCGGCCCCTGGCGGCCGACGAAGTTGCGGTTGGAGGTCGACACGCAGCGCGCTTCGGGCGCGACCAGCTCGCCGTTCGCGCCGACGCAAAGCGAGCAGCCGGGTTCGCGCCACTCGAATCCCGCGGCGAGGAAGACCTGATCCAGGCCTTCGGCCTCGGCCGCGCGCTTGACGCCGACCGAGCCGGGCACCACCCAGGCCTTGACGTGCGGCGCGACCCTGCGCCCGCGCGCCACCTCGGCCGCGGCGCGCAGGTCCGGCAGGCGCGAGTTGGTGCACGAGCCGATGAACACCCGGTCGATACGCGTTCCGGCGAGCGGGCGTCCGGCGACGAGGCCCATGTACTCGAGCGCTTCGGGCTTGGCGGCGGGAATCTCCGCGTCGACCGCGATCGCGTCCTCGGGGCTGGTGCCCCAGGTGACCTGCGGCGCCAGGCCGCCGGCGTCGAGCTCGACTTCGCGGTCGAAGCTCGCAGCCGCGTCGGAGGGAAGGGTCCGCCACCAGGCGAGTGCCGCATCCCACTGCGCCCCCTGGGGCGCGAAGCGCCGGCCCTCGAGCCAGGCGTAGGTCGTCTCGTCCGGCGCCACCATCCCCACCTTGGCGCCGAGCTCGATCGAAAGGTTGCAAAGCGTCAGGCGGCCTTCTATGCCGAGCGCGCGCACGGCGGCGCCGGCGTATTCCAGCGCGTAGCCGACCCCGCCCGCCATGCCGACCCTGCCGATCAAAGCCAGGATCAGATCCTTGGCGTAGACGCCTTTCGCCAGCTTGCCCTCGAAGCGCGCCCGCATGCTCTTCGGCCGGCGCTGCTCGATGGTCTGCGTCGCCAGCACGTGCAGGATCTCGGAAGCGCCGATGCCGAAGCCGAGCGCGCCGAGCGCGCCGTTGGTGCAGGTGTGCGAGTCGCCGCACACTACCAGCGTGCCGGGCTGGGTGATGCCGAGCTCGGGGCCGATCACGTGCACGATGCCTTGCTCGTCGCCGCCGACGTCGAACAGCCGCACGCCCGCCTTGCGCGTCTCGTGGCGCAGCGAGTCGACCAGCACCTGCGCCCAGTCGTGCGCGCCGCCGGTTCGGCCCGGGGCGGACGAGATCACGTGGTCCGCGGTGGCGAACGTCAGCTCGGGATTGCGCAGCGGCAGGCCGCGCTCGGCGATCTCGGCCAGCGCCTTGCCGCCGCCGAGGTCGTGCAGCAGGTGCCGGTCGACGTGCAGCAGCGCAACGCCGCCGCCGAGGTCGGCGACCACGTGCGCGTTCCAGACCTTGTCGAACAGCGTCAGCGCCATCAGCGCCATCAGCGCAGGAAGCTGCCGTCGGTGACGTCGATCACGGCGCCGTTGATCAGCACCGGCGCGTCGGTGGCGAGCCAGCGGATCACGCCGGCAACCTCGTCCGGTCTGCCGGCGCGCTTGGAATACACCGCCTTCAGCAGCTGCTCGCGGCGCTCGGGGGCGGCGGCGCGGCGCAGCATGTCGGTTTCGATCGGCCCGGGCGCCACCGCGTTCACCTGCACCCCGTGCGGGCCGAGAAACGCGGCGAAGCTGCGGGTGAAGCTGACGATGCCGGCCTTGCTCACGCCGTACCACAGGTCCTGGTGCGGCATGTAGGCCGCGACCGAGGTGAGGTTGACGATGCGCCCCGAGCGGCGCTCGATCATCTGCTTCGAGACCGCGCGGATCAGCTCGACCGGCGCTTCCAGATTGATGCGCAAGAGCCGGGTACGCGCTTCGTCGGTGTAGCGATCGATGGGGAGCCCGTTTTGCACCCCGGCGTTGTTGACCAGCACGTCGATGCGCCCGAGCCCGGCGACGCGCGGCGCGATCGCGGCAAGATCCGAGAGGTCCTGGCGCACCAGCTCGAGCGGCCCGGAGGCGACCAGGGCGCCGCCTTCGAAGTCGCGGTCCAGAGCGATCACGCGCAGCCCCGCCGCCAGCAGGGCGTCGACCGCCGCGCGGCCGATGCCGCGCGCGGCGCCTGTGATCAGTGCGGTTCGAAGCTCGGCCATGGCGCGCCTCAGCGGGAATACGAGCCGTTGTTGACGTCGAGCGTGGCGCCGTTGACGTACTCGGGGCAGGCCGCGCCGAGCCACAGGATCGCCTGCGCCACCTCGTCGGGCCGGCACACGCGCCCGGAATACACGCTGCGCATGACGCCGTCCTTGCGCGACTGCGGCAGCTGCTCGTACATGGCGGTCTGCGTCGGCCCGGGCGCGACCGCGTTCACCAGCACACCGTGCGGGCCGAGCCAGCCGGCGAAGCTCTTGGTGACGTTCAACAGCGCCGCCTTGCTCGCGCCGTACCACAGATCCGGGTGACCAGTGAACGCGGCGACCGAGCCGACGTTGACGATGCGGCCGGATTTGCGCGCCATCATCTGCGGCGCAAGCGCCCGCATCAGCGCCACCGGCGCCTCGACGTTGACCGCCATGATTTCGCGCCGGTGCGCGTCGGGTATCGCGTCGTAGGGCTCGCAGTAGAGCACCCCCGCGTTGTTGACCAGGGTATCGACTTCACCCAGCGAGCCGGCGAGGGCGGGAATGCCGGCGACCTCCGCCAGGTCGACCTGCAGGCGCCGCACCGACGCCGGCAGGTCGCAGCGCGAAAAGTCCTTGTCGAGCGCCAGCACCGTCCATCCCGCGCCGAGAAAGGCGCGCGCGGCGTGCAGGCCGATGCCCCTGCCCGCGCCAGTGATCAGGGCCGTGGGCATCTCAGGCGGCAAGCCCCGGCATGCCGAAGCCCGCCGCGCGCAGCTCGGCGATCAGACCCTCTTCCTGCGCCCGCTCGAGCTCGACCAGGGGCGGGCGCACGGTGCGCCACTGCGGGTCGTTGCCGAAGTGGGCGATGATCGCCTTCAGCGCCGGGATCATCGGCACCTTCTGCACGATCTTGCGCGTGGCGGTGATGCCGGCCTGGAGCTCGTCGGCGTTCGCCGCCTGCCAGTTGCGATACACCTTGTCGATCGGGCCGGGGTTGACGTTGCCGGTGGCGGTGATGCAGCCCTTGCCGCCGTGGCGCATATTGTCGAGCAGGAACACTTCGCTGCCGGCGAAGACGTCGAATCCGTCCGTGGCGAAGGCGTCAAGCATCGCCTTGGTGTTGGACCAGTCGCCGGATGAATCCTTGGCGCCGGCGACGATCCCGGAGTACTTCTTCAGCAGCCGCTCGATCAGCGCGAGGGTGATCGGAACCTGCGACACCGGGGGGATGTGGTAGAGGTAAAGGCGCAGCCGGTCGTCGGCTACGCGCTCGATCACTTCGGCGAAGTTGCGGTACAGGCCCTCGTCGGAGACCCCCTTGTAGTAGAACGGCGGCAGCATCAGCACGCCGCCGCAGCCCAATTCGACCGCGCGTTTTGTCATCGCCACCGAGTCGCTGAGCGCGCAGTGGCCGGTGCCCGGCATCAGCGCCGCCGCGGGTACGCCGCCCGCCACCAGCGCCTCGAGCAGCTCGAGCTTTTCCGCCACCGACATCGAATTCGCCTCGCTGTTGGTGCCGAACACCGCAAGCCCGGAGCAGCCGTTGGCCAGCAGCCACTTGCAGTGGCGCACGAAGCGCGCCGCGTCGGGCGCAAGGTCCTTGCGGAAGGGAGTGACGACCGGCGACAGGACGCCGGAAATTCGTTGGGGTTTTTTCATGCCTGCCATTATATGTAAGAAGCGCCGCCGCCGCGGTAGACTCGCGGGCCATGGACCTGTCCCGCGTTGCGAACATCGACGATCTGCGCGAGCGCGCCCGGCGCCGCCTGCCGAGGATCGTGTTCGACTTCTTCGACGGCGGGGCCGAGGACGAGGTGACGCTGCGCGAGAACCGCGCCGCGTTCGAGCGCATCCGATTTGCGCCGAGAGTGCTGCGCGACGTCGCCAAGGTGGACGCTGCGACCGAAATTCTGGGCGGACCGTCGAAGTATCCGCTGGTAATCGCGCCGGTCGGCGGCATCGGCATGGGATGGCCGGGCGGCGATCTGGCGATCGCGCGTGCCGCCGCCGCCTTCGGGATTCCGTGCACGCTTTCCACCGCAGCCACGGCCACCATCGAGGAGGTCGCCGACAAGGCGCCCGGGCGGCTGTGGTTCCAGCTCTACGTGCTCCACGACCGGGCGTTCACGGACCGGTTGGTCGCGCGCGCGAGCGCCGCGGGCTACGAGGCGCTGGTGGTCACGGTGGACCTGCCGGTAGGGGGAAAGCGCGAGCGCGACACGCACAACGGTCTCGTATTGCCGTTCCGGCCCGGCTGGCGCGAACTGCTCGCCGGCATGGCGCATCCGTCGTGGGCCCTGCGCATCGCCGCCGCCGGCGGCATCCCCGAGCTGATCAACTTGCGCGGGCTGGCGGGCCAGCAGCGCGCAGACATGATCTCGACAGCGTCGTCGGTCGGGCAGCAGCACGATGCCTCGTTCGACGACAACGGGCTGGCCCGGTTGCGCGACCTGTGGAAGGGCAAGCTGATCGTAAAAGGCGTCTCGCGCGCCGAGGACGCCGAGCGTGTAGCGCGGCTCGGCGCGGACGCGGTCTGGCTGTCTAATCACGGCGGCAGGCAGCTCGACGGTGCAGTCGCCGCGGTGGACGCGCTGCCCGCGGTTGCGGCCGCGCTCGGCGGCAAGCTGCCGCTGCTGATCGACGGCGGGATGCGGCGCGGCGCCGACGCAATCAAGGCGCGCGCGCTCGGCGCCGAGGCGGTGGCGATCGGACGGCCGACAATGTATGGAGCAGCGGCCGCGGGCGAGGCCGGGGCGCGCCGCGCGCTGGAAATCTTGAGCGACGAGATCGAGCGCACGCTCAGGCTGTGCGGCGCGCGCACGATGGACGAGGTCGGTTCCGATTTGATCGTGAGGTGAGGCCATGGCGCAGGATCTTCCGGTACTGGTCGTCGGTGGCGGCATAGGCGGCCTCGCCGCCGCGCTCGCGCTGGGGCGCAGGGGTCTCAAGGTGCGCGTGTTCGAGCAGGGCTCGGAGTTTGCGGAGATCGGCGCCGGCATCCAGCTCGGGCCGAACGTGTACCGGATGTTCGAAGTGCTCGGGTTGACCGATGCGATCGAGAGCTACTCGGTGCATCCGGACAACATGGTGATGATGGACGGCCTGACCGGCGAGGAGGTGATCCGGCTGCCGGTCGGCGGCGCGGCGTTCCGCAAGCGCTTCGCCGGCTACCTCTACGGCGTGATCCACCGTGCCGACCTGCACCAGGTGTTTCTCGACGCCTGCAAGGGCGAGAAGAACGTCGAGCTGAAGGTACTGGCGAAGGCGCTGCGCTTCGAGGAGGAGGGCGGACGCGTGACGCTGCAGATGGAAGGCGGCGAGCGCATCGAGGGCTGCGCCCTGATCGGCGCCGACGGCCTGTGGTCGCGCGTGCGCAACCAGCTGCTCGGCGACGCCAAGCCGCGCGTCTCGGGCCATATCGCCTACCGCGCCGTGCTGCCGCGCGCCGAGGTGCCAGCGGACCTGTGGCAGAACAACGTCGTGCTGTGGGCCGGGCCAAGGACGCACCTGGTGCACTACCCGTTGCGGCGCGGCGAGCTCTACAACCTGGTCGCCGTGTTTCACAGCGACAAGTACGAGGAGGGCTGGAACGTCTACGGCGACCCGGCCGAGCTCGCGCAGAAATTCTCCTCCGAGCGCCCCGAGGTGCTGCGCCTGCTGGCGAAGATCAATGCCTGGAAGATGTGGGTGCTGTGCGACCGCGAGCCGGTGCGCGAGTGGTCGCGCGGGCGCGTCACGCTGCTGGGCGACGCGGCGCACCCGACGCTGCAGTACATGGCGCAGGGGGCGAACATGGCGATCGAGGACGCGGTGGTGCTCGCCGCCTACGTCGAGCTGTCGGGGCGCGACTGGGAAAAGGCGTTGCGCTGGTACCAGGACGAGCGCTACCTGCGCACCGCGCGGGTGCAGATCACCTCGCGCTACTATGGCGACCTGTACCACGCCGCGGGCGTGGTGCGCGAGCTGCGCAACCAGTTCCTCGCCCCCAAGCCCGGCGCGGATCCCGGCCAACCGAGCTTCGAGGGCATTGCCTGGCTCTACGACGGCATCAAAGTGCCGACGGCAGCGCCGGGTTGACGGGTGCTCAGGATTTTTTCACGTAAGCGACGCACCAGCCCTTGGGGCTGATCTCTCCGGCGACCACCTTGCATTCGCCCATCGCCGCTGCCGACTTGCCAGGAATGAACTGCAGGCAGTTGCTACATTCCTGTTCGCCCTTTGGGTGATCCTGGTATTTCATCGCAGCTTTTGAGACGCTGCCCGCCGCTTCGGCGACCACCGGAATCGCGGCGATTCCCGCGAGCAGCGCAGCGCCCTTGAGCACGCTGCGCCGAGACAACTGCTTACGTTGGTCGTCAGTCATGGTTTGCTCTCCCGTTGTGAAAAGGAGATTGACCGACCACTGCGGGGAAAGTTTGCGAAAGCGCGAGCTGACGCTAGCGCAATCGTGAAAGGTAATGCGCGAGCGCCTGCAGACCCTCGTCGCTCAAAGGGTAGACCGCATCGGGCATGGCGGCGACGCCGCCGCCGCGGCGGGCGCCGGACTTGAAGTCGCGCAGCGCCTTGAGCAGGTAGGCTTCGCGCTGGCCGGCGAGACGCGCGATGGCCTCCCGACCGACGAAGCCGTCCTGGTGGCAACTCGCGCAGCGGTTCGCCTTGGCGAGCTGCTCGCCCGCCTCGGTCAGGTCGGGCCGCTCGTCTTTGCCACCTGCGGGCTCGGGCGGCGGCAGCGACGAAAGATAGGCCCCGAGGTTGCGGATATCGGGGTTGCTGAGGCCGGCGGCGATCGGTGTCATCACCGGATCCTTGCGGGTCTCGGTGCGGAAATAGACCAGCTGCCACTGGAGAAAATTGTCGGGTTGGGCGTCGAGCACGGGCGCGAGCGCGCCGCTCGGCGTCGTCCCGGGACCGTGGCAGGCGAGGCAGGTCTCGACGAACTTGGCCTTTCCCGCAGCGGGATCGGCGGCGCCCGCGCTGGCGGCGGCTGAAAGCGCCGCCAGCGCGAGTGCTGTCCGAATTACTCTGAAACGCAGGGCTTAATTGCCGTAGCTGATGCGGTAGATCGCGTTGGCCCAGTCGTCGGCGATCAGCAGCGAGCCGTCCGGGGCGACGATCACGTCGGCCGGGCGGCCGTGGAAGTCCTGCTTGCCCTTGAGCCAGCCCGAGGCGAACACGTACTGCTTGGCGTGCCTGCCCTTCGGGTCGACGACGATGCGCATGATGCGCGCGCCCTGGTACACGTGCCGGTCCCACGAGCCGTGCTCGGCGAGGAAGATGTTGTTGCGGTACTTCTTCGGGAACTGCTTGCCGGTGTAGAACGTCATCCCGAGCGGCGCCACGTGCGCGCCGAGATTGAGCACCGGCGGCGTGAACTCGGAGCACTTGTGCCCCATGGCGAACTTCGGATCGGGGATGTTGCCCTGATGGCAGTACGGATAGCCGAAGTGCTGGCCCATGTGCGAGATGTGGTTCAGCTTGTCGCTCGGCGTGTTGTCGCTCAGCCAGTCGCGCGCGTTCTCCGAGAACCAGTAGTCGCCGCTGCGCGGGTCGATATCGCCGCCGACGCTGTTGCGTACGCCGAGCGCCCTGATCTCGGCCAGGCCGTTCTCGGGGTTGATGCGCCGGATCTGCGACACGCTGGTCGGCGGCAGACCGATGTTGAACGGCGGGCCGAACGCCACCCAGAGCCAGCCGTCCTTGTCGAACGTGAGGTACTTCCAGCCGTGCGCCACGTACGACGGCATGTCGTCGTACACCACCTGCGGTGCCGGCATGCTGTCGAGGTTGGCCTCGGCGTTGTCGTACTTGAGGATCTTGTTGATGTCGGCGACGTACAGCGCGCCGTTGCGGAACGCGATGCCGGTCGGCATCGTCATGCCCTTGAGGATGACCTTGACCTGCTTGTTGCCCTCGGGACCGGTGATCGCGTAGACGTTGCCGACGCCGAACGCGCCGACGAACAGCGTGCCCTTGTCGCCCCACGCCATCTGCCGCGCGCTGGGAACGTCATGCGCCCACAGGCTGATGTGGAATCCCTTGGGCAGCTTGATCTTCTTCAGCGTGGCCTGGATCTCGTCCATCGGCACGCCAGTGGCCGGCGGCGCCTTGGGCGCCAGGCCCTTCTGCGCCTCGGTCTCGTCGCCCAGGAACCAGTCCGCGGGCGGATGCTCCCAGAACGACTTCTTGCTGGAATCGTAGTGCTTGAGCCCCTGCGCCTGAGCGCCGGGAACGGCGAGCGTTGCCGCGGCGAGCACAACGGCGCCGATCAATACCTTCGGCTTGCGTAACATGCGGGTGCCTCCTCTTTGAACTGGCCGACAGTTAGGTTGTGTTATGTAGGGCTGTCGCCTTCCCTGTAACCGCGCCGGGGATTAGATTCCGCGGCGCCGCGCTTGTCAACGGAGTGGTTCGAAATCCGGACCGGCGCATGCATGCATAATCACGCAAACGAGTGGACGAATGGATCAAGGCGTTGAATGTGATGTGCTGGTGATCGGCTCGGGCGCCGGGGGGCTGTCTGCCGCAGTGACCTCGGCGCGACACGGTCTCGAGGTGATCGTGGCCGAGAAGGACGCGCTCTTTGGAGGCACCACTGCACGCTCGGGCGGCTGGCTGTGGATCCCGAATCATCCGCTGCAGAAGGAAATCGGCGTTTCCGACAGCCTTGAGGAGGCGAGCACCTACCTGCTCGACCAGGCGGGCGAGAAGTTCGATCCCGAGCGGGTTGACGCTTTCCTGACGAACGGTCCGCGCATGGTCGAGTTCTTCACGCGCGAAACCGCGGTGCGCTTCGATCCGTCGGCCACCTTCTCCGACTACCATCCCGACGCCCCCGGCGGCAAGCCCGGCGGGCGCTCGATCGTGGCGCGCGCGTTCGACGGCCGCCAGCTCGGCAGCTGGCTGCCGCAACTGCGTCCGCCGCTGCCGGAGCTGACCGTGTTCGGCATCATGATCGGCTCCGGCGCCGAGCTGGTGCACTTCATGCGGTGGTCGAAGTCGCTCGAGTCGGCGGCTTTCGTCGCGCGCCGCCTGCTAGGCCACGGCGTGGCGAAGCTGGTGCACGGGCGCGGCGTGCGCCTGACCAACGGCAACGCGCTCGCCGGCCGGCTGCTGAAATCCGCGCTCGATGCCGGCGTGCAGCTTTGGGCTCGAGCCCCGGCGAAAGAGCTTGTGAAAGAGGGCGCCGCGGTTCGCGGCGCGATCCTCGAGCGCGAAGGGGCGCCGCTGCGCGTCACGACGCGGCGCGGCGTAGTGCTCGCCTGCGGCGGATTCCCGCAGGACCGCGAGCGGCGGGCGCGGCTGTTCCCGCACCCGGAGCACCACTCGCCGGCGCCCGAGTCGAACACCGGCGACGGCCTGCGGCTCGCCGCGGCCGTGGGCGCCAGGATCGACGAATCGCTGCCCAATGCAGCGGCCTGGGTGCCGGTGTCGCGCGTGCCTCGCGGCGACGGCAGCTGGGGTCTGTTCCCGCATTTCATCGACCGCGCCAAGCCCGGGGTGATCGCGGTGACGAATAAAGGAGCGCGCTTCGTCAACGAGGGCAACTCGTATCACGATTTCATCCAGGCAATGCTGGCAGCCGGGGAAACCTCGGCCTGGCTGGTGACCGACCACCGCGCGATCCGCGCCTACGGCCTGGGCTTCGTCAAGCCGCGCCCGCTGCCGCTCGGCACGCACCTTGCGTCAGGCTATCTGCGGCGCGGGTCGACCGTTTCCGCGCTGGCGCGCGCAACCGGCGTCGACGCGGCGGCGCTGGAGGCGACGGTCGCCGAGTACAACCGCCACGCCGCGCGGGGCGAGGACCCTGCGTTCCGCAAGGGCGGCACCGCCTATAACCGCTTCTACGGCGACCCGGACATCGCGCCAAACCCCTGCGTCGCCGCGCTCGCGACGCCTCCGTTCTACGCCGTCGAAGTCGTAATCGGAGACCTGGGCACCTATGACGGCATCGTCACCAACCGCCACGCCCAGGTGCTCGACGCGAACAAGCGTCCGATCGCCGGCCTCTATGCGGCCGGCAACGACGCGCTGTCGATCATGGGCGGCAACTATCCGGGGCCCGGCATCACGCTTGGCCCGGCGATGACCTTCGGCTGGCTCGCCGGCCGCCATCTCGCGGCAGCGGGCTGACGCTTCAAAGCGCGTCGAAGGTTTGCGCCATGCGAACGCGCATCGCTGCGTCTGGCAGCGCGCCGCGCGCGGCGCCGAGATTGTCGACCATGTGCCGCGGATTGCTGGTGCCCGGAATAGCGCAGGTGACCGCAGGGTGGGCGATGATCCACTTCAGGAAATACTGCGCCCAGCTGGCGATGCCAAGCTCCCGCGCCCAGCCGGGCAGCGGCTTGCCGCGCGTGCGGCGGAACATGCTGCCCTTGCCGAACGGCCGGTTGACGATCACGGCGGCATTCTTCTCCTGCGCCAGCGGCAGCAGGCGCTCGGCCGCCTCGGGCTCGTCGAGCGAGTAGTTGATCTGCAGGAAGTCGTAGTTGCCGCGCTTGAGCCAACGTTCGACGTCCCGGTAGGCCGATGAAGTGTAATGCGTGATCCCGATGTAGCGCACGCGCCCGGCTTGCTTCCAGTCCTCGAGGGTGCGGGTGTGGGTCGCGGCGTCGAGCAGATTGTGGATCTGCATCAGGTCGAGCTGCTCGATGCGCAGCCGCCTGAAGGACTGCTCCATCTGGCGGATCCCCTCGTCGCGGCCGCTGGTCCAGACTTTCGTTGCGAGGAACAGCTGCGGGCGCAGCCCGAGCGCCGCCACCAGTTCGCCGACCACGGACTCGCTGGAGCCGTACATCGGCGAGCTGTCGATCAGTTTCGCGCCGTCCTCCGCCATCGCCGACAGGACCCCGCGCAGCGGTCCGCGCGCCTGCGCGTCACCCCCGACGTCGAAGGTCTGCCAGGTGCCCAGGCCGATCACCGGCAGCCGCTCGCCGGTGGAGGGGATCAAGCGCGTGATGAGGGGGGCGGGTGCGGACATGGCCGGGTTCAATGCGAGCGCCGCCGGAACGCCGGCGAGGAGGCCGAGCGCGCGCCTGCGCCCTGAGCGGAATTCGCAGCGAACCATACGTTCATTCTAGAATAGCAGGCGCGTGCCAATGCGCAACAGGGAGGAATGATGAGCACAGGGGGCTGGATATTCCTAGCGGTGGTGGTTGCGCTGATCGCGTTCGCGATCGCCATGTACAACCGGCTGGTTGCGCTGCGCAACCGCTACAAGAACGCCTTTTCGCAGATCGACGTCCAGCTCAAAAGACGCTACGACCTGATCCCGAACCTGGTCGAGGCCGCCAAGGGCTACCTGCAGCACGAGCGCGGCACGCTCGAGGCGGTGGTGGCGGCACGCGGCGCGGCGGTGAGCGCTTCGCAGCGCGCGGCGGGCGCGCCGGGCGATCCGGCGGCGATGCAGGGCCTGGCGCAGGCCGAAGGCGCGCTGGGCGGCGCGCTCGGGCGGCTGATGGCGGTGTTCGAGGCCTATCCCGACCTGAAGGCGAACCAGAACATCCTCGCGCTGCAGGAGGAGCTCTCCAGCACCGAGAACAAGATTGCTTTCGCGCGTCAGGCCTACAACGATTCGGTGATGGAATACAACACCAAGCGCGAATCGTTCCCCGAAAACACGATGGCCGGGATGCTCGGCTTCGGCCCCGCCGAGCTGCTGCAGGCGACCGAGTCGGCCGCCGAGCGCCAGGCGCCGAAAGTGTCCTTCAAGTAATCCTTGGATTTCTTCGAGGCACAGGAGCTCGCGCGGCGGGCCACGCGGCGGCTGGTGCTGCTGTACCTGCT
>Ga0315556_1000130_pt1 | contig 41321 bp, 35 predicted proteins | sample SalMarSW160310MG_FD_202112 | JGI IMG/M metagenome (GOLD analysis project Ga0315556, IMG submission 202112) | Salt marsh sediment microbial communities from the Plum Island Ecosystem LTER, Massachusetts, United States - Salt Marsh Sediment SW1603-10 ...
ACCTGAAACGAGGCCAAAGGAGCATTGAATTGTCGCCGTTCTTTGGTATGGCGAAGGCATTCCTCCAGGGCCGCGCGTCCCAGGCCCACGGCCTGGGCGCAGATATGAAGCCTGGTCCGGTTAAAAAAGGCCATTAATTCGCGAAATCCATTTCCCTCCTCACCTACCAGATTTTCCAAAGGGACCCGGACGTTTACGAGAGAAATTTCTGCCGTATCAGAGGCCCTCGTGCCCAGTTTTCCCTGCATTTTCGTCGCCTCATACCCAGGGGCATCCGTGGGCACCAGGAGAAAACTGTGGCGGTCATGGCGTGAGGGGTTTTCAGGGTTTGTGAGGCAGAAAACAAGGACATGGTTGGCAAGATTGCCGTTCGTGATAAACATCTTTGATCCGTTGATGACCCATTCCCCTTGTTCTTTTACGGCCGTGGTGGTTGCGTTCGTCACATCAGAACCGGCATCGGATTCGGTAATTGCTGTCGCAAGGATAGCCTCCCCGCTAGCCAAGGGAGGGAGAACCTGCTTTTTCTGGTTTTCAGAACCGAACAGGCCGAGAAGTTCCGATCCAAAGGTGGTGGACAAGATAGCCTGGCCGATCCCTGGATCAACGGTCCAGAATTCTTCGGTGATCAGGCAATGCTCGAAAAAACCATACCCGAGACCGCCGTATTCTTCGGGGATAAACACCCCTACAAACCCAAGTTCGCACGCCTTTTTCCAGAGTCCCAGGTCAAATGTCTCGTTGCGGTCAAATTCCACGGCCACATCGGGGAATTCCCCTTCAGCAAATTCCCGTGCCGCCTTTACAATATCCTTTTGTTCCTTGTTCAGCGTAAAATCCATACGGTATTCCTCCAATAACTTTATTCTGGCTCAGTCAATCGAAGCGTCCTTTGGGCAAATGTGACTTTTAGGATTACAGGATATGCCGCTTTTTTATTCGTGACTGGCGGGAGAGCTTCGTATTTTCGTGACGTATCTGTGGGGGAAACCGCAGCCAGGTCCTCAGGGTGTTTTTTCCTGAGGGCTGGAATGCGGCGTCCCGCCTATAGATCTCTATAGGCGGGACGTGGATAAGTCACTGAAAATACCAGCTTGGGAGACTCGTCATCGAAGAAAAAAGTGACATAGCCTGTTATGGCTTTCACAGATTCTTCAGCTTCGAAAAGCGTGAGAATCTCGAGAACCAGTATTTTCTCAGCAAAGCCAGGTCGATAGTTTCAGATCACTTCCCATTCGGCAGGGGTTTATTCACCACGAAGCACACGAAGAAACACGAAATCTTGGTTTTGCTGCAGGTACTTCGTGATCTTTTCATTGGGCACAACTATTTTGCAAATTTTTCTTTGAGTACCGGGATGACCTGGAAGAGGTCTCCCACGATTCCGTAGTGCGCAACATTGAATATGGGAGCTCGTCCATCCTTGTTAACGGCAATAATTGTTTCTGCATTCTTCATACCAGCCTGGTGCTGAAATGCCCCGCTGATCCCCAGCGCGATATACACCCTCGGCCGGACGGTCTTCCCGGAAGTTCCCACCTGCCTGCTTTTTGGTAACCACTCCTTGTCGGCAACAGGCCGGGAACAGGACAGGGTGGCGCCAATTGCATCCGCAAATTCCTCTATCAGGGATATGTTTTCAGGTTTCCCAATGCCCCTTCCCACCGAAACAAGGATATCGGCCGCAGTAATGTCCACATCCGCCAATTCTGCTTCCACGTACTCAAGAAACCTGCGCCTGAAATAACTCCAGTCAGGAGGCTTAATTGCCACTTTTTCCGCGGACCTGTCGTGGCTGACAGACGCGGAGAAACACCCGGGACGCAATGTCACAAGATATTGATCAAATGGCTTCAGTCGGAGATTCGCGTTGATTTTGCCCCCGTAGATTTGCCTCTGCACCTCTAGGTGCCCATTGTCAAGCATTGCGTCAAGACAATCGCTCATGAGAGGGATAGTCAGGCGGGCTGCCAATGGGGGGGCGAGATCCATGCCGATTGCGGTGTGGCCGATGAGGGTTAAGAAAGGACTTCGCTCTTGTATGGTTTTTTCAAGGGCCTGGAGATAAGGGCCGGGGCTGTAAGACCCAAGTTCCGGAGAATCTAGCAGCAGGAGGTTGTCGCAGGAATTTTCAAGACGACCTGCCATTTCTGAAATATCCTGTCCCAGGAGTAAGACGGTAAGTTGCACCCCATTTTGGGAGGCAAATGCGCTTGCAAAGTTCAACATCTCGAAGGTAATATCACGGAGTTTCCCTCTCCTGTGCTCTGCGAGGACAAGTATTTCTTCCATCTTAATCGATTCCCCCTTTATCCCTGATGATTTGCGCCGTCTTTTCACAGATTTCATTCAGGGTGCCGGTCAGCATTTCAGCGCCTTCTCCTGAAGAGGGAAGAGAAAGCGTTCTTGAAGTCACACTCGATCCCTCTGAACCTATCTCTGTTTCTGATAACCCGAGCTTCTCGCAATCCGTTTCTCGAATTTCAATATTCCGCACTTTCCTTATTCCCATGATGGAAACGTATCGGGGATCATTGATTCCTGTCTGTACGGTGATCAGGGCAGGGAGAGAGAGTTCACTTTTTTCCTGGGTGTTGGATTCAAGCTCCCGGTGGACGATTACCTTGTCACCGTTTATGACAATATCCATGGCCAAAGAAGCAAAGGGCAGGCCGAGCCATTCCGCCAAGATCAGGCCAACCTGTGCCCATCCGTTGTCGGATGCCTGTGCACCGGTGAGAATCAGGTCATAGGACAGATCTTTTACCACTCTGTAAAGGCCTTTGGCGACGCCGAATGCATCGGAACCTTCAAAACTCTCTTCGTCAATAAGAATGGCTTCATCAGCACCCATGGCCAGGGCACGCCTCAGCACATCTTCGGCATTTTCATCACCCAGCGTAACAACAGTCACTTTACCGCCATGGCTTTCCTTGAGGCGGACGGCTTCCTCAACTGCATAGTTGTCCCATTCGTTGATGTCCATAACAAGATCTTCCCGGTCGATTTCTGAACCGTCCCTGCCAATCTCCAGTTCTGCCTCGGCCACTTCGGGAACCTGCTTTATGCAGGCCACGATATCCATACTTCCACCTCCTTCTCTTCGTTGTCGAGTTGGAGCCCCAACGCCATTGCCCCGATTTATTTTGAAAAAATATCTCATTTCTGGATTGGAAACTCACTAGTGCTCGAAATCCATTTGTGGAAAGGCACTATTTAACGGGATAATGTACTATGCCAAGAGAGCAAAGCATGAGGAGCATGTCAACTCTTTTTCAAAAAGCAGGTGCCGCTGTTTCGCTGTTTTCCTGAAAGAGGCATCCATAAGAAGGATATGGTAAAAGAGACATATACCTTTTGTGAGAATATTCATTTTTCTAGATAAACCAAGTTGTTACGGCATTGCTAAGCAAGGCTTGTGCAATAATATCTGGATTTTTTTGTCAAATATGATAAAAAGAAATGTTTGTAAGAACCCAGGTCTTTAGCCTGAGAACTGAAGACTGATTGAGTAGTCACGAATGTTCAACAACGAGGAAGAGGGGGACAGTCAACGATGAAAATATTGATTGTGGGTGGAACCGGTATGTTAGGGAGCGAATGCAGAGAGTTGTTGAGCCGAAAGCACGAAATCATTGTGCCGGGTCATGATGCCCTTGACATCGTAAGTTGGGATGAGGTTATAGAGAGCCTGCAAAAGATCTCCCCCGAAATAGTTTTGAATTGCGCGGCATTCGCTGATGTCGATGGATGTGAAGACAACGAATTTGTGGTCAGAAAAATAAATGTGGAGGGACCGAGAAATCTTGCCCAGGGGGCGGCGAGATTTGGAAGTCAGCTCATCCATATCTCGAGCGACTATGTCTTTGATGGACAAAAGACGCTACCCCAACCCTATTTCGAAGATGACTTAGTGCGGCCCCTCTCAGCGTATGGAAAGAGCAAGGCGGAAAGCGAAATCGCGGTACGGGAGAATTCTCCCAACTACATCATCCTTCGCACGGGTTGGTTGTACAGCAGAGGAGGAAGCAATTTCATCAAGTCAATTCTTTCTGCTGCCATGAAAAAGGGCACAAAAGTCTTGAAAGTGGTTGATGACCAGTTTGGATCTCCCACATGGGCATATCGTCTCGCCCACCAGATCGAGGCACTTCTAAATCGTGGAGGAAGAGGGACCTATCACGCTACTGCCGAGGGATTTTGCAGCAGATTCGAATGGGCAACATTTATCCTTGAAAAACTTGGGCTGGGCACCCCCCTTGAGCCCTGCAGTTCAGAAGCGTTTCCCAGGCCTGCGAAAAGGCCCGTAAATTCTATCCTCGAGAACAGGTTGCTCAAGAAACAGGGGAGTAATGTGATGCGGGAATGGAAAGAAGACCTTAATGAATTCCTGGACCTGTTCGGAGAAGAGTTGATCCGGGAGGCATCAGAAAATTAGGCAGGCAGAAACAGGATCCCTTGGATTTAAATTCCAATGCCTTGTGCCCTGTGCCTTGAGCACTGGATAAATCATGCGTCTTTTCTTAACAATACTAGCGCTGGCATATGCCGTATGTCCCTACGATCTCCTTCCCGATTGGCTAGTGGGGCTCGGGTGGATCGACGATATCTCGATCCTGGGGCTCCTGTGGTGGTATTTGTATCGCTATAGCAAGCGTAAATCCGCACAAGAACGGACTTCTCAAGAGAGCGATTTCCGCTCCTATTCTAACCAGGAGCAAGAGCAACCCAGGAGGAGCGGCTTTGCCCCCGACCCGTACCAGGTCCTTGAGGTGAGCAGGAATGCATCGCAGGAACAGATAAGAAAGGCCTATAAGAAACTGGCGGGGAAATATCACCCGGACAAGGTTTCACACCTCGGCCAGGAATTTCAAGCCCTGGCCGAGAAGCGCTTCAAAGATATTCAGGAGGCATACGAAGCGCTCCGGGTCAAATAGATCGTCCGAGCACAGCCCCCTCATAGATGGCGGTCTTTGCGCTCCTGGGTTCCAGGCAATCACCGATTCGATGTATTTCATAGCCCAGGGGCTGAAGCTGCTCATAAAGCGTATTATCCGGCCGGCTCCCGATGGCAATGACAACCCTTTCAGCCTCCAGGAAGGTCTCCTTTCCGTCCTTGTCACTCACGAATACTCCATTGTCCTCCACCTTTTTCAGCTTGGTCTCGGGCATTACCCTGATCTTGTTGGAACGTAATTTCCGGAGAAGGATCTTTCTCGTCATACTTTCCAGCGCTTTTCCAATCTTAGGCAGAAGCTCAACAATAGTCACAGCAGAGCCTGATTCGGCCAAGTGATGTGCGACTTCGCAGCCGGTGGCACCTCCGCCGATCACGACGGTCTTTTTCGGGGTAGGGGTATCTCCCTCGAGCATACCCACGTAAGAGGTAACAATCGATTTATCGATCCCCTCCACCGGTGGGAACACAGGCAGGGAGCCGGTTGCCAGGATAACCACATCGGGTTCTTGTTGCTTTATGGTATCGACGCTCACCTCCTGGTTCAAATGGCACTTGACGCCGAATTTCTCAATCTGCCGTTTTTGAAACCGGATAAGATGAAGCAGTTCTTTCTTGTATTCGGTAACGCTTCCCATGACGAGCTGGCCCCCGAGGAGTGATGCCTTCTCAAAAAGGTGCACATCGTGCCCCCTCCTGGCCGCAACCCACGCCACATTCAACCCCCCGGGTCCTCCACCGATAACCATGATCTTCCGAACCTGTTCAGCCGGAACGATGACCATTTCATTTTCCCGCCCCAGAGTCGGATTCACGAGACACTCGATTCTTCCTCTTCGGAAAATGGATTCCATACAGGTGTTGCAGGCGATACAGGTACGTATATCTTCAAACCGGCCTTCTTTGGCCTTTCTTGGCATTTCCGGATCAGCAAGAAGTCCCCTTCCGATGCAAACAAGGTCCGCTTTGCCCTTGGTTATGATATCATCCGCAAGGATCGGATCATTGATTCTCCCAACGGCCATGATGGGGATATGAAGTGCCTTTCTTATCTTTTCCGCACTGTCAGCCAGGCATGCCTGTTTCATGAACATGGGTTGGGCAATCCACTCGGGGGTCGCATCATTTCCCGCCGAGACCTGTACGACATCGACTCCTGATTCTACAATTGGTTTCAGGACCTGGATGCTTTCCTGGACGGTCAGCCCATCAGGGCAGAATTCCTGCGCGCTGATTTTGAATGAAATGGGAAAATTTTCTCCCACGCGCCTGCGGATTTCCTCCACGACCTCTCTGGCGAAGCGCGTTCTTCCAAGAATATCTCCTCCGTATTCATCCTCCCTGATATTGGAAAAACGGGACAAAAATTGATTAATGAGGTAGCCATGAGCACCGTGTATTTCAATGAGTTCAAAGCCTGCGGATACGGCACGTTCGGCGGCATCACCGAATTTCTTGACCAGTGCTTGAATCCCTTCAGTGGTGAGTGGCTCCACTTCGCCGTGGATAACCGGGCAGGGAAGCGGTGAAGGTGCCAGGGGTTTCCTTTTAATCACCTTGACAGATGTCTGCCTGCCCCCGTGATGAACCTGCAGGGCGGGAACAGCACCTTCTGTTTTCATCACCTTGGCAATTTTCGACAAACCCTCCAGGAAACGGTCATCATAAATTCTTGCCTGATGGGGAGAAACCACGCCTTCAAGAGAAACTGCGCAGGCCTCCATGATCACCATGGCCGGGCCCCCAGCGGCTCTCAAACGGTAGTGTTCCACTGTTTTTTCTGTAATACTCCCATCATCTTCAATGAGGAAAGAAGCCAGGGCGGGCATGACAATACGGTTCTCCAGTTTAACGCCCCGAATCTGAAACGGGGTGAATAGCGAATGCATGGACTTTTCCTACTCCTTTTCTTGGGGGCTCGGGTTATTGTAGATATCGATCATTTTTTCCCCTTTTACATACTCAGTCGATTTATACGTTGTTAAGTTCTCTACCTTGCCCATGACTTCTCTCATTCGATCACATTGCTTTTTCAGCTCTTGTACAGCTTTTTTATCAGAGAGTTTTTCCTCTATTTCATCAAGAAGATAGTAGATATATTGAAGAGGCTGGTTTAACTCATGGCATGTGGTGCAGGCGATTTCAAGGACCCCCCGAAGCTTTTCTTTCTCCAGGCGTTCTTCTTGGGCGCGTTTCCGTGCCGTGATATCGCGGGTCACCGCGATGAGACATTTTTCATCCCCGTAGTCGATCACTTCTGCCGACCAGAGTACGTACCTGATTTCGCCTGATTTCATGCGAAATTTCGCTTCCAGGTTGCGGACCATTTCCTGTTCACGCAGGACCTTGACCATCTCTTTTCGTTGTTCAGGCTCAGCCCAGATACCCAGTGCTACCGATGTGCGGCCGATGACCTCATCACGACGGTAGCCGGTGGTCTCGAGAAACGCTTCATTCACATCAATATAAAATCCATCCTCGAGGGTGCTGATAACGATCCAGTCAGGGCTGGATCGAAACGCCTTGTGAAATTTCTCCTCGGACCGGGCAAGGGCCTCATTTGCGTGTTCCCGGTCAGTATAGTCCATAAAATAGCCCAGGATGGCAGGGCTATCATTGTAGGAAATGGAGGTGACCGATTCGATGATCCATTTCAGATCACCCTTTTTGTCCACGGCACGGTAGAGGTAGGGAGAAGAACGTTCCCCTTTGAGCATCTCTATCGCATTTGTCCTTACTTCCTCCCAGTCCTCGGCGAAAACCAATTTGGATGCCTCGTTTCCCAGCAGTTCATCTTCCGAATAACCTGATATGCGCTGAAACTCCCGATTCACAAGGGAGAACCTCCTGTCCTGGACGATGAAGATACCAATGGGTGATGCCTCGAATATGTTTGCAAACGATTGGCCATCGAAGCAGATATTCACGTTCTCGTGTTCTGAGCCTTCTTTTTCCGAGGGTTGGGGATTCTTTTCTTTGGTATTTTGTTTTTGCTTCTTATTAAAAAACATTTGTCTGGCTACTCCTTGCCAAAAATGCAAAATATTCGCGGTTAAGGCGCACGGTTTATGGCATGCCTGATCTTCGTAGGTCCCAGAGGACCAAGTTTTTCAACGGATAAGGTATGCTAGTTTTCTGCAAATAAGCCTTGTTGTCAAGAAGAAAGCGGGAAGGATATCTGCCTGGATTTCAGGAAGGACGAGCTTGGCAATTGGAATCATTTACTTGAAGGCTGATCCGAAACTCGCCTTGAGAAATTCCCGATTGAGACGGGCGATATTCGTGATAGAGATCTCCTTGGGGCACTGCACCTCGCACTCCGTGTGATTCGTGCAGTTCCCGAAGCCCAGTTCACCCATTTTTCGGAGCATGGATATGGCTCGTTTGGCCGCTTCTACTCTGCCTCTGGGGAGGAGGGCCAAGTGGGATATTTTTGCCCCCACAAAAAGCATGGCTGAGGCATTGGGGCATGCTGCAACGCATGCGCCACAGCCGATACACGCGGCAGCGTCCATGGCGAGCTCAGATTTTTCCGCTGAAACGGGGATGCTGTTCGCCTCGGGGGCCTGGCCGGTGTTTACGGAGATATAGCCCCCTGCCTGGATAATCGTATCAAACGCGCTTCGATCTATCATCAAGTCTTTCACGATACCAAAGGGGCGTGCCCGGAACGGTTCTATGACAATGGTGTCTCCGTCCTGGAAATGCCGCATGTGGAGTTGACAAAGGGTCGTTCCCGGCTGGGGACCATGGGCATAGCCGTTCACCACAGTGCCGCAGGCACCGCAGATGCCTTCCCTGCAATCATGATCAAAAGCCACAGGTATTTTGCCTTCCAGGGTCAGTTTCTCATTCAGGACGTCCAGCATCTCCAGGAATGACATATCCGTATCAATATCTTTCACCTTGTGAACTTCCAGGTGCCCTTTCTCCTCTGCATTTTTCTGGCGCCAGATTTTCAAGGTGAGGTTGATGATTCCGCTCATTTGTAACTCCTCTGGGTCAGGTGCACATTCTCGAAGGCAAGAGGTTCTTTGTGAAGCACCGGGGGGGTTCCTTCCCCGGCGTATTCCCAGGCTGACACATAACACGACGTATCGTCCTGGCGGAGGGCCTCGTGTTCTTCTGTCTGATAGGCCACATTGAAATGACACCCGCAGGATTCCTTTCTGGAGAGGGCGTCTTCTACCATTAATTCGGCAAACTCCAGAAAATCGGCCACCCGCCCCGCACGTTCAAGGGTCTGGTTGAGATCATCCGATGCACCGGGAACAAGAGCGTTCTCCCAGAACTCTTCGCGCAACTGTGGGATCAATTCCCTGGCCTTTAAAAGGCCTTCCCCGGACCGGGTCATTCCGCAATATTCCCACAGGATATGACCGAGTTTGCGGTGTATGTCATCAACCGTGCGATGTCCTTTCAGCGTCAATAACTTCTGAATTCTTCCCCTGGCTTGCTGCGATGCATCCTCGAACACGGGATGCGCGGCATTCACGTCCGGGAGAGGAGTGCCTGCCAGATATCCGCCGATGGTGTAAGGAATGACAAAATATCCATCCGCAAGCCCCTGCATGAGGGCACTCGCTCCGAGCCGGTTTGCCCCGTGGTCCGAAAAATTGGCCTCTCCGAGCACAAAGAGCCCCGGGATGGTGCTCATCAGGTCATAGTCAACCCACAATCCGCCCATCACGTAATGGACTGCCGGGTAGATCATCATGGGCGTTTCATAGGGGTTCTCGCCAGTAATCCGTTCGTACATGTCAAAGAGATTCCCGTACTTCCGCTCGATGACATTCCTTCCGTCCCGCTCAATGGGATCCCTGAAATCAAGATACACGGCATAGCCGGTGGGGCCAACCCCTTTCCCCTCATCGCACTGTTCCTTTGCATTCCTGGACGCTACATCACGCGGAACAAGGTTCCCAAAACTCGGGTATTTTCTTTCCAGGTAGTAGTCACGCTCGTCTTCGGGGATTTCGTTGGGGGAGCGTTTGTCCCCGGGATTTTTCGGCACCCAGACCCGACCGTCATTCCTGAGGCTCTCGCTCATAAGGGTTAACTTGGACTGATAGGTCCCGTGGACCGGGATGCAGGTGGGATGAATCTGGACGAAACAGGGGTTCGCAAAAAATGCGCCTCTTTTGTAGGCCTTAAAGGTGGCCGAGACATTAGAATGCATGCCGTTGGTGGAGAGATAATAAGCATTGCCATACCCTCCGGTGGCCATGACCACCGCGTGAGCGGCATGTTTTTCGATCTCACCCGTAATAAGATTGCGGGCCACCACGCCGCGCGCGCAGCCGTCCACCACCACGATATCCAGTATCTCTCTGCGGGGAAGCATCTCGATATGGTGCAGAGCTGCCTGGCGCATCATTGCGCTGTAGCAACCCAGAAGGAGTTGCTGCCCGGTCTGCCCCCGGGCATAAAAAGTACGGGAAACCTGGGCGCCGCCAAAGGACCTGTTGGCCAGGAGTCCGCCATATTCTCGGGCAAAGGGAACTCCTACGGCCGTACAGTGATCAATGATCTCGTTGCTGATCTGGGCCAGGCGGTAGACATTCGCCTCCCGGGCGCGGAAATCTCCACCCTTGATGGTATCGTAGAACAGTCGCCAGATACTGTCCCCGTCGCCGGGATAGTTCTTGGCCGCGTTAATGCCCCCCTGGGCGGCGATGCTATGGGCTCGGCGCGGTGTATCCTGCAGGCAGAAGGACTTGACATGATAGCCCAGCTCCGCCAGGGTCGCGGAAGCTGATGCACCGGCAAGGCCTGTTCCAAGCACGATGATTTCAAACTTTCGTTTGTTTGCGGGACTGACCAGTTTCATGTCGAACTTGTGTCTGTCCCATTTGGTCTCGAGAGGCCCTGCCGGGGCCTTTGCATCCAATGTCATGGCAAACTCCTTATGCGCTCAGGTAGATGAAAACCGGTATTGAGGAAAAACAGACACCGATAATCAGTGCATAGAGCACACTGATCATCTTGATGGCCGGCATGTACTTGGGATGATTGGCCCCGATGGTCTGAAAGGCACTCCAGAATCCATGGTTGATATGAAAACCCACTACGATGACCGAAAACACGTAAAAGGCAGCATAAAAAGGGTTCTGGAACGCTGTTGTAACCATACGGTACAGTCCGCCGACGGCGTTTCTGTCCACAAAGGTGAAGGCAAACAGATGAATAATCACGAATACCAGGATGTACAGACCCGTATAGGCCTGGAGCCTTGACGATACGGTCTGCCCTCCAGGGGCCTTTTTTCGGATGACGCTCTTTTTCATCACGTACCCCTGGGGGCGCGCTGCCAGGTTCTGAAAGTACAAAAACGCGCCGAAAAGGATGTGGAGCAGCGCGAAAAGAATGAGTCCTCCTTCGGCCAGACGAAGCAGGGCAGGGTGCTCGTGAAGCTGGGCCGAGTATCCTTCAAAGGCGGGTCCTCCCCCGTAATAAAAGAAATTTCCAACAAGGTGGAGTACAAGGAAAAGAGAGAAGCTGAGCCCCGTTATTGCCATCACCAGTTTCTTGCCAATGGATGACGTAAACGTCGCAATGAACCAATTCATTTTCCCCCCCATTCCTATTCCCCTGCATTCTCCAGCCGTTTCATGTCAGCAACCAGTCCCTCTACCGCGGCGGCTGAATCCTTGAGGGCCTTTTCTTCTTCAGGGGTAAGAGTGATTTCTATGATCTCTTCAATACCCTGCGCACCGAGCTTTACCGGCACCCCGATAAAGAGATCGTCGATTCCGTATTCTCCTTCGAGGTAGGCGGCACAGGGAAGAATCATCTTCTTGTCTTTCAGGATGGCCTCCGCCATTTGGACTGCTGAAGAAGCGGGGGCATAAAAAGCACTGCCCGTCTTGAGAAGCCCGACGATCTCCGCCCCTCCCTGCCGCGTTCTCTGCACGATGGCCTCTATTCGATCGGCTGGCAGGAGTTCAGTAATGGGAATGCCTGCGACCGTGGAATAGCGGGGAAGGGGAACCATGGTGTCCCCATGCCCTCCCAGCACAAAGGCGTGCACATTTTCCACGGAAACACCAAGTTCCATGGCGATGAAGGCACTGAATCTCGCCGAATCGAGCACTCCCGCCATGCCAATGACCTTTGTCTTGGGAAATCCGCTCATGTCGTAAGCCACATGGCACATGGCATCCAGCGGATTACTTACCATTATCAACACCGCCCCGGGAGCGACGGAGGCGATATCCTGCGCAACAGAACCAACGATCTTCATATTGGTGCTCAGAAGATCGTCCCTGCTCATTCCAGGCCTTCTGGCAATGCCTGCGGTAATAATAACGATATCGGAGTCTTTGGCCTTGCCGTAATCCCCGGTGATGCCTGTAATCCTGGAATCATGTTTTTCGACCGGGGCCGCTTCCATGAGGTCCAGGGCCTTTCCGGCAGGGACCCCGTCGAGGATATCCACCAGGACTACATCGGCAAGTTCCTTTTCTGCCACGCGCATCGCGGCGGTTGCTCCGACGTTTCCAGCGCCCACCACCGTTACCTTTTTTCTCATTCCATTACTCCTTTATTTTCCGGCACGCGTTTGCCGGTTCCCCCGTTAACTCGTTTGCCGGTTGAACAGCTCTCAATCAAATGATCGTTATCCCTTTGGCCTTATGCCCTGTGAATTACGCCTTATGCCTGTCTTTTACATTGTTTTGCAGACCTGTTCTATGGCTGCCGCCATTGCCTCGTCTTCCTTCCGGATATCCTCAAACGTCTTGGGCTTGACTTCCGGCGGTTTTTCTTCCAACCCGTATTTCCATTTCAGGAATTGTTCGCCAGTGTTCGGATACAGGGCATAGACGAGGAGATCATAATCATCCTTTGCCAGGTCTCCGATCTCCTCCCTGTCCTTTTCGAGCTCCGGCTCTAGAAAATCAGCGGCACGGCCCGTCACCGGCGTCTGGCCTCGCTTGTAATTCTTGAGTACTATTTTCTGTACCTCGGGATCCACCGGGATGGGTGTCTTCCCATACAGGCCGTAAACCAGATCTTTCACCTCGTTTGTCACCATTTTATATTTCCCGAAAAGGACATTCAGGACTGCCTGAACGCCAACAATTTGGCTCGTAGGGGTAACCAGGGGTGGCATTCCCAGTTCTCTCCTGGTCACGGCAATCTCTTTGTGCACTTCAGGAAGACGATCAAGGGCCTTGGCCTCTTTTAGTTGGCTCACCAGGTTGGAGATCATGCCCCCCGGGATCTGATGGGCCAGAACGCCGGTATCGATGACGGACATCTTATTCTTGGCCAGATAATCGCGGTACTTGGGTGCAACTGTTTCCATGTAATCGCCCAGTTCCAGGAGATCGTGGAGATCCAGCCCCGTATCTCGATCCGTATCAAACAGGGTTGCCACGATAGGTTCTACTGCGGGTTGGGAGGTTCGGAGCGCAAACGGTGCAAGGCAGGTGTCCACGATGTCCACACCCGCTTCAATAGCCTTCAGGTAGACCATAGACGCCATGCCGCTGGTATAATGGGTGTGAAGATGGATGGGTATAGTAATGATCTTCTTCAACTCAGTGACAATCTTCGCAATATCAAAAGGCGCCATGATGCCTGCCATGTCCTTGAGGCAGAGGGTATCGGCCCCCATGTCCTGGATCTCCTTTGCCTTGGAGATATAATATTCGAGGTTAAACACTTCACCGCCCATGCGCCTTTCGGTGAGGGTGTAGCAGATCGTCCCCTCAAAGTGCTTGCCGTTGGCCTTGATACGTTCCACCACCGTCTGAAAATTTCTGAAATCATTCAGGGCATCAAAGACACGAAAGATGTCCATTCCTGCCTCACAGGTTTTATCCACAAATAGCCTGGCCACATCATCAGCATAGTTCCGGTATCCAACCAGGTTTTGTCCCCGCAGGAGCATGGAGAATGGCGTTTTCTTGATATGTTTTTTGAGGGTTCGAATCCGCTCGAAAGGATCCTCCCCCAGGAAGCGGTGCATGGTATCAAAGGTTGCACCGCCCCAGACCTCCATGGCCCAGAAGCCCACGTTATCCATTTTTTCCGCAATAGGAATCATGTCTTCGGTCCGCATCCTGGTAGCCAAGAGCGACTGATGCCCGTCACGAAAGGTGTTGTCCTGGATTTTGAGGGGATTTTTGGTCCCGCCTTCTAGAAAATCATTCATCGTACAAAACCTCCCAGTCTACAAGTTTCTTGTTTTCTGCATACCTGTTCATGTGAAGTGTGAACCTGCGTATTCTTTTTCATCCTTTTTAGTTATGCCTAACTCCTAGCGAGAAACCTGTCAAGGCGAAAATTCCAAAAGAAAACGCACGTGCAATAAGGATTCCGGCTAATTGCCACGGGAACTTCAAGGAAAAAGTATTACAACTTTCTTTCCTATTGACCAAATAGGAGTTTTGATATAATCTATAAATGTTTAAGATATTTGGGCATCAAGAGTTAGGACCTTTGATGGACATGTCGCCAAGAGATTTTCCAGAGAATTTTGGATGGAATGAAGAGAAGCCTTATCCCCTGGGAGGTTGTCCGAGAATAGCAATTTTGTTTCAAATCAAGGAATCCCAAGGAAATACCGCAGGCATATAGTTAATATTCCCAGGATAATCTTTTGAGCATGACGAAGAGTTGGAGCAAAAGGGCATTCTCGGATAGCCTCTAAGTTTGTGTTCCTCGTTTTTACGCTAAAGAAAGGCCGATAATATCATGTGGTTGCTGGATTGCTTTTTTATGCCGTTTGAGATAGGAAAAAATCAACAGCGTGGCCATTTTTTCTACGCTGGAATTCCGCCTTAAATTCCGTTCCCTCAAGTCTAATTCATATGATTTAATAATCCATCAAATGAACTCTCCCCGCAGCAAGCTGCGGGGTATCACGTCGAATCTGCTCGGCAGATCCGATAAAAAGGATTTCAGGTAAGTCTTGGCATCATCCCTGCTGCAAGCAGCAGGGAATTCCAAGTTAACAGAAGGAGAAAAGAATATGAAAAATGCAACAAAATGTTTGTTGGTCACCTTTGTCGCTCTGGCACTGATATTTACATTCGGGGCCTTCGCAAGTGCAAAGGTCATTAAGCTCGGTTGTGCAATATCCTTTACCGGAGGGAAGAGTAGAACCGGAAAACTCTACAGGGATTCATACAACATGGCGGTAAAACAGATAAATGATGCTGGTGGGATAAAAGTCGGCAATGCAATGTATATGCTGAAGATTGTCTATTATGATGATAAAAGTGATCCAACCGAAAGCTCCCGCTTGGTCGAGAAGCTCATAAGTACAGATAAAGTCAATTTTCTTCTTGGCCCTTATTCCAGTGGCATTACCATCCCCAATAGTATCGTTGCCCAGCGTTACAAGATTCCCATGATAGAAGGCGGTGGAGCGTCAGGGAAAATTTTCAGTCGCGGAAACAAGTATATTTTTGGCACCCTGCCTCCCGCCGGTCAATATTTTAAGACTACCCTGGAAATGTTTCAAACATTCAGCCCCGTGCCGAAGACCATTGCAATCCTCTATTCAGATGATAAATTCGATATCAGCGTTGGAAAAGGGACACAAAAGCTTGCGAAAAAGATGGGCTATGATGTTGTCTTGTTTGAAAAGTATGCTGAAAATGCGTCAGATTTCACGTCTGTTCTCACCAAAATAAAATCCCTCAATGTCAGCGTTGCTCTGGTTGCAGGCCATACTCAGGAAGCACTCAATTTTACGCAGCAGGCAAAGGAATTGAATGTGTGCCCGAAAATGATCAGTATGACTGTGGGGCCATCCGAGGCCGACTTTCGCAAATCCCTCGGCAAAGATGCTGAATACATCTATGGTGTCGCCAGCTGGTCTCCACAAATGGATTTTACGGGGTACCTATTCAAAGATACCAAAGAATTTGTAAGCCTCTTCAGGGGAAAGTACAACTATGATCCGGATTATCATAATGCCAGTGGAATCGCAGATATAGCGATCTTCAAGGACGCTATCGAGCGAGCAGGCAGTCTGGATCCGGTGAAGGTACGCAATGCCATTGCGGTTACATCCTTGGACACAATCTACGGACACGTAAAGTTCAGCCCAAATGGCCAGATACTGGGGACAAGCGTCGCCCTGCAAATCCAGGGCGGTCAGGTCTATCAGGTCTATCCGAGTGGCAATAAAAAGCCTGTTTATCCAGTTCCTTGCTGGAAAGACCGGAAATAGATCGTTTCCTGATTTCTCTTTAGCGTAGTTATAATCCTGCCACGCGGGAGAGAGGAGATACGCACTCTTCTCCCCCGCTTTGGTATAACATAGGGCCAATACACAATGGTGCTTCAGATTGTCATTAACGGACTTTTGAAAGGGGGACTGTATGCCTTAATGGCGATAGGGATGTCTCTCATCTGGGGGGTCATGGATATTATCAATATTGCCCATGGCTCTTTCATCATGTTGGGTGCGTTTACCACCTACTGGCTCTTTACACTTCTGGGGATTGATCCTGTCCTGAGTTTAATTGCCTCAATTGGAATCCTTTTTATTCTTGGGTATATTGTCCAAAAATATCTGATAAACCTGATCATTAGGGCCAGTGCTTTTATTACTCTCGTCCTGACATTCGGCATTGAGATTTTCGTAAACAATCTGGCCCAGGTATTTTGGAGTGCAGATGTAAGAATGGTTCAGATTCCTTACGGAGCCACGAATTTTTCCATTGGGAATTTCGTGACAATACCTATTATGCGCCTTATCGCCTTTCTCCTCGTTATCGTTATCAGCATCATCTTGTTTTTTGTCCTCAACCGAACAAATCTTGGACGATCCATACGCGCAACATCTCAGGATCTCGATGCGGCGCGCCTGGTGGGAGTTGATGTGGCCAAGACATACGCGGTGACATTTGGCTTGGGTGTTGGCGCCGCCGGAGCTGCAGGGACTTTGTGGTCCATACTCTTTCCGATCACCCCCATGATGGGAGGGATATTGACATTAAAATCTTTTGTGGTCGTTATCATTGGGGGATTGGGGAGCATGCTGGGCCCATTAATCGGCGGGCTTATTTTGGGAGTAACAGAGGCCCTCGGGACAAACTGGCTCGGAGCGACGTATGAAAATCTGATCGGCTTTACGATACTTGTTCTCGTCTTGATCATAAGGCCCAAGGGCATTATGGGAGGAGCTGATTAGGTATGGGAAATAAGACACTGAGAAATTATGTTATTTGTGGCCTCATCCTGCTCAGTCTGGCATTCTTTCCATTGTTTGCCAATAACTTTATTATCCGCTTCGGCACTGACATCCTGATGTTTGCAATCATGGCAAGCGCGTGGAATATTATAGGCGGCTATACCGGATACGCGTCCTTCGGGAATGTCGTCTTTTTTGGCATCGGGGCCTATATCACGGCAGTATTAATGGAAAAGGCCGGTCTCAATTTTGCCTTTGCTTTCATTGCTGCCGGTATGGGATCAGCCATATTTGCAGTCATTATCGGACTTCCTGTTCTCCGTTTGCGCGGCCATTATTTTGCTATTGCGACGCTGGGTGTGGCTGAGGCCATGAAGGCCTTAGTCCAAAATCTTGACATAACGGAAGGAAATTCAGGGATATACCTTCCTATGCTTGACCTCTCAGTCAAGGGCCAGTACTATTTTTTCTTTTATGTGATGCTGGGGACCCTGGTGGCGACCCTGGTGGTCACCTATTTGGTGTTGAACGCCAAGTTTGGCTATTCTTTGATCGCCATCAGGGAAGACGAAGATTCAGCCAATGCCATTGGTATCAATGCAACCTACGCGAAAACACTCGCCTTTGCCCTGAGTGGTCTTTTTACCGGACTCGCAGGGAGTGTCTACGCCTATCAACAGGCATTTATCAAACCAGGGCCGGTATTTACAGTAGGAAGTACCCTCAAAATGATTGTTATGGCAGTCTTTGGAGGTATCGGGAGTCTCTTCGGCCCCTTATTGGGGGCAGTAAGCATCGAGGTGATTTCTGAAATTCTTTCCAATTATTTTCTGGTAGCCCATACGCTTTTTTTCGGTGCTCTGGTGATTTTATCGATTGTCTTTATTCCGAAAGGCATCACCGACATACTCACCCAGAAGAAAATTGGTCTGGTTTATTTCCTCCAAAATATCCGAAAAAATCGGATCTGAAAAGGTTTTTGATATGGTCATCTTGAAGGGAAAAAATATAACAAAAAGATTTGCCGGCCTCGTGGCAGTGGATCAGGTGGATTTTGAACTGGAACAAGGGGAAATTCTTGGGTTAATCGGTCCCAATGGAGCAGGGAAGACAACGCTTGTCAATGTTATTTCCGGGACGTATCCGCCTACTGAAGGAGAGGTGTTTTTTAAGGGGGACAAGATTGCCCGCCTCAAGGCCTATCAGATAGGGCGGCTCGGCATAAGCCGGACTTTTCAAATTGTGAAGCCATTTCCCGGCATGACCGTCAAAGAAAACGCTTCTGTTGGAGCCATGTTTGGAGCACAAGGAAAAGAAAGGTCAGCAAAAGAGGCCATAAAAGAGGCAGAAAAGATTCTTGGATTTGTGGGACTGGGCGACCAGATGGATATATTGGCTGATAAATTGAATATCGCTTCGCGAAAAAGGCTGGAGATCGCCAAGGCGATAGCAATGGGCCCTGATGTAATGCTTTTGGATGAGGTGATGGCAGGGCTGAATTTTACTGAGATTGATCGTGCCATCGATTTGATAAAAAAAATCAGGGACAGTGGCATAACCATCCTCATTATAGAGCACGTTATGAGGGCGATCAAGCGTGTGTGTGATCGTATATTTGTCTTGCACCATGGGCAAAAAATTGCAGACGGTTCCACTGAAGAAGTCCTTAATGACAAACAAGTGATCAAGGCTTATCTTGGGAGAAGGTATAAAGCGCTCGTTGCTTAGCAGTATCCATCCATAAATGCCTATTTTGCCCGATATCTTTGTTATGCTCAATCCCGCCATGGCGGGATTAATCCTCGAAATACCTCAAGGTATTCCTGTGGTTAAAATGTTCGCATGCCTTGATCTCGAACAAAATATTCCATTTCTAGATGGACACTCGATAGGAGGAAAGGCCGTTGCTGTTGCTGGAAATAAAGAGTCTTAACGCGGGATACGGTGATGTCCAGGTCCTGTGGGATGTAAAGCTGCACGTGGAAGAGGGCAAAATAATAGCTTTAGTGGGGTCAAACGGGGCCGGAAAGACCACACTGCTGAAAACCATCTCAGGATTGCTCGAACCATACAATGGCAGCATCATTTTTCGAGGAGAAAATATTACTGAGCACCCCTCGAAAGAGATCGTTAGCAAGGGGATAATCCATGTCCCCGAAGGGAGACGGCTGTTCCCACAAATGACCGTCGAGGAGAACCTGATGATGGGTGCATTCAGACGGAAGAAATCAAAGGATTTGACCCCCCAAATGAACACGGTATATGATCTTTTTCCGATCCTCAGGCAGCGCTATCAACAGCAAGCAGGAAGTCTGTCAGGTGGTGAGCAACAGATGTGCGCAGTTGCGCGCGGGCTTATGGGAAACCCAGCGTTACTCCTGATTGATGAGATGTCCCTCGGCCTCGCCCCCTTTGTGGTTGATGATCTCATTGATATTGTGAAAGAAATAAATGCCAGCGGGACCACGGTATTACTTGTAGAACAGGATGTACAGTTGGCCCTGGACAATTCCAATTATGGATATGTCCTTTCAACAGGCAGGTTGGCCATGGAGGGTCTTTCCGGGGATTTGATACAGAATAAAGAAATTAAAGATGTCTATCTGGGGCTATAAATCTGAATCTGAAAGCCGCGAACCTATCCCTGATTCCCACGAAAATAGTAAGAATATATTAGATATTAGCAGGATCTACAGGATTTTCAGGGTCATTCTAATATCCCCAATTCTTCAACCAGTTCACCGGATAGACAAAGGAGTTGGTGGCGCTTTTTTTCGGCCAAACCACCTCAAGCTTTCCATTGATCCACTGAACGACATACGTCGATGCCTTATTCTGGTTTTTCATTTTTCCCCAAGTAGTAAACCTCACCGGACCAAAGACGGTTTTCACGTCCGTATTGAGAAGTGCCTCCCGAATATCAGTATTTGAAGAGGATTTTATGCGATTCAAGATGTCGGCGATCACCTGGCAGGCAGCGTATGCCTCGGCACCGTGATAGTCTACGGACGTATGATATCTTGCTTTGAATTTGTTGTAAAAATCCATGGCCTCCGGGAAGGGAAGTTTCTGATGCCAGAGGGTGCCTGCAATAACGTTTTCTGCTGCAATCCCGGCGTCTTGTTGAAATGCGGGGGACGAAAAAGCCTGGGCGTCACCGATAAACATTTTCGGGGTCAATTTCAATTCCTTCGCTTGCACCATGAGCAAGGAACCATCCATGGCATGGGCTATCATATAGATAATATCAGGATTTTTATCCTTAATCTTGGTAAGTACAGGGATGAAATCTATTTCACCGTATTCATATTTTTCGTTCATGAGAACTTTCATGTGGAGCCTTTTGCAAATATTCGCAAAAGACTTGGCCCTTTTTGCACCGAAACGCGAGTCTTCATGCAAAATGACAGCAGTTCTAGGTCTGATGATCTCGGAAAAAAGGGACTCCATGCCGCTCGCATATTTACTGAACGGCGGATTCAGGCGGAAAACATAATCCCAATCCGATGCGGTAATTTTGTCGGCAGCAGCCGTGCTGACCAAAAAGGGGATTTGATTTTGCTGGCAAACGTGGGCAACCGCATAGACAACTGAGCTACTGCAACCCCCTGAAACCAATTGGACCTTGTATTTCTTGATGAGCTTTTCAACCATCGCGCGACCCACATCCGGGCGACTTGACGTGTCTTCAATGAATGAATGCAATTTTTTCCTGTTGACTCCAGCTGTTGCATTTATTTCATCAATAGCCATCTTAAATGACTTTCTCTCAATTTCCCCGATTTTGGCTAAGGTTCCAGTGAGTGGCAATACTATCCCGATCTTTATCTCATCGGCCGCATGACCGGGGGATATTTCCACAATCAGTGAAAGGGCGAACACGAACAGAACGCCCAAGCAAATGATCCTGTATCTTTGCATTATAGAAATCATCTCTTTCCATACCTCTTCAGGGGTGCGATGAACTTTTTGCGAAGTCATCAGATATTCAGGGGGTAGCATTTTTATCATTGCAAAGCAATCGTTTTTCAGCTATTTGCCAATAACTTTAACCCGGGTTAAAGGCCTACAGTGGATCCGAGGCTCTCTGAGACTTCCCCGTAAGGAATCCTTTACGAGCATTGCGTATGGTGATACGTTGTAATTGTGAATTTAAGGACCTGAAAAAAGGATCATAAGGACGAGAACTGAAAATGCACCACAAAATAGATCTCATGAAACCGATACAGATTTCACTTGACAGATTGAGCACCGAACCGGGGCCATTTTCCATGAGCTACGGTTTTGAACTTGCTCCGCTCATCAATTCACTACAGAACGTCGGACTTGTCAACAGCCCAATCGTGATGGAAGGGGAGGGTGGGGCAATCCTAATTATTACAGGGTACAGGAGGATAGCAGCATTTCGAGCCATGGGAAAAGAGTCCATAGGGTGCAGGATGTGCATTCAAGATACGTTTGCACCCTCTGATGCGCTTCTCATAAATTTTTTTGAGAATCTAGCAACAAGGGAATTCAACCCGGTGGAAAAAGGGATGATCCTTAATAGATTGGCCCGGTTCCTGTCACCCCAAGAGATTCTGACCCAGTATATGCCGCTGCTGGGCCTGGCTTCGAACAAATCCATTCTTACCCTGTATATTTCTTTCGATAATGATTTTGATGAATCCATGAAACAGGGATTAGCCAAGGGCCGACTCTCCGAGCAGACAGCAAAGGCCCTTTTGGACATGAACCCGGGCGATCGAAAGGCCATGGGAATCTTTTTTTTGGCCTTGAGGTTTAACATGAATCAACAGAAGCAAGTTATAGAGATATTGACTGATATATCTCATATAACAGGAGCAACAATTGCCGATCTCCTTGGGGAAAAAGAAGTCGGAAGGATTATTTCAGCGCCTTCCTTGAATCATCCCCAAAAAACAAAGGCGCTGCTGGGCCTGTGGAGGCATCAGAGGTACCCTCGACTGACCCTTGCTGAAAAGACCTTCAAGCAACAAGTCTCAAGACTCTGTCTACCCAAAAACGTTCAAATTCAGGCTTCACCGTATTTCGAGGCTGACCTCTACCGCATGGAAATTTTTTTCAAGACAGGGAAGGATCTGAAAGATAAGATTGAACACCTGTTAAAAATAGAGGAACTGGAACATCTGGAGGACCCTTGGGAAGGGGCTGAATGATGTGTGTTTTCCCCGTTGACAAGGTACTCATCGACAAAGGTGCAGAACAGTACCGTCTTTTCTCCGGAATTTCTGAGAGGATCAAAATCAGTCGTTCCCGGCAGGACAGAGAGGAGATACAGGCACAAGAAATGGATCTGGGCAGGGGTAAGAAAACGCTTCACCTGGTTCCGTACGCCGGTGACCTGCTGAAACCCTGTCCGGGCACCAAAGCCCATATCTGCTGCGGATACCAGATCCTGAATGTTGCCACGAACTGTCCTTTGGATTGCAGTTACTGTATCCTGCAGTCATATTTCACGGAACCGAACCTCAGAGTCTTTGTGAATCTTGAGGAACGCCTTGGAGAAGTCCTTAATCGCATAGACTGCCATCCTGACATGATCTTTCGCATTGGTACCGGTGAATTCACAGACAGCCTCGCCCTTGATCCCATCGTCGGTTGGAGCGAGTTGCTTATCCCTGCATTTTCAAAAAGGAAAAATGCCATACTGGAATTAAAGACCAAGACCTGCAATATTAAACGGTTGAGTCTATTACGCGAGCGGAAACAGATCATTATTTCATGGTCACTCAATAGTCCCTTCATCACTGCCCGGGAAGAACACCGGGCGGCGACCCTGCGGCAAAGACTGGAAACAGCAGCGAGGTGCCAGTCTGAAGGTTTCATCGTGGGGTTTCATTTTGATCCGCTGATTCCCCATTCCAACTGGCGGGATGAGTACCTGCGGACCCTGGACCTGCTGGACAGGCATATTGATCCCAGGAGAGTTATCTGGATTAGCATGGGTTCTTTCCGGTTCATGCCTCAGTTGAAGGCTGTTATCCGTAAACGCCACCCGCATACAACTGTTCTCGATGGAGAATTTATTCCCGGCCTTGATGGTAAGATGCGTTATTTCAAACCCATTCGAATGGAACTGTATCGATTCATGCGAGAGCATCTGGAAGCGTGGCATAACGACTTGGGACTCTATCTCTGCATGGAGTCCGACGATGTATGGAGCAGAAGCTTTGGCTGGTCTCCCGGGGATACAAAGGGCCTTTCACGCTTCCTGGACGACCGCGTCAAGAAGTTTTTTGGATAGCTTTCACCTTGAAACTGTGATAAACAGAACAACATATTATGCAGGAGCATAGACAGAAGGAGGAAGATATGACCATAAAAGAAAAAGTGCAGGACGCCCTTGACAAGGTGAGACCCAGTCTTCAGGCTGACGGTGGCGATGTTCAGCTCGTGGATGTGGAAGACTCCGGATTGGTCAAGGTGAGACTCACCGGTGCGTGCGGTGGATGCCCCATGAGTCAGATGACCCTGAAAATGGGGATTGAGAGGATTTTGAAGGAAAATGTGCCGGAAGTTACGTCCGTGGAATCAGTGTAGCAGTGTCCATCCATAAATGGCTATTTTGTCCGATATCATCGTTATGCTCAAATTTTGATCCTCGAAATACCTCAATGTATTCCTGCGGTTAAAATTCTCACATGCCTTGATCTCGCACAAACTATCTCATTTATGGGTGGACACCGGTATGAGAAATAGTCAAGAGATAAAGGGTAGTGGAAGGTTTAATCAAAACCAGCTATGTGAAAGAGGAGGAGATAACGCATTATGGAAATTAAGAAAATCGGTATTGTCGGTGCCGGCACCATGGGGAACGGTATCGCCCAGGTGGCGGCTCAGATCGGCTCTGAAGTTGTGATGCGGGATATTGAAGATGCGTTCGTTGAACGGGGAATGAAAAGTATTGATCGATTCCTGTCCAAGAGTGTTGAAAAAGGGAAGCTTGAGGCCGCAGAAAAAGACGCTATCCTGGGAAGAATAACAGGCACCACGGATATGTCGGCGTTGAAGGACGCAGACATTGTGATTGAAGCAGTGATTGAAAATATTGATCTCAAGAAAAGCGTTTTCAAGGAACTGGACGAATTGTGCCCGCCGGAAACCATCCTGGCTTCAAACACTTCTTCCATGTCCTTGACGGAAATTGCCGCCGCCACGAATCGGCCCGACAAGGTCTGCGGCATGCACTTTTTCAATCCTGTTCCTCTCATGCGACTGGTAGAGATCATCCGTGGCTTCGCTACCAGTGATGAGACCGTAGCTATTACAACGGATCTCGCCAAAAAGATGGGTAAAATTACCGTGGAAGTGAAAAAAGACTCTCCCGGGTTTATCGTGAACCGCATAATGATCCCCCATATGATCGAAGCAATCAAGATTGTGGAAGAGGGTATCGCCTCCATTGAAGACGTAGACATTGCGGTCAAGAACGGGCTCAACTACCCCATGGGCCCATTTGAATTGATGGATCTCACCGGTATCGATATTGCCTATTTTGTTGCGGAGTACTTCTACAAGGAATTGAACAAGGAGTCGAAGTGGGTATCACCCAATTTGCTCAAGACCATGATCCGCGCAGGGAAACTGGGGAGAAAAACCGGGGGAGGATGGTACGATTACAGTAAATAAGGGATAGGCTTAAAGAGGCGCAGGGCTTCGGGCGCAAGGAACCTCCCGATGGCTCGTGTCTCTAAAAAAGAAGGCAGCCCTCTAATCAGGCTGCCTTCTTATTATATAAGACTGTGGCACTGTAGGTGCCTTACTTGTTTTTATGCCGCATCTTCTTTTTCAGTTTCCGGTGCTTGTGCTTCGTGATCTTTTTTCGTCTCTTCTTGACAACACTTCCCATGCAACATGACCTCCATTAAGATATCAATCCACCTCCAAAACGCCCACCTTTGCCCGGTTCCGGGTAAGGGTTCCTGATCTCGAACAAAATTGAGCCTTTTGAAAAAGACCTATCTTATAACTTTACTACACGCAGTATATTCCTGTCAACAAATCTTTTGGGTTTTCAACTCCTTCAAGAGAGAAGGGGGAAAACGCACAGAACAAAAAGGTTCTTTTGGTAAGTTGACATAATATATATTATCAGACGTTACAAAACTCCCAAATATACAGAAAAAGATATTGTCTCACCCCCCAGTGATGCATCTAATTAATATTAAGGCCTTGGAACTTGAGAGATGGGTGCTTCATTGGTTGATACTGTGGTGTGTGTTTGGGGCCGATTTTCCTTCGACTTGTACAGGTTTTTATCCGCCGTATTTACAAAGCTCTCTGCGCTCATGTCTTCCGAAAATTGTGAAAAGCCCATGCTTGCACTGATTCCCAAGCGTTCTCGAATGACTGCATCGATGCGGCGCCCGATTTCCTCTGCAGCAGTGTCGCTCGTGTCTATCAAAATGACGGCGAATTCATCTCCTCCGTATCGATAGCCTGAATCAACATCCTCACGGATACTCGCGTGGATAATTCCCCCGGTCTTACTCAGGATTTCGTCCCCGGCAAGGTGTCCATGAGTGTCGTTGTAGCCCTTGAAATCGTCAAGATCGAGGAGGATGAGGGATAACTCACGCTTCTGCCGGTTCGCCCGCACTATTTCTTCACGCAAGCGGGTATAAAAATGGCGCTGATTAAAGAGGCCAGTGAGAGAATCAGTAATGGACAAGCGATTCAGCTCGGCCTTGGTGTTTCTTTCAACGATTGCGCGCCTGATCTTCGCCTCGAGCTCGTCCGTTGAAAAGGGTTTGTTGATAAAATCGGTAGCACCAGAATTGATAACATCTGTATACTTGTAGCTCTTTGCCTTTCCTGTCATCGCAATAATACACATTTCCGGGTACAGCTTTCGGGTTCTTTCAATGAGCGCAAGACCATCCATGCCGGGCATTATCATATCGGTGATGAGAAAGGTGAAATTTCCAGCGTTTTTAAGCATACCAAGAGCCACTTCACCGCTTTCCGCTCCGTCGGCGTCAAGATCAAGGAGGAGAAGGCTCTCCACAGTGCTCTCGCGGACCTGCTTTTCGTCATCCACAACCAGACATCGTTCAGTTGTATAATCTATGTGCTGAATATTAATCATCATAACCGCCTTTGTCGGTCATTCCGCTAGAAGGGAGTTGACAAAAGCCTTCTTAATTATAACGTTAATGATATCCCCTATCAGGCCTTTATTACTGGACAAATTAACTATCTTATTAGTATTGGTGCGCCCCATTAACTGGCCGCCCTTCTTGCTTTCACCTTCCACCAACACCGCGACCATTTTTCCTTCCAGTTCCATATTTTTCTGAAGTGTTATCTCTTTTTGCAGGGTTTGCAAGCGGTTCAATCGCCTGGATTTTTCTCCTTCTCCGATCTTTCCATCCATGTACGCCGCCACTGTACCTTCTCTGTCGGAATATTTAAAGGAAAAAAGTGTATCAAACCGTATTTTTTCCATAAGGTCAAGGGTTTGTTCAAAATCCCCGGCGGATTCACCGGGAAATCCCACCATCACATCACTTGTTATGGCCAGATGAGGCACCATATCTCGTAATTTATATACCAGTTCCATGTAGTGTTCGCGTGTATACCCTCTCTTCATCCGTTGCAGTATATCATTGGAACCTGTCTGAAACGGAAGATGGATATGCGGGCAGAGAATCTGATTGTCTTTAAAGGAGCGAATAAGATCATCCGAGAGATCTTTCGGGTGAGAGGTGGTAAAGCGGAGGCGCAGAAGTCCATCGACTTCACTGAGCATATGCAGGAGGGAGGCGAAGTTATATGATTTGCTGGAATCCTTCCAGGAATAGGAATTCACATTTTGCCCAAGAAGCGTTATCTCTTTTACCCCCTGCCCCACAAGAAACGAGGCCTCTTCCAGGATGTCCTGTGGGGATCGCGAGATTTCTCTTCCCCGTACGTAGGGAACAATACAATATGTACAGAAGTTGTCACACCCCTGCATAACTGAAACATAGGCACAGATTTGGCTTTCCTGAAGCTGATGGGTCGTCTTTGAAGCGTTCAACGGCGGAAGATCAAGGCGTGTTGCGATCATTTTCCGTTTTTGGAAAAGAACAGCGTTAAGGATCCCGCGGATCTCCGTCAGTTCCCGGGGGCCGACTACCAGGTCCAGTTCGGGAAACCGATGAAATAACCGTTTCCCCTGCTTTTGCGCGAGGCATCCTGCCACGCCAAGGACCATACCTTCCCCTTTCTTTGCCTTGATACGTGACAGACGGCCCAAGAGGCTCATTGCCTTTTGATCCGCCTTTTCCCTGACGGTGCAGGTATTGATGAGCACCACGTCTGCGTTTTCCGGATCATCGACGGGCGTGTACCCGTATTCCATGAGCTGTAGTCCCAGAAACTCCGAATCATATTCATTCATCTGGCAGCCCATGGTGGCAATGTAGAAGCCTTTTTCCAAAATGCACCTATCCTCAGCGTTTTCCTTCAGCCTTTGACCTTTAGCCTTTTGTCTTTATATGGAGCCCTTCCCTTTTCCTCAGATCCTCAAACAGCTGATCAACAATGGATCCGCAGCCCGGTGCGATAGACACTTCGATCAGTGCGGCGTGGGGATCAATGGTCCTCACCACAGCCATGCCGTCGTAAGATTCAAGGGTATACCGCAGGTAACAGATATCCTTGCGGTCTACCTGGAACACTCGTCTGTTGGTTTCCACTCATATGCTCCGCCGCCCCACATCAATTTTGTCCTGAGAATTTTGAAAAAGCTGTAATCCGGTGGTTTGAAGAGCTTGATACTCTCCGTCGACTTGCGCACAACGATGTGATCACCATAATGGAAGTCTAATCCCAACTGGCCGTCAAGGGTAAGGACGACCTGCTCTTCACTTTCTTTTCCGAGGCGGATTTCAATGGCCGCTGTCTCAGGCAGCAGGATGGGCCTGTTGGTCAGGGTAAAGGGACAAATGGGGGTGAGGATAAAAGACTGCATCGTGGGGTAAAGTATGGGCCCACCTGCTGATAGATTGTACGCGGTCGAGCCCGTGGGGGTGGACACAATAAGCCCGTCTGCCCTGAAAGTGGTCAAGAACTCGCCGTTTATGGAGACATCGAGGTCTATGATCCTGGCCAGTGTCCCCTTATTGATGACCATATCGTTGAGAACCTGGAATCGATGGACCTCTTCTCCGTCACGCAAGATCCGGGCTTCCAAAAGGATCCTTTGCTCGACCTGAAGCTTTCCCTCCAGGAGCAGTTCGACAACAGTATACAGTCGATTGAGCGGAATACCCGTAAGGAATCCCAGCCCTCCCAGGTTAACCCCGAGGATGGGAACCCCGAAGCGGCCGACCTTGCGTGCGGCGCCGAGCAGGGTGCCGTCCCCTCCCAGTACGACAACCCAGTTGACCGTGGTTGGTATGCTAGAGCGCTCTTCAACGGAGCTTTCCAGAGAGTCACGCACCTCCATTTCTTCGGAATAAACCGTAACCCCTTGTTGTTTCAGCCATTTTTCAAGTTTTCTCGCCTGGGTTTGTGCGGGTTTGTGACGATATTTGTAGATGATTCCCGCTGACTTGGAAGGCATCTCATGCCCTCCTTTCCTGCTCGACGACAAACCATTCTTCTTCCTTATCCGAGGACGTGTCAACGACAAGGTGCACCACGGGAAGAGCGGGATAGAGTGTCTTTAGATCTGCCAGGTCAACCGGTTCAAACTTGTTGACATTGTTGATATAAGCCTGCTCTGTCAGGGCATTTGATTCATAGTTTTCCTTGGTCCTTTTTGAGATCCTTCGAAGGGACACTTCTTTGGGACACCGGGTTTGCTGAATAACAAACGTCATGTTGTGTTCGGCCGCCACTCTTGCAGCCCGGTGTCGCAACTCCTGTGTGACAAAGGTCGCGTCGAGGATGAGCCCGCTCCCTTTTGCGGCCAGTTCACCTGCGAGACGGAACATCTCATCGTACACAAGGGTTCGTTTGTTCATGTTAGAGGCCACTTTTTCGTCAAAAATATCCTCATGTTTCAGGACCTCAAGCCTGATCATGTCAGTACGGAGGACCCTGTATCCCTTGAGCATCGCAATGACCTCGGTGGTCTCGGTCTTGTATGATGCCGGAAGACCACACGCAATGAGGACCGTCCCTGGCTCCAGTTCCCGTTGCATAAAATCTCGAAAAGGTTCTTTCATCTATTCCTCCATGCCAGGTCCTCAGGGCGCTTTTTCCTGAGGACTGGAATGCGGAGGGGGCAATGCTCCCCCGTGAATAAGTCACTGAAAACAACAGCCCGGGAGGCTCGTCAGGGAAGAAAAGCTCGATGATCCTCGCTGTTCTTCCTGTCTTTCTGGGCCCTAGACAATGTAAGAATAAGCAAGCGCGAAATACCTGCTTGCAGTTTCTATGGCCTTCTCCTTTTCTTCCTCCCCGATGCTCTTGTCATCCAGTTGAAAGCAGTTCACCTTGCCCCGAACAAAAGCCCGGTAAACCTTGTAGAAGGTCAGCAGGTTGTCAGTTCCCACCCCTTCCTCTTTTGCAAGGGGCTTATATCTGTCCCACAGCGTCCGTGCCTCTTTATATCCCCCGTGATACTCGAGATCCATCAGGAGAAAAGCAATATCCGCAATGGTATCACTGTACCTGAATCGCTCGTTAAATTCAATACAGTCAATAATGGGTAAATCGGGGATAAGACAGACGTGCTCCATATGGAGGTCCCCATGACAGTCCCTGACTCGTCCCTGGGAAATGCGATCAAAAAAGAGGGGTTGAAACCTGTCATAAAAAGCTTCGGTCCATTTTTTCAGGGCCCTGAAATTTTCTTGCTCAATGGTGGTTCCCCGGTACTTATCCACCTGTTCAAAATTTTCATCGGTATTGACCTTGAATCTGTCAGGCCGGCCATATTCAGCAATCTTGGAAGAGGTTTCCGCGGTTGAGTGAAAGCGCGCAAGGACCCTCGCGATGTCCGCCAGGGATTGTTCGTCCAGTTCACCGCGTTCAAATACCTTGTCCATGAGTCGATCTTCAGGAATCCTTTTCATTTTCACCGCATATTCGGCAATATCGCCTATGCCCTGTACCAGGGAATAGCTTTTGCCGCTAAAGTAGACAGGAAGGACCCCGAGGTAAAGATCCTTTGAGAGCCTCCTGTTCAGGGCCACTTCCTGATGACAGTAATACGCTCGTTTTTTCAGGGTGGAGAAGTCGAGGAACCCGAAGTTGACCGGTTTCTTTATCTTGTAGACGAAATGGTCCGCTATAAACACAATAGATATGTGGGTTTGAATAACACGAACTTTTTTGGTTTTGTCAGGAAGGGCATCGGGTCTCGACAGGTCCTGAATCAAGGTGTTCATATCAACTCCTCAGTCCGGATTAATGCCGAATTGCAGTACCACAAAATCAGGGACGGCAACGGTCCCCATGATGACCGGTTGCTGATGGCAGTCGGATCCTCCGGTGACCATCAACCCCTCTTCCCGGGCAAATGCAAGATAAGCCGAGGTCGTCTCTTCGGTGAGCCGAGAATGGAAGCATTCTATCCCGTCCAGGTACGGAAGCATCGTTGTCTTGATGATTTCGAGCTGTTCCTGAATAGTCGAGGTAAGCGATACAAGGGAGGTCCCATTTGTATCATTGGGGTGTGCAAGCATCAGTTTGCCTCCTGCCTCATGGATGAGCGCAGATGCGTCTTCCAGTGACACAGGAAGCTTGGGGACATTGCATTTCACCAGGTACCGGTCAAAGGCCTCCTGCTTCGTGGTTACGATCCCTTTTTTGACCATGTAATTAGCAATATGCGGTCTTCCAAAGGCTCCATCCACTGATTCCTCGATCGCCTTGACGTCTCCCTTGGTCATGGGCACTTTTTTCTCTTTCAGAAGCTCTTCATTTATATTGTCCAGGATTTTTTTTGCCCGCATGGTGCGGTATTCCCTTAATTGGTGGGTTTTTTCCCTAAGAGCTCTGTTTTGGATGTCATAGTTATACCCAAGTACATCCAGGGAAATTGGTTTTCCTTCCCGGTAGGCCGGATGGGAAAATGTGATATTCAACTCCACGCCGGAAAGGTAATGGATGCCGTGTTCTGCGGCAAGTTCCGCCGCTGTTTCCTGGCATTCAACAGCATCGTGATCGGTGATGGAAATGACCTGAATGTCCCGCTTTTCCGCTTCACGAAAGATGTCTGCCAGCCTCATCTTACCATCGGAACAATCTCTGGAGTGTATGTGAAGATCAATGTTCATAGTTGCGGATGAGCTCCCCTCCCATTTCAAGGGCCTTGAAATTTGCCTTGAGCTTTTGCTTCGGGAAAAACGTGGTTAAGACACCTTCCAGGTCTCTTTTTTCCACCGGCACGAAAGCTGATTCACACAGGGCTCCAAGCATAATCATGTTCAGCATGATCGGCCCACCCAACTCCACGGCCATCGGCGTGGCGTCAAGCCAGAACAGCGGCGTTCCCGTTTCCGCGATGACACTCCTGATCCACTCCGGTGGGGGATAGCGCACGTCCCCCGCAATGACGTTCAATGGGTAGATAGGCCTGGAGTTGATCAGCAGGGCCGTCTGGTCGTTCCCATACTCGGGAAAAATTCTGATAGTTTCCAGGGGCTCCAGACCAACAATCACATGCGCCTTATTGGGAGGGATCAGGGGGCCGTATTGCTTCCGGTCGGATATACGGATGTGGCTCATGACCGATCCCCCTCTCTGGGACAGGCCGAAGGTCTCCCCGATGGTCACCTGCAGATCTTTTCCGACGGCCGCCCTGCCGAGAATTTGAGACGCCAGAACGTTTCCCTGGCCGCCTACTCCTGTAATAATTACATTAACCAGCATTGTATACTCATTGAATATCCTCAATCTCATGCACCTGGATTGCACCCTGGGGACAGATTTGAGCGCAGACCCCGCATCCCACGCAAATAACCTGGTCGATTCTTGCCTTTCCTTTTTCCTCATCAAATACAAGGCCGGGGCAGCGGAAAATTCGGGTACAATATCTCCCGCACCCGCAGCTTTCTCCCAGGCACTTTTCCTGGTTCACTTCCATGCGGAAGAGAAATCCCCCTTCCCTGCCCTGCACGAGTGCGCATTTCCTCCGGAGGATGAGTGTCCTCAACCCTTTCTTCTGCAGGAGTTCATAAATGGTTCGTGCGGTCTGTTCCATGTCGTATGGATCTTCAACCCGCACTTCCGCACCGAGTGAACTGCAGAGAGCCTCCATGTTCACGATCTCTGTTTGGTCACCCATGGCTGTCATCCCGGTACCGGGATGGGGCTGAAATCCGGTCATGGCAGTAGCGCTGTTGTCCAGGATCACGAGAAACATGTCGGATTGATTAAATTGCGCATTGATGATGGCGGGGATGCTGGCGTGAAAAAAGGTCGAATCGCCGACAACAGTAAGAACAGGCTGATCAAATCCGAACTTTTCCAGCTTGCCGTACCCGCTCGCCAGGCCGACCCCGGAACCCATGGCGTGAACGGACTTTACCTGGTTGAAACCAGTGGGCCACATGCCCATTGAATAGCATCCGATATCTCCGGATACGAAGCCCTCCCGGTTGTCCCATGCCAGTGCTGTCTTCATGGCATAGTATGCCGCCCGGTGCGGGCATCCGGGACAAAAGCCGAATTCACGCGGAGGGACCTTGGGTTCCAGTTGGGGCCTGATCCGATCCACAAAAGCGTATGAACTCGACATTGGTTCTACCTGAAAAATGTCCGCAAGGACCTTGATGAGTATTCGGGGACTCAACTCGCCGGAATCAGGCATATGACCGGAACCTTTTCCCAGCCAGGTCTTGAGCCCGATGTCTCTTCCAACGCTTGCCGCGAAGGCCATGACACTCGACTCCACAAAAGGCTCCACCTCTTCCACAAAGAGGACTGTTTCGGATCGCTTCAGGAAATTCTGCAGGAGAATCCGGGGCAAGGGCCATGTGGTCCCCAGTTTGAGGATTCCCACCTTATCCTGGAGGTCCAGGATTTCCACTGCTTCCGCCGCATAGTTCCACGCACATCCCGATGCGATGATGAGGAATTGTGGGGTACCAGGCCCGTCGTACCGGTTGAAGGTGGACTCTTCAAAGCGTTCCCTTGCATGGGCCAGTTTTTCATGTCTTTTCCGGTGTTTCAGGAGAATGGGGAAGGTGTTGAAAGCGGGACCGTTCACATCATAATGAGGTCGTTCAGTGGTTTCAGGAATATCTCCTGTCCTCACATTGGAGCGCGTGTGGGAAAGCCTCGAAACACTCCTGATCATCACGATATTCCGGATCTCCTCAGACAGCTCAAAGGCCCGCTTGGTCATATCCAGGGCCTCCTGGGGAGTGGAAGGTTCCAGGAGCGGGATATCAGATATCTGGGCAAATACCCTGGCATCTTCCTCGTTCGTGCTGGAAATCCCGCCGGGGTCATCGCACGAAACCAGGACGATTCCTCCTTTGGTCCCTGAAAGGGTGAGGTTGGTGAGAAAATCAGAGACGACATTGACGCCGTTCTGTTTCATGCTGGCAATAGCCCTGCATCCCGCGAACGACGCGGCTGTGGCAGCCTCCAACGCGACTTTTTCATTGGTAGACCACTCCACGTAAATGGGTAATTCGCCCGATGCCTCTGCAAGGGTTTCGATAATTTCCGAGGACGGGTTGCCGGGATATCCCGCGCAGAAAAGGACTCCTGCTTCCAAAGCGCCCCGGGCAATGGCCTGGTTTCCCTGGAGAAGCAAGGTCGCTCCCCCCTCCCTGTTACTGATCTCCTTCATTGTGCCTCCCGCTCTGCTGGAGGAGATTCACTGATGTTCTCGGCGAGCTGCTTCGCCGCGCGTTCTCTTGTTCGCCGCCGCTTCTTTCAGGTGATCGAGGTTTTCCCCGGGCAATTCTTCAATTTCAATGGACCCTTCGTCAACCGCCTCCCTGAACACTTTGGCACCGGTTTCCGTGCGAACAATCGCCGTGTTCCAGTCACTCCTCCCCTCCACCGTGCCCACCGAAATATCCGCCCATTCGCCGGTCATATCAGTACAGAGACCGCATCCCTTCTGCACTAGGTCCCGGACTTCGTCCAGCGGTATTTGTATCCAACCGCCCTCTGTCAGGAGCATGAAGGTCTCCGCGGGTGGAGGTGGAATGTCATATTTTTTCACGGGCCCCTTTATTTGCCTTTCAGCAAGGAACGCCCTGAGCATGCGGTAGTCGAGGGCCCAGGTGCAGAAAAGGCCGATTTTGACTCTTATCCGCTCCGTTCTCTCCCGGCCATCCGGTTCCGATCTGGCCATCCGTGCAAGGGCCTCCATCTGGCACGGAAGTCCCACCACGCCAATCCGTTCTTCTCCCTCGTTGATCGCGCAATTCAGCGTTGCGAGGGTTCCCGCGGACGCATAGCGAGACCCGCTGCACGCAAGAACTTTGGAGGGTGATTTGAGCAGCCTTCCAGCCGGTGAAAGTCCGTCACTCCCTGAATCAGTTACCACTGCGGAGGCAATGAAGTCCCTTTTCATGGCGGAAATTAACAGTGCCGACGCCACGCCTCCATATTGCCCCTGTTCACCTATATCGTGGTCAGTAGAGCGAGCGGCCCATATTTCCCTGAAAGGGCCTAATCTGCCGTTTCCTTGCGCTTTCCCAGATTCAAGAGCAGTCCCTTCATACCCGGCGCGGGGACAGTACTGCAGGCATCTCCAGGTATCGGCTGGGCATCGGTCCAGGACAACCACCTGCCCGTCCCAGTAACTGAAGTGTGGACAGAGTCCCACGCATGCACCGCATTTCACGCAAATTCCCCGATCTAACACCTTCTCAATAAGGGCCTGCTGCCCCTCGTAATCGGTATTTTTCATGTCTCCTGCTCTTTCATTAGACCATGCTGCGGGAGCAGCCTACCCGTTGCGATGAGCTCTCGGAACCGGTTTTTTATTCGCGACCGGGATGTCGCTCCTACAGAGTGCAATGACATGATGTAGCTCAATATTTCGTTTTGAACACTATTGGTTCGCACAAATGGTGTCAAGGATTTTCAACCCCGGATTGATTCCATTGGCACGGGCAGCCCTTGTGCAGGTTGACATTTTCATTCAACTGGCTTAAGGGGAAAGGAATCATTGCGCGAGAATATCGACACCCAATGGAAGGATATGCCATGCAGGAACAAATTAGGGAGGCTTCGCAATATCTGCGTTCCGTGCTGAAAGAAAAGCCGGAGATAGCCCTGATCACCGGCACGGGACTCGAAAAAGTAACAGGGGCGATCCGGGAGAAGATTCGTATCCCGTACCAGGATATCCCTCACTTCCCCAAAGCAACGGCAGAGGGGCACAAAGGAATGCTTCTTGCGGGCAGGTTGTCGGAGAAACCGGTTATTGCCATGCAGGGCCGTTTCCATTTGTACGAGGGATACACTCCCGCGGAGGTCAGCTTCCCGGTGCGAGTTATGTCAGCTCTAGGGATTACGCACCTGTTCATAACCAGTGCCGTGGGAGGGCTGAACCCCCTGTTCAATCGTGGTGATTTGATGCTGGTAACCGATCATATCAACCTCACCGGGAGGAACCCCCTTGTGGGCCCCAACCTGGATGAGTTCGGCCCCCGGTTTCCTGACATGAGTAATGTGTATCCTGATGAACTACTCGATCTTGCCCGTGAGCAGGCCCTGCGATCCGGCATCCTTTTGCGGGAAGGGGTATACGTGGGAATCCTCGGGCCCAGCCTGGAGACGCCGGCGGAAACCAGGTTTTTGAGAATGGCGGGCGCGGATGCAGTGGGCATGTCAACCGTCTCTGAGGCAATCGTGGGCGTCCATTGCGGCATGAAGATCATGGCAATTGCAGCCGTCACGAATGTTAATCTCCCTGATTGCATGGAAGAGACATCCGTGGAACAGGTCATTGAAGCCGCCGATGGATGCGGCCCCAAGCTTTCGAAGTTATGGGAGGCCATTGTGGCCGGTTTGAGCTGAATGGGCCGAAGTTTGCAGGAAGGAACAAGCAATTACGAGGAAAAACCGTTTCCTCACCCTCACTCACTTCGTTCGTTAGAGACGCAGTGCTATCAGAGAAAAACAACTTATTTTTGGTTCATCAGGCTAAACCGTACTTTGAGAAAATTTTGGATGTTACAGGCTATGCTCCTTTTTCTTCGATTCCGAGCCTCCCGGGCTGGTATTTTCAGTGACTTATCCACGGGGGAGTCTTGCCCCCTCTGCATTCCAGCCCTCAGGAAAAAACGCCCTGAGGACCTGGCTGCGGTTTCCCCCATAGATAAGTCACGAAAATACGAAGCCCTTTCGACAGTCACGAAGAAAAAGGAGCATAGCCGGATTGGACTTTTTGGGAGTCCTTGATTTCAAAAGTCCGCAAGATCCCGATGAACCTTATTTTTTCTGATAAAGCTCTGTGATCTCTGCGTCTCTGTGTGAGATGCTGTTTTTGCTTTTTGGAGGATGGAAAAATTGGATATAGTGATAAGAAACGGGACCATCTTGACGATGGACCAAGAAAACAGTGTCCTTGAGAACGGGGTGCTGGGTATTACGGGCGATACCATTTCTCTTGTGCAGAACCATGGAAGCGCGGTACCGGAGGGGAAAAAAGTGATCGACGCACAGGGCGGTCTTGTCCTGCCCGGTCTTATCAATGGCCACACCCATGCCGCCATGACCCTCTTCAGGGGACTGGCAGATGATCTCCCCCTCATGGACTGGCTTAGCCACTACATCTTTCCCGTGGAAAGCCGCATGGATGCGGATTTTGTGTATACCGGCGCCCTGCTTGCCTGTGCAGAGATGATCATGTCTGGGACCACCACCTTTTGCGATATGTATCTTTTCGAACAGGAAGTGGCTCGCGGCGCTCACGAGGCCGGAATGCGCTGCATTGTTGGTGAAGTTCTTTATGACTTTGAATCCCCCAATTACGGGTCCGTGGAAAAGGGACTGCAGTACACAGAAGAATTGATTCGCGATTGGCACAGTGACCCGCTTGTTTCGGTCGCGGTGGAGCCCCACTCGCTTTTCACCTGCAGCCCCGATCTTCTGGTTGCGTGCCACGAGATAGCCCGCAGGCATGGAGTGCCCCTTGTGACTCATGTAGCCGAAACCCGCAGCGAGATTGAAGAGATTCAGAAAAAATACGGAAAAACACCCCTTGCCCACCTGAATTCTTTTGGGATGCTGGGACCGCACCTGGTCGCGGATCACTGTGTGCACCTTGGCGAGCAGGACATGGAATTGATCAGCAACAATGATGTAAAGGTGATTCACAACCCTGAAAGCAACATGAAACTTGCCTCAGGAGTCGCCCCTGTCCCCGACATGATTGCACGCGGAATCACCGTAGGACTTGGGACGGACGGGTGTGCGTCCAACAATAATCTGGATCTTTTCACAGAAATGGACACGGCGGCAAAGCTCCACAAAGTCTACTGCATGGATACCACCGTTATGGACGCGGTCACGGTATTTCGCATGGCAACCATCGAAGGAGCAAGGGCGCTCGGGTTAGAGCACTACGCTGGGTCCTTGGAGGCAGGGAAGAAGGCGGATATCATCATCCTGGATACGCGCAAACCGCACCTGACCCCGCTCTTCAATCCCTTTTCCCATATCGTCTATGCGGCCAGGGGAAATGACGTGAGCCACACGATCATCAACGGCAGGATCGTTATGGAAGACCGGCAGCTGCTGACCCTGTCATTGCCTGATATTTTTCAGAGAGTTCATGACCAGGCAAACCGCATCCGGCGATGGGTCGAGACATAACATGGTGATGGAAGGGCAAAAGCAGTTTATCGCGCTTGGCAGTCGCCTCCAGGAGATTCCGGAAGTCCTGACCCTGGGCGTAAAACCGAATTTTCTTGATTATACGCCCGCGCAAAGGGAAATGATTTATGCGGCAGATGTTATCCTGTTTCCAACGCTCGGGTACGCCCAGTTCTTCAACACCTCGGGGAAGACGATCTTTCCCAGCCTCGAAACCCATCTCTATGCCGATGAGAAAATCATGCAGACCACGCTCTTCTATTTGCAGAAAATTGTTCACCCGCGCACAAGGTTTTACTACCCGCTTCATCACAATGATATCCTGAAAGATTTTACCTTTCCCTTTGTAGGCAAGATACCACGGCGTTCCGCCCAGGGAAGGGGTGTATTCCTGATTCGGGATGAGGGTGATATGAAAAAATACCTCAGCCTGACCAAGATTGCCTATATCCAGGAATATTTGCCCCATGAAAAGGATCTCAGGGTCATCCTTCTCAACTACGATCCGGTGCTTGCCTACTGGCGGATCAGAGAAGCGGAAGAATTCCGGGCCAACGTCTTCCAAGGAGGCAGAATCAGCTTTGACGATGTTCCCTTGGACGGCATTGCGCTTGCCCGGGAGGCCGCCTTGAAGTGCAGGTTTGATGATGTGGGAATGGACCTGATCCGGCATAAGAACAACTGGTATGTCATTGAAGCCAACATGAAATACGGCAGAAAGGGGCTGAAGATGAAAGGCCTGGACATCAAGCAGTTGATCCTGGCAAAGCTTTTTTCAGGAGAGATTCCCGCTGCCGATTCATTCCGAGGATACTGTTGAGTGCATAGAAAAATATGAAGAAAAAAACCAAAATCATTCTTGTAGCACTGGTGTCGGCGGTAGTCATCCCGGCCCTGCTCCTCCTGGGCATTTCCTTCCAGGTCACCAGAGAAACGGCCAAGCGAATCCAGAAAGGTGCTATCCGGGACGTGATCGGGTCTGAAAGCCCTGTGTTCTATGATGATGGCGAGACCCCTATCGGCGTGTTTTTTGGGACGACCCACCGCCAGTATGTGCCTTATTCCCAGATACCAAGGGATTTTGTGAAGGCCATTGTTGCCGCTGAAGATCACGATTTTTTTGCGCACCACGGTTTTGAACTCAAGGGAATTCTTCGCGCCCTCATCACAAACCTGATAGCCGGCAAAGTCGTCCAGGGTGGAAGCACTCTGACCCAGCAGACAGCAAAAAACATTTTTAAAAGGGAAAAAAGATCCTACAGGGCAAAACTGAAAGAGTTGATCCAGGCATTCTTGCTCGAAAGGCAGTACACGAAACAGGAAATACTGGAAATGTATGCAAACCAGTTTTTCGTAACAGGATTCGGCAAAGGACTGCAGATAGCCGCCCAGTATTTCTTTGACAAAGACGCAAAGGACCTGGACCTGGTGGAATCGGCTTTCATCGCGGGATCAGTGAAATCACCGAACCGTTACAATCCTTTTATCAAGAAAACAGAGGGAGAAAGAAAAGAAGCCATCAGGCTCGCGAGATTGAGAAAGGATTATGTTCTCAAGAACATGCTCAACCTGCATTTCATCACCCGGGAGCAATACCGGCAGGCGAAAGCACGTGAGATCCCTTTCAAGGAGGGAAAAATCACCTATCGGCTCAATGTCATCCTCGATTATGTGCGCGACCAGCTCGAAGCTCCCTTTTTCAAGAGGATCCTCAGCGACCAGGGGATTGACAATATCGCTACCTCCGGCATCAAGATTTACACCTCGATTAACCGGGAAATGCAGGACGCAGCTCTGCAAAGCCTTCGATACCATCTGCCCGGCCTCGACGTGCAGCTTGCCGGGTATGATCAACAGGAACGGCAAAAAGAATATGAGAAACTGGAAAAGCTTGGGCTCTTGGATAATGACCACAACGGTCACCTCCCGTTTCTAGCCCGTATCACCAATATTGACGCCCACGATCAAAAAGGCACCATGATCGTGAGTTGGAAAAACGGCGGCGGCATCATAGGGTACCAGGGGCTGAAGCCCGTGCTCGAGGCCTGGTTGAAATGGAAACTGGGGAGACAGGCCAGCTTCACCGGCCAGCGTGTGCATTCTTTCCTCGCCTCCTTTCACAAAGGAGACCTGGTTGCCGTCAAATGGGGCCCCGGAGAAGAAACGGGAAAAGAACGGGAATTACAACTCGCGGTTTTCCCGGAGCTTGAAGGCGGCATCGTGGTCCTCCATGAAGGCATGATAAAGGCAATGGTCGGCGGATTTTCAAATCGTTATTTCAACCGGGCTGTTGACGCGAAGCGGCAGCTTGGGTCCATATTCAAACCCATCGTCTATACTGCCGCCATGGAGCTCAAATGGAACCCCCTTGACCCGCTCGTGAACAAGAGGGATCTTTTTCCGTTTGAAAAGACCTATTATTGTCCAAGACCTGACCACGAGCCGGAGCAGAAAACGGTGTCAATGGCCTGGGCCGGTGCCAAATCTGAAAATCTGGCGACGGTCTGGCTCCTGTATCATCTCACTGACCATTTGAACTTGAGTGAATTCCGGCAGGTTGCACATCTTCTCGGCCTGGACCGAAACGAAGACGAGGGCTACCTCCAATACAAGCGCCGTATTCGTGATAAAAAAGGAATTGTCGTCAATCGTGAGGCACTCCTCGAAGCGGCCTTTGAGCAGGCAAAGAAGGACGTGGAGCCAGACATTATCTTCAGCGGAAAGGAAGGTATGTTGGAAACCCTGCACGGCCTCCATTACTTTATCCCACCAAAGGCCTGGAACCAGCTCGGCGTTGGAAAAGAGCAAATACTCAGACACGACTTCACCCGGCTCAATCGTCTCAACCTGATAATGAAACGTCACTGGACCGAACTGGCAACGGCCCTTCAAGCCCCCGACGAAATGCCATCTATCACGAAAAAACTCCTCCTGGTCCATCATTTTTATTGGGTCCAGAAGGATGACGGGGCTCATGATAGAATGATTTACACGGAAAATCCCAACGGGATTCCATACACGGTACTTTTGCCGGTCCAGCCTGAAGAGATGGTTGGTATTGATTCGCTCCCGAAAATGGAAGAAATATGGGTGGATGACCTGCTCACCTCGGCAACGATTGATGATCTCCAGACAAATTTGAAGCGGAAATACAAGGAACTCCTCACCCGCAAACGCTATGATCTCGATGTCCTCTTCTGGGTCCGAGACTTCAGGACGCTTGTGAATCTCTCCTATGTGGTTTATCTCGGCAAAAAGATGGGGATTGGTACTCGCCTGGACCCTGTTCTGTCTTTCCCGCTTGGCGCGAATGCCATCAGTATCCTTGAGGCCGCCACTGCATACCAGACCATCATGACGGGAAGGGTTTTTCCACTATCGGAAACCAGCGAACCACAGCCGGTGCCCATCATCACAAAAATTGTTGACCGGGACGGTGAAACCATATGGAAATAC